>Ga0180215_1002707_pt1 | contig 17477 bp, 8 predicted proteins | sample eDN3rd37CBELigBY_FD_128871 | JGI IMG/M metagenome (GOLD analysis project Ga0180215, IMG submission 128871) | Enriched backyard soil microbial communities from Emeryville, California, USA - eDNA 3rd pass 37_C BE-Lig BY (version 2) (version 2) | ecosystem: Environmental > Terrestrial > Soil >... | reverse complement strand
GCGCTCTTCGAGCAGATCCTCACGGCGGACCATGGCTACCTCCCGGCGCGGGAGGCGCTGGAGGAGATCACCCGGGATCCCGACCCGCAGAAGGCCGCCACCGCCGCCCAGATCTTGGCGCCGGTCTACGAAGCGGCCCAGGATCACCGCCGCCTGGTCGACATGCTGGAGACCCTCGCCGGCGCAGTGGAGGAGCCTGCGGAGCGGGCCACCCTCTACGCGCGGGTGGCCCGGATCTACGCGGGGCCCCTCGACGCGCCGGAGCTGGCGTTCTTCGCGGCGGGCCGCGCCTTGCGCGCGGATCCCGACAGCGAGGACCATCTGGCGCTGGTGCAGCAGAGCGCCGAGGCGGCGGATCTCGAGGCCGAGCTGGCGGGTCTGCTGGGCGACTGCGCCGAGGGGGCGCGGACCCTCCCGGGCCGGATCGCCCTCTGCCGAAATCGAGCGCTGCTCCTCGATCGGGGCGACGATCGCCAGGCGGCCCGCGACGCCTGGAGCAAGGTCAGCGCCCTGGTGCCGAACGACCGCGAGGCCCTGCGGGCCCTGGCCCGCCTCGAGGGGGAGGTCGGCGATCCCCGGGCGCGGCTGGAGGTCCTGCGGGCGCTCCTCGCCCAGGAGGAGGAGCCCGAGGGCTGCGCGTCGCTGCTGCAGGAGATCGCCAGCGTGCAGGAGGAGCTCCTCGATCTCCCAGAGGACGCCCTGGTCAGCCTGCGGCGGGTCAGCGAGCTGGTCGGATACAGCCCCTCGCTCCTCGACGCGATGGACCGGCTCTGCGTGCACACCGCGAGCTGGCAGGGGCTGGAGGAGGTGCTGCTGCGCAAGGCCGAGCTGCCCCTCGACGAGGGCGCGAGGCGTCACCTCCTGGTCCGCCTCGCGGACCTGCGGGAGAGCCGTCTCCAGAACCGCTCCGGGGCGCTGGATCTCCTGGCCCAGGTGCTGCGCGCGGATCCGAACCACCTGGCGGCGAAGGAGACGCTGGAGGGGATCTACGAGAACGATCCCTCCGGCTCCGAGATCGGCGCGCTCCTCGAGGAGATCAGCAGCGCCAGCGGGGATTGGCAGCGCTACGCCGAGCTCCTGGAGGAGCGGGCGGGGCGGATCCCGGATCCCGAGGCGCGCAAGCTCGCCCTCGTCGAGCTGGCCAAGGTGCGTCGGGAGCGCCAGGGGCGCCCGGACCTCGCCTTCCTGGCCCTGGGCAGGGCCTACGCAGAGGAGCCCGCCGACCCGACGATCTGGCCCCTCGCAGCCAGCGCCGCGGAGGCGGCGGAGGTGATCGAGGAGTGGGTGGAGATCGCGACGCGCGAGTTCTCCCGGGTCAAGGACCCGGCGCTCTCCGCCGCGCTCGCCCTTCACCTGGCGAAGATCAGTGAGACGCTGATTCACGACGACGAGGCGGCGATCGGCTGGCTCGAGAAGGCCGATCGGAGTGGCGGAGCCGGGGACGAGCAGGTGCTGCCGTCGTTGGAGCGGCTCTATCTGCGCCGGGAGCGGTGGTCCGATCTGGTTCGGGTCCTCGGTCGGATCGCGGACGCCGAGGCGGATCCAGCCGCCTTGGTGACGCTCCTCTCGAGGCTGGGGAAGCTCCAGGAGGAGCGGCTCCGGGATCCCGAGGCTGCGGCGAAGACCTACGAGCGCCTCCTCGAAGGGGAGCCCGATCACCTGCCCAGCCTGCGGGCGCTGGAGTCGATCTACGAGGCGGCGGGGCGGACCGACGAGCTCCTCCGCAACCTGCAGACCCAGCGCGGCCTCCACACGGGAGGCGCGGTGGTGGAGCGCCTGCTCCTGCGGATCGGCGAGCTCGCCGTCTCCCTGGGCCGCAAGGATCTGGCCATCGATCAGTTCCGCGATCTCCTGAGCCTCGACCCCGACAGCGAGCTGGCAGCCCATCGGCTGGAGGCGCTCTACGGAGAGGAGGGGCGCCACGCGGAGCTGGCGGTGCTCCTGCAGGAGCGGATCGGGACGGTCCGGGATCCCCGGGAGCTCGCGAGGTTGCAGGAGCGGCTGGGCGGGATCCTGCAGGGCGAGCTCTCCGACGCGGAGGGAGCCGTCGCCGCCTTCCACGCGGTCCTCGATCACGATCCCCGCAACCGGCGGGCTCTGGAGGCGCTGCGAGAGCTGCACGGATCCCGCGGGGAGGTGAAGGAGCTCGCAGGGATCCTGCGGCGGCTGATCCCCCTGCAGGACGGCACCGCTGGGGTGAAGGAGATCCGGCTGGAGCTGGCCTCGGCGCTGATGGAGCTGGGCAAGGGCGAAGAGGCCCTGGACAGCCTCAAGCGGATCCTCGATCTGGAGCCCCACGAGCCGCGCGAGCTGCGGCAGGTGGAGGAGCGGCTCCGCAGCCTCGGCGCCTGGTCCGACGTGATCCGCACCCTGGAGCTGCAGGTCGCCCTCGAAGAGCGGGAGCAGAGCGTCGAGATCTGGTCCGAGATCGCCCGGATCTACGACGAGGAGCTGCGGCGCTCGGAGGCGGGGATCCCTGCGCTGGAGAAGATCCTCGAGGTCAGGCCCTCCGACAGGACCGCCTTCGATCGCCTGCGGGCGATCTGCAGCAAGGCTGCGGATTGGCGCCGCTACGCCGTCGCCACCGAGCGCTTCGCCGCCCACTGCGACAGCGCCGAGCAGCTCGTCTTCCTGCGCGAGATCGCGGCGGTCCACGAGAAGCGCCTCGGGCAGAAGGAGCTGGCCTTCGCCAAGCTGAGCGCTGGCTTCGGGCTCTCGCCCCTGGACGGGGAGATCCGCGCCGACCTCGAGCGCCTCGCCGCAGGCTGCGGGATGCAGGAGGAGCTCGCCATGATCTACGAGAGCGTGGCGGACTCGAGGCAGGGCAGGCCGGGGACCGCGGAGATCTGGATCGCCCGCGGCTCGATCCTCGCCGGCGAGCTGGACGATCCCGACGAGGCGAAGGCGAGCTTCCGCAGGGCCCTCGAGCTGGATCCACGCAACCCGATCGCGTTGGACGCCTTGATCGCGCTCTCGCGGCGGGTGGGCGATCACCGCGGGCTGGTCGACGCGCTGAACCAGAAGATCGAGGGCTGCGCCCCGGAGGATCGGCGGCCGCTCCTGCTGGAGCTCGCCAGGGCCTACGACGAGGACCTGGAGGACGCAGGGGAGGCGATCTACGCCCTGCGGCGGGCGTTCGAGCTGGACCCGGGCGATCCGGAGATCCTGGACGCCCTCTCCCGGCTGTGCAGGCGGGAAGGGCGCTTCGCAGACCTGGTCACGCTGCTGGCGAGGACCCGCGATCTGGCGGCGGATCCCGCTGCCGAGGTGGCCCTGCAGCTCCAGATCGCGCGGGTCCAAGAGACCGATCTGAACGACACGGAGGCGGCGATCGCCTCCTACGAGACCGGCCTCGAGCTCGACCCAGCCAACTACGAGGCGATGGAGGCGTTGGAGCGGCTCTTCACCAAGGACGATCGCTACGCGGAGCTCCTGCGCATCTACGACCGCAAGCTCCAGCTCAGCCAGGATCCCAAGGAGCGCACCAGGCTCTTCGTGAAGGCGGCGCGGATCTGGGAGGAGAAGCTCCGGAATCCGACCAACGCCATCGCCTGCCTGGACGGGGTGCTCTCCATCGACGCCGCCAACGAGGGGGCCCTGCGCGATCTGGCCCGCCTCCTGCGGGAGCAGGCGCTGTGGGATCGGCTGGCGGTGGTCCTGCGTCACCACGAGGCCTTGTTGGAGAAGGATCCGTCCCAGGCCGAGGAGCGCCTCGATCTGCGGGTGCGCCTGGGCGAGGTGCTCTACCGCGAGCTCAAGCAGGCCCCGGAGGCGGAGCGCCTCTTCCTCTCGGTGCTGGAGCAGGATCCGCAGCGGCGCTCGGCGATCGGCGCGCTGGCGCAGATGTACGAGCGCAGCGGGAACTGGCCGCAGGCCCTGGCCATGCTGGAGCGAGAGGCCCGGCTGGTGGACGAGATCTCCGACGCGGTGGAGCTCCACGCCCGGATCGCCAGGATCCACGCCGACATGTTGGGCGACGTGGAGCAGGCCCGCGCCTCCTACGAGCGGGTGCTGGAGCTGGACCCCAGCCACCTGGGCGCGATCCGAGGCCTGCGCGCGATCTTCCAGGGGCGCAAGGACGGCCCGGGCTACGTGCGGGCACTGGAACAGGAGGCGGCCTATACCGAGGATCCCGCGGAGAAGACCCGGATCTTCAACGAGCTCGGGCGCTACCACCTGGAGGTCGCAGAAGACAAGGACGAGGCGGTCCGCGCCTTCGAGTCGGCGAGAAAACACACACCGGAGGATCGACAGTCGAACCTCGCGTTGTCTGATTTGTACGTCGAGCGGGAGCAGTGGGAGCAGGCGGAGCAGGTCCTCGACGTGGTCTGCTCCAAGCTCGCCGTCAAGGGCGGGGAGCCGGGCCTCCTGCTGCACAAGGTCTACCGCCTCGGCGTGGTCGCGACGAAGCTCGAAAAGAGAGACAAGGCGCTGCGCAGCTTCGCCAGGGCCTACGAGCTCGATCCCACCTTCCTGCCCGCGGCGGAGGGGCTCGGGAACCTGCTCGCCGCCACCGGGGATCACGCCCAGGCGCTCAAGGTCTTCCAGGCGATCCTCATCCACCACCGCGACGACCTCACCGATCCCGAGGTGGTGGAGGTCTACTTCACCATCGGTGAGCTGCGCCGCAAGCTCGGCGATTCCCAGGCAGCCATCAAGAGCCTGCGCAGCGCCGTCGAGCTCGATCCCTGGCACGTGGACTCCCATCGGGCGATGGTGGCCCTCGCCGACGAGATGAAGGACGCGGAGCTCGCGATCCAGCACCGCCAGGAGCTGGTCGAGCTGGTGGACGACGAGGAGAAGGTCGGGCTCCTGCGCAAGATCGCCGCCCTGGCCTCGACGGAGCTCGGCGATCACTACCTGGCGATCGACAGCGTGGCTGCGGCGCTCCGGCTGAAGCCGAACCACCTCCCCTCCATGGAGGCGCTGCTCGAGCTCTACCGGGAGACCCGCCAGGGACCCAAGGAGATCGAGCTCCTCGAAGAGATGGTCTCTCTCCCGGAGGTGAGCCAGCAGCCCGAGGCGGCGATCCGCTACCACTTCCGGCTGGGCGAGCGCTACGCGGAGGACGCCGCCAAGGATCCGGAGGCCCTCGCCAAGGCGGTCTCCGAATACAACGCGGTGCTGAACCTGGACTGGCGACAGACCCCCGCCTTCCAGGCCCTCGAGGCGCTGCTGGTGCGGGCCAAGGATTGGCGCGAGCTCGAGGCGAACTACGTGCGGATGCTCGAGCGGCTGGGACGGGTGGAGGGGACGTCGAAGGCGCGGGCCGTGCTCTTCCGCACCCTGGGGGATCTCCACCTGGAGGCCCTCTCCGACAAGGGCGCCGCGATCGAGGCCTACAAGGCGGTGACCGTCCTCGCCCCCGACGACGCGGCTGCGGCGGAGAAGTACGCCCAGCTCCTCTCGGAGGTCCGCGGCCTCGAGTCGGAGGCGATCGCCGCCTGGCGCAAGGCGATCCCCCTGCAGCCTTCCCAGGTGGAGGGGGCGCGGATGTCGATGCGGCTCCACGCACGTCGCAAGGACTACGACGCAGCGTTCTCCGCAGCGCAGGTGATCACCTGGCTCCTGGGGGCGGGTGGGACCGACGAGGAGGAGCTCCTGGCGAGGCTGAAGCCCTTCGGCAAGGACTCCGCCACCGGCGTCCTCACCGATCGCCACTGGCACGAGCAGATCTACCGCCCCGAGCAGCGCGGCCCGATCGGCGGGATCCTGGCCATCGTCCAGTCCCAGGCAGGGGCGATCTTCGCCAGGGACCACAGCGCCCTCCACATCCAGGGCCGCGACATCCGCCTGGATCGCAAGCGCGATCGGGTGGACGTGGCGACGTCGATGCTCTTCTTCGCCAACGCGTATCGATACGTGGCCCACACCTGCGGCATGGAGGCGATGGAGCTCTACAAGGTGCAGGGGGTGGTGGGGCTCACCCTGGCGGACACCTGGCCCCACTGCCTAATCGCCGGGGAGGAGCTCTTCACCGACCAGCGGCCGAAGCAGGAGCTCTACTTCCACATCGGCAGGGTCCTGGCCTGGTCGCGGCCCGAGCTCTCGATGGCGCTGCTGCGGCCACGGGAGCAGGTGGAGCTGGTCATCGAGAGCGCCGCGAGCCTCGGCGATCCGTCGATCAAGACCCGCTTCAACGCCAAGACCGTGGAGAAGGTCCGCAGGCAGCTCGCCCGCTCGATCTCCCCGGCCTCGCAGCAGGCCCTGAAGAAGCTCGCCGCAGCGTACCGGGAGCAGCGCCCGGACGTCGGGGCGTACCTCGAGGCGGCGGAGATGACCGCCACCCGGGCGGGGGCGCTCCTCGCCGGCGACCTGCGGGTCGCGGCCCGATGCATCGCCGAGGCGCCCCACCCGGATCGCAGCCAGGAGGAGCGGCGCCAGCGGGATCTGGTCGCCTTCTGCCTCTCCGAGCATTGGACGAGCCTGCGCAAGGAGCTCGGCCAGCAGGTGGTGGTCCCGGGCTGATCCGCGGGCCCCCCGGCGGCCCGTGGGCTGGACCTCGGGCCGCCAGGATCCTCGCAAGCACCTGATCTCATTCGACCGTGGCGACGGCACGGCGCTCGCTCTTCGTACCTCATGTACATCGAGCGATCGCGCTCGATGCCTTCCATGGGCCGCTGACGCGGCGATGAGGTCTGCGATGAGAGCGCTGGTTTTCGTTTCGATGGTGGCGTTGGGTTCTCTGGTTGGCTGCGGTGCCCCGGAGGAGGAGCTCGTCCTCGAGCTCCCCGCCTCGGAGGAGGGTGGGGTCGCCGAGGGAAAGGAGAGCGGCGACAGGCTGGTGCAGGGGCCGCAGGGGCCGAAGGGTGAGGACGGAGCCGAAGGGCGCAGGGGAAAGACCGGCGAGCGGGGTCCCCAGGGCGAGCGAGGACCTCAGGGGCCACTGGGACCGCAGGGGCCCAGGGGATGGCCGGGGCCTCAGGGGGAGATGGGGCCACAGGGGGAGCAGGGCCCCGTCGGCGAGCGAGGTCCCCAGGGCGAGCCCGGACCCCGCGGGCTCCAAGGGGTGAAGGGAGAGCCCGGCCTCCGGGGCGAGAAGGGCGATCGAGGACCCCAGGGGGAGACGGGAGCCCGTGGCCCTGCAGGCGCCAACGCCCTCGCGAGGGCGGATACCCTCGACCTCTACTCAGCCGCGATCCCCGTCTCGATCAGCGGTACGTCCTGGCGGAAGTTCGGAGCGGCGGGGGTGGTCACCGTCGACTCCGACGCCGACATGCTGATCCTCGTGGACATCGTGGCGCAGGCAGGCGGGTCCGGCACCATCCCCGTCACGTCGGGGAGCGTCCGCGTCTCCGATCTGAGCTGCACACAGAAGTTCAACGTCCTGATGGATGGACAACCCCTCTTCGCGGACCCGCTCTCGATGACCCTCCTGAAGGGGACCGAGGGCGGGCGCTCCTCCTTCGTGATCAAGGAGTGGGTGCGCGAAGGAAACCACACGTTCCAGGTGGTCCTGGAGGGATCGGGCTGCCAGCAGGTCTCGGCCCGCCGCGGGCTTCGACTCACCGCGATCGAGGGCCAGCGGAGGTTCGGCTTCCTGCTCCACTAGGATCCAGCCTCGACGCCGACACATGAGCGGGGCACCTGCCGAGGCGAATCGGACGGGTGCCCCGCTCTCCCTTTCTTGACCCTCTGAGCGCTGGCTGCGTAAGGTGAGCGCTCATGATTCCACCCTCCTTCCACGACCTTCGGTCCCATGGACCGCTCGTCTTGCAACAGGCCCTGCTGCGATGAAGTTTGCCTGCGATCGCTGCCACGCGCGCTACATGATCCCGGACGAGAAGGTCCGACCCGGCGGTGTCAAGGTCCGCTGCAAGAAGTGCGAACACATCATCGTCGTGAAGCCTGCCAAGGCTGCGGCGACGCGCCAGGAAGGGGAGGGCAGCGCCGCGGCCCCGTCCCCATCGGCCAGGGCCGGGGGCCCATCCGATCGAACCGCCGCAGCCGGCGGCGCTGCTCCTTCGGCTGGCACCGAGGGGAGCGGAGCCGCGGCCTCCGGCGAAGGACTCGACGAAGAGCTGGGAGCGGCCTTCGATTCGATGGTGGTCGGCGGCGCGCCGCACCCCCACGAGACCTCCGGCGGGCCCGACGAGGCCGAGGCGGGGCAGCTCTCCGAACTGGAAGCGCGAAGATCCGGCCCCGTCGCCGACGCGGCAGCCGGTGGCGCTGCGAGCGGGACCGACCCCGGGGTGGAGTCCCAGGGGCAGCGGGCCACCGAGCCGGAGCCGGCGTCGGGCGCTGCCGATGCAGGGGACGCTGCCGAGACGCAGCCCGCTGCAGCGGCCGATTGGTTCCTGGCGATCAACGACGAGCAGGTCGGCCCCGTCGGCCTGGAGGAGCTGCGAGAGCGTTGGGAGCGGGCGGAGATCGGCCCCGACACCCTCTGCTGGCGCACGGGCCTCCTGGATTGGACGCCGCTCTCCCAGATCCCCGAGCTCGCCGGCGTGCTGGCCCCGCTGCCCTCCCGCGCGCAGCGTCGCGCCGCCGCCCCCGCGAGCGAGGTGGAGCCCGCCGCCCAAGCGGAGGAGAAGCCGCGGCGGGAGCCGTGGGACAACACCGCAGTCGGCGCCTCCCCCGCTGCCAAGGACGGGGGCTGGAGGCCGGCGGCTGCCAGCGCGCTCGCCTCCCTGGTGGAGAAGGAGATCGAGGCGGCGGCCTCCGCTGCACCCCAGACGCCGACCCTGGACGACGAGCCGGTCCAGCCCGCGCTGGAGAACACCGGAATCCGCGTCCTCCTCCGCAGCCTGCCCGACGATATCCCTGCAGGGGAGCCGTCCCGGTTCATCCCGCTGCAGAAGAGCCCCGCCGCAGATGCAGCGGCGGCGACGTCTGCTGCGGCGGAGCGGGTCGAGGCCCCCTCCCACGCCCCCCGTCCCGCAGCCGAGCGCAAGAGGACCCTCCTCTACGTCGCCGTCGGTGCGGTCCTGGCGATCCCCCTGATCGCGGCGGGAGCCTGGCTCGGCGGCGCCTTCGACTTTGGCGCCGCTCCGGAGCCTGCGCCGGCAGTCGCCGCTGCCCCGACCCCCGCCCCGGCTGAACCTGCGAAGGAGCCGGCTCCCGAGGCGCCGGCGGAAGCCGCGAAGGGGCAGGAGGCGGCTGCTGCGGCTGGCGGCTCCGGCGGTGGAGCGGAGGCGGTCGCCGCTGGGAAGCAGGAAGGCGAGGCTGGTCCCGCGCCGGAGGCCGAGGTCGCCAAGGCGGGTGACGAGAAGGCCGATGAGGCGTCCGAGGAGCCGGAGGCAGCCAAGCCCGAGCCCGCGAAGGTCGCCGCCGCCCCCTCGAAGCCCCGGCAGCAGGCGAGGCAGCGGACGACCCGACGAGCGACCTCCCGCCCCGCAGAGACGACGCGCTCGGAGCCGCGGCAGCAGCCCGCGCGAGGCTCGAACGATCTCCTCGCTGCGGGGAGCCGAAGCTCCATCGACGATCTCTTCGACAAGGAGTTCTCGGGCTCGAGCCGGAGCACCTCCGGCTCCGGCTCCGGCAGCTCGACCTACATCCCCCCGGCGCCTGGCGGTGGTGCGAACCTCCCCGCCCAGCTGGGGCAGGGGGACATCACCGCTGTCGTCTTCGCGCAGAAGGCAGAGCTGAAGCGCTGCGCCACTGCGTACAAGGAATCCGGTGGCGCGAACTCGGGGACCCTGGTGATGCGCTGGAGCATCGAGCCCAACGGGAGGACCTCCGGGGTGCAGCCGATCAAGGGTGCCGAGCACGCCCAGCTCGCCAGCTGCATCGGCGACCTGGTCAAGGGCTGGCGGTTCCCCGCCTACTCCGGCCCGAAGATGCCGCCGATCGACTTCCCCTTCCCCTTCTGAAGGGGCGCTCCCGCCCCCGGGGCGGCTCGAGCTGGGAGCGGGCCACGGCGACCCTCGGTCCACACGGCCCCACAGGGACCCCTGTCTGCCCCCCTGCGCCAAGTGCGAATTCAACAACTTCCCCTTCGACCGGTGGTACCTTTCGATTCGACAATTGTGAGAAAGCCGTGCTAAGGACGCCCTTGGATCGAGGGGCTCCTGTCGGGCGGCAGGCCTCCTCCCAAGCGTAACTCTCTCGAAAGGTTGGAGGATTCACCATGAATCAGTGGAAGTGGCTTGCACTCTCCCTCGGCCTCGTCTTTGCCGCTTCGGTTGGCATGGTGGGCTGCGGTGACGATGAGCCGGTGGAATGCACCGAGGACAATGACTGCGATCCCGGCGAGGTCTGCGGCGCTGGAAACACCTGCGCCACCGTCTGTGAATCCAACGATGACTGCGACACCGAGAGCGGGATCTTCTGCTCCCTCGGTTGCGGCGACACCGTCGTCTCCTACTGCTTCGAGCCGTGCAGCGCGGACGGTGACTGTGCAGAGGGCTTCGCCTGCGACACCAGCTTCTGCCCGGGCGGCAGAGGGATCTGCAAGGCCGTGACCCCCACGAGCTGCACCGACAACGACGACTGCGACGGCGACGAGGTCTGCGACACCGTGGCAGAGATCTGCGTCCCGGCCTGCACCGACAACACCGACTGCGAGGTGGGCTTCGTCTGCAACCCGAACACCAACCTCTGCCAGACCGGCGGCGGCGGCTGCACCGACAACGACCAGTGCGGCGAGGGCGAGACCTGCCAGGGCAACGTCTGCACCCCGGTCGAGACCTGCGAGGGGCAGCTCGATTGCTACAACGAGGGCACGGAGCTCTTCTGCGCCGAGACCAGCAGCTCGACCAACACCTGCGTCGACACCTCCTGCGGCGTCTCGTTCAACAGCTGCAGCCGCTGCACCTCGGGTCCGAACGGCGGGTCCCGCGACGCCGACGGCCCCTCGATCTTCTCGGCGCGTCAGGTCCAGCTCGGCAGCAACAACTGCAAGAACGACCTGACCCAGTGCCAGGCGGACGCCCCCATCCTCTGCGAGTTCCAGTTCTTCGCGTTCTCGCCGAACGAGGCCGACCTCCCGACGACCAGCCTCAACAACAAGGTCTTCGTGATCAGCGGCACGGGGAACGCCACCACCGGCTTCGGCGTCCGGAAGGGCACGGAGGGTGAGAACTCCACCTACACCGTGCGCGGCTGCTTCCGGGAGGGGGGCGGGGCCTCGGTCGGAACCGCGGTCTTCCTGGAGAGCGTCTCCGGGAAGAAGTCGAACACCCTCTGTGTGAGCGGCACCAAGTAAGAGGGGCATCTCAGGGATCGAGGCGGGCGGACGGATGCCCGCCCCGCAACCCTTGGGGGCTCCTCCGGGGGCCCCTGCTCTCGAGCGACCGCTTCTTGCCCCGTGCAGGATGCGGTCGCTGCCGTTAAATGCAGGGGGGTCCAACCTTGACGGACTCAGGCATGCCGTCTAGGTTCGCCGTCGATTCCCTCGGAGGACGATTGGCCATCCATCTGCAGCACATCAGCCCGGGACTGGAAGGGCTCCGGCCCATCGAGCGCTTCGGCCTTCGGGAGCTCGAAGAGGTTCGACTGATCCTGCAAGGGGGCTCCGTCGTCGACTGGCGAAGGCTCAGCTTTCGGACCTACGACGAGGTCGACGACTACCTGCGGCTCTGCCTCTTTCGCCCCGATCAGCCCAACGACGAGGCCCGGATCCGGGAGATCCTCGACGAGGCAGTGGAGTATCTGCGCACCGTCTTCCGCTATCGGGTCACCTCGGTGGTGGCCAACCCCGCGCGGGTCCACGACCTCTTCCTCATCGCATCCGGGGTAGGGGAGAACGCGCGCTGGCGACGGATCGCCTGCATCGTCCTGAAGGTGATGCACACGATCTTCCACACGGACTCGCGGGAGATGCTCTTTCGGACGCCGATCTCGTCGGAGGAGTTTGCCGGGATGGTCGACCAGCGGGTGCGCCAGGTGATGGAGCGCCTGGAGGGGCCCGAGTCGCCGGTGATCTCGTTCTCCGGCAGCGTGAAGTCGCGCCAGTCCATGATCACCAAGCTCCTCGCCAAGCGGGAGTCGGTGGCGGCGCAGATCTTCGACAAGGTGCGTTACCGGATCGTCACCCGATCGGATCGGGACATCCTCCCGATGCTGAACTTCCTCACCTCGAACCTCTTCCCGTTCAACTTCGCGGTGCCCGCCCAGACCCAGAACAACCTGGTGTCGTTGAGCCGGGTGCTGGACTCGACGCCGGAGCTGCGCGTCCACGCCGAGCGGATGCAGAGCCACCTCGAGGACGGCTACGCCTACGGCACCACGATCAACGAGTACTCGGGGGAGGGGTACCGGATCCTCAACTTCGTCGCGGACGTGCCCGTGCGGCTCGACGAACACCTCTGCTCGCTGGACGGAAACCGGCGACTGCCGATCCGCCCGGAGATCGCCTTCGCACCTGTCGAGTTCCAGATCGTCGACCAGCGCACCGCCGAGCAGAACGAGGTGGGAGACAACTCCCACGAGCGCTACAAGCAGCGCCAGGCGACCCGGGTCCTGCGTCGGCTCTCCAGGGGGCTGGTCGTGCCGAAGCGCCACGGCGAGAAGCCCCGGTCCGCAGAGTAGGGCCCGGGACACCGCGCCCTGAATCGGTCGTGAGGATCAGCGCTTCTTGCGGGCGTTCTTGCGCCCCTGGCGCTCGCGCTTGCGCTTGTCCTTGAGCCGCTTCTTCTCTGCGTCCGAGACGAAGCTCGGGCCACCGGCTGGGCCGCCGCCCATGCCCATCGCCCGGGCCCTCGCGCGCGCCACCGGATCCATCGGCGGCGTGTAGCCCGGCGGCAGGCCGGGGATCCGCTGCTGCGCTTCCTGCTGCGTGGGCCCCCCCATCCCGCCGGCGCCGAAGATCTCCGAGAGATCCATGCCCTTCATCTGCCGCAGCTGCGCCATCTGCCGCAGACCGGGCAGCCGCGAGAGGAAGCCGCCGGCGTTCCCGCCGAGCTGCTTCATCATGCCGCGCATGCCGTTGTACTTGGTGAGGAGCTCCTGGACGTCCTTCTTGGTCCTGCCGGAGCCCTTGGCCACCCGCTGCAGCCTCGAGTCGTTGAAGATGGAGGGGTTCTTCCGCTCCTCGACGGTCATGGAGTCGACCATCGCCTCGATCCGGCCCAGCTCCTTGTCGTCGATGTTCACGCCTTCGGGCAGGTCGCCGAAGAGCGGGAACTTCTCCAAGAGCTCGGAGAGGGAGCCCATCTTCTTCACGGTGCGGATCTGATCGACGAAGTCCTGGAGGGTGAAGTTCCCAGAGAGGAGCTTCTCCGCGTCTTCCTGCGCCTTCTCCTCGTCGACGACCTTCTCGAAGTCCTGCATCAGGCCGACGATGTCGCCGAAGCCGAGGATGCGGCTCGCCAGGCCCTCGGGGCGGAACTCCTCGAGCTTGTCGAGGGTCTCCCCCATGCCGAGGAACTTGATGGGCTTTCCGGTGACCTCCTTGATCGAGAGGGCGGCGCCGCCGCGCGCGTCACCGTCGAGCTTGGTGAGGATGAAGCCGTCGATCTCCAGCCTGCGGTTGAACTCCGCCGCGGTCTTGACCGCGTCCTGGCCGATCATGGCATCGGCCACGAGGAGGATGTTGTCGGGCTGGGTCCCCGCCTTGATCGCCTCGAGCTCCTCCATCATCGGCTCGTCGATGGCGAGGCGACCGGCGGTGTCGAGGATCACCACGTCGCGGTGCTGCTTGCGCGCCTCGACGAAGGCGTCGGCGCACATCTTCGGCGGGGCGGCGTCGGGGTCGTGGTAGACGGGCACGCCGAGGCGCTCGCCCAGGACCTTGAGCTGCTCCACCGCGGCGGGACGATAGACGTCCGCTGCGACGAGCATGGGCTTCTTGCCCTGGGCGAGGAGCATGTTGGCGAGCTTGCCCGCGGTGGTGGTCTTACCCGAGCCCTGGAGACCGACCATCATGATCCCGGTCTGCCCCTTGGGCTTGAAGCTGAGCGAGGTGTCCACCGGCCCCATCAGGGCCTCGAGCTCGTCGTGGCAGAGCTTCACGAAGTGGTCGGCGGGGGTGACCTTGAGCATCCCCTTCTTGGTCTCGACCTTCGTCTCGACCACCTCGCCGATCGCCTTGTCCCGCAGGCTGGCGACGAAGCGCTTGACCACGCCGAACTCGACGTCTGCCTCGAGGAGCGCCACCCGGATGTCGCGCAGGGCCTCGTCGACCACCTCGGTGGTGATCTCCGCCTTGCCGCTGAGACGGTTCTTGGCGGCCTTGAAGCCCTTCGAGACTGCGTCGAGCATTGCTTGGTATCTCCCTGGAGAAAGGATGCGCGAAACCCGATTGAAACGCGGGTCTCTACCATGTGATTTCCGCGGCATCAACGCGGTTCGGGGATCGGCGCCGGTCCGGGGGCCCTCGCACCGGCGGTGAGGTCACCCCCACACGCCGCCGATGATGCCGGCGCGGATCCCTGTAGAGGGAACGGGGCGGGGGGCGAGATGCTTCCAGGAAAGAAGAGGGCGACCCGGCGCCTGCTCCCGGGCCGTGCGGCGCGGAAAAGCGAAGGCCCCGGAGTCTCTGAGGACTCCGGGGCCTGTCTTTGGTGGGCGATACAGGACTTGAACCTGTGGCCTTCGGTTTCGGAAACCGACGCTCTATCCAGCTGAGCTAATCACCCGTGCTCGAGGGCCTTTGTAGCTTCGGCCTGGATCGATGGCAAGCGATCTTTCGGGGAGAAAGCGCTGTGCTAAGGTGCCCGGGACCAGCCGGCCCGGGTGGCGAAACGGTAGACGCACCGGACTTAAAATCCGTGGCTCGCAAGAGCGTGAGGGTTCGAATCCCTCCCTGGGCACCAAGCGATCCACTTCCGCCATTTTGGCGGACCCCCGCCGGCCGTTGCCCGTCTCCCCGGGGCCTCCCTGCCGCCCTTTGCGGACGGCCCGTTCGGACCCTACCTTGACGCACGGCAAAGGAGACAAGGGATGCGGATGTCGGCGGGGCAGCTCCAAGGCCGGGCGGTGATCGGCTCGGATGGCTTGGCGATTGGTGACGTGAGCAACCTCTACTTCGACACGGAGACCTGGGAGGTCACGTCGATCGAGCTCAAGTTTCGCAAGGAGATCGGGCGAAGGCTCGGCGTGTCGGGTGGACCGTTCAAGACGCCGAAGATCACCTTGCCGGTGAAGCTCGTGCAGTCGGTGAGCGACGCGATCGTCCTGACGGTGCCGACCGGAGACCTGCGGAGCGTGATGTCGCAGCAGGGTGAACACACCGCGTACCACTGAGCCGGCGGCGCCTCATCTCTCCGCCTCGAGGGGAGGCCCGGCGATCGGGCAGGAGGAGCGGGACGGCTCGCGAAGCCGGACATCGGGCTTCGCGCCGTCGTCCCGGACCAGAAGCCAGGTGAGCATCGAGGCAACGAGGAGCAGGGCCGCGCAGGCGATCATCGCGCGCGGAAAGCTCCTCGCGAGGGCCTGGGCGTAGTCGTCGCCGGTGAGGCCGGTGACCAGGGGGAGGGCGGCGACGGCGAGGAGGCCGGCGGCCCGGGCCACCGCGTTGTTCACCCCGCTGGCGACGCCGGCGCGCCCCGGGGAGACGGCGGCGAGGACGGCCACGGTCACCGGCACGGCGATGAAGACCAGGCCGACTGAGAAGAGAGCCACCGCCGGCAAGACCTCCGAGAGGTAGGCGGGCTCCCGATCCAATCCGGACAGCCAGAACATTCCGGATGCGGCGACGATGCAGCCGATCGTCATCGGGAGGCGAGCCCCGATGCGAGCGGCGAGGGCGCCGGCCCTGGACGAGAGCAGAAACATGACGAGGGAGATCGGCAGGAGCGAGAGTCCCGCCTGCATGGGGGAGTAGCCCGCCACCACCTGCAGGTAGAGGACGAAAAAGAAAAACATCCCGCCCAGCGCCGCGTAAGCGCAGAAGGTGACCAGGTTCGCGCCGCTGAAGGTCCGGGATCGGAAGAGCTCCAGCGGGAGCATCGGGGTGGGATGTCGCCGCTCGACCCGGATGAACGCGATGGTCGCCGTCACGCCGATCCCCAGGCTGAGGAGCACGGGCCAGGCGCCGAGGCCCCTCCCCTCGGCCTCGATCAGGCCCAGGGTGATCCCGCCCAGGCCCACAACCGCCAGCATCGCCCCCGCCCAATCGAGTCCGCTGGCGGGTGCGCCCGATCGCTCCCGCTCCGCCTCCGAAGGGCGGGAGGGGGCGAGGGCGGGACGGGGTGCGCGGCTCTCGGGGATCTTGCGGGACGAAGCCAGGGTGAGGGCGGCGAGGGGAAGGTTGAGGAGGAATACCCAGCGCCAGCCCAAGGACTCCACCATCCAGCCGCCGAGGAGGGGCCCGATCGCCGCCGCCACCCCGCTGGCCCCGGACCAGGCCCCGATCGCCCGGCCCCTGTCGTCGGGATGGATGGTGGCCTGGATCAGGGCGAGGGAGCCAGGGGTGAGGAGGGCGCCGCCCACGCCCTGGAGTCCTCGCGCCGCTGCGAGGATCTCGATGTTGGGGGCGAGGCCACAGAGGAGGGAGGCGAGGGCGAACCACCAGGCGCCGATCCGGAAGATGCGGCGCCTGCCGAAGAGGTCGCCCAGGGAGCCGCCGACGAGGAGGAAGGCGGAGAGGGTGAGGAGGTAGCCGTTGACGGTCCACTGCAGGCCGGCGACCCCGGCGTCCAGGCCTGCGTCGATGGCGGGGAGCGCGACGTTGATCACGGTGGAGTCGAGGAGGGCCAACCCCGAGCCGAGGACCGCGGTCAGGACCAGCCATCTCCCCGCTGGCTCCGCGAGTCGGAGGGTGCCGAACTCGTCCGGCTCCTGGTCTCCCGCCCCCGCGTCGTCGCTCTCCCGCCGTTTGGCCATGGGCCCGAATCTACGGGGTATGGACCGGCCCTACCATCGCCCCCCATGCGGGGGCCTCGCGGCGGCCGGACGGGCGCTCGCCCTGGAGCCGCTGCGGCCGCCGATGCGCTCGTCGAGGGCATCGATTGGCGGCGCTACCCGTTCGGGGCGTCTCTCGAATCATCGAGGCCTGGGTACGCCCCGGAGAATATGCTTGCTGCATGGGTGTACGGATCTCGAGAGCGTATGAGGATGCCGTGCCGACCGATGGCTATCGGGTGCTGGTCGACAGGGTCTGGCCCAGGGGCAGGAGCAAGGAAGCGCTCGCCCTGGACGAATGGATGAAGGAGCTCGCGCCGAGCACCGAGCTGCGCAAGTGGTTCGGGCACGACCCCGGCCGCTTCGACGAGTTTCGAAGCCGCTACCGGCGGGAGCTCGGGAGGGCGCCGGCTCGGAGCCTCCTCGCCGAGCTCGCCGCGCGGGCAGCCCATGAGACCGTGACCCTGGTCTACGGGGCGAAGGACGAGGAACACAACCAGGCGGTGGTGCTGGCGGAGGCGCTCGAGGAGCAGATCCGGGACCACGCCGCGCATCCGTAGCGCGTCGCGCGATCGCGGCGGGCTGCCCTCGTCCGCGCCCCGCCTGCCTGCGGGCTGCCCTCATGTTTGCGAGCTGCCTTCCTGCTTGCGGGCTGCCTTCCCCCGCCTCTGCGGGAGGGAGCTTGCTTGGGCCGCCTGTGCGGGAGGGAGCTTGCTTGGGCCGCCTGTGCGGGAGGGAGCTTGCTTGGGCCG
>Ga0180215_1002704_pt1 | contig 17479 bp, 18 predicted proteins | sample eDN3rd37CBELigBY_FD_128871 | JGI IMG/M metagenome (GOLD analysis project Ga0180215, IMG submission 128871) | Enriched backyard soil microbial communities from Emeryville, California, USA - eDNA 3rd pass 37_C BE-Lig BY (version 2) (version 2) | ecosystem: Environmental > Terrestrial > Soil >... | reverse complement strand
TCCGGTAAGAAGCCGGTCTACCCCGGCCGACATGTTTTTCAGCATTCACGTCCCGATTGTTTGCGCGACGGACCTAAGGATCTTTTGCTGCATTGCAACAAAACCATTTTGTGCATTGCAAGGCAAAAATTCGGCCCGGTCCGATGTCTTGCGGTTCGCAAAACGGCCTATAAGAGGGAGACATGAGCCCGGTCTTCCCCGCGCCTGATCACGACCACAATCGATGCAGCGCCGACGCGCTTCGCTACGCCGAAGCGCTGTGCAGGCAGCGCGCCCAGCGGCTGACGCCGACGCGCCGGCAGGTGCTGGAAGTGCTGCTGGAGAGCCACAGGCCGCTCGGCGCCTATGAGATCATCGACCGTGCGGCGCGGGACGGGGCACGGCATGCGCCGATCACGGTCTATCGCGCCCTGGATTTTCTGATCGAAAACGGCCTCGCGCACCGTATCGAAAGCCGCAACGCCTATCTTGCCTGCGGGCACCGGCACGATGCCGGCGATCTCGTGGTGTTCATGATCTGCGAGCGCTGCGGCGAAGTGGGAGAAGCGCGCTCGCAAGCGGTTGCCGATTCGCTCAGGGCCGCGACCGGCGCCGCCGACTTTGCGCCCAAGGCGCCCGTGATCGAGATCACCGGAATTTGCGGCAATTGCCGGTAGTTGCCCTCTCCCTGCATCTTTCTCTTTCACCTCTCCCGCTTGCAGGGAGAGGAGAGGGGAGCAGACATGCCCGCCATGACGCACGGTTCCTACTCGGGCGCCCGATTCTCCGCTAAAAACCGGAACCCAAGTCCCGCCGGAAGCCGTCAATGACATCGACAGCCCAGACGACGCACACGGCCGCAACGCGCCCGCTCGAATTGGGCGCCGCCGCAGTCGTTGTGTTCCTGTGCCTTTGCTGGGGCTTCAATCAGGTCGCGGTGAAACTTGCGCTCCCCGACATTCCTCCGTTCACCCAGGCCTGGATCCGTTCGGCCGGAGCGGCGCTCATCATATGGGTCTATGCGCGCTCACGCGGCATCTCGCTCGACCTGCGCGGCGAGACTCTTAAGGCTGGCCTTCTCGTAGGCTTTCTGTTCGGATGGGAATTCATTTTCATCTATCGCTCGCTGCTCTACACAACTGCCAGCCGCGCCACGCTGTTCATCTACGTCGCGCCGTTCGTCGTGGTGCTCGGGGCACATTTCCTTGTGCCGAACGATCGCTTCCGTTGGTCGCAATGGGCCGGATTGCTAATGTCGTTTGCCGGGCTCCTGCTCGCCTTCGGCCTGCCGACACCGTCCGCCAATTCCAACCAGTTGTTCGGCGATCTGCTTGCGCTCGGCGGAGGGATCACCTGGGGCCTGACCACGCTTGTCGTGAAATCGTCGTCTCTCGCCTATGTCGCGCCGGAAAAGACGCTGCAATACCAGCTGGTCATCTCCGTGCCGATGCTGGCCCTGTGCGCCTTGCTGTTCGGCGAGGCGATCACGCAAGTGCCGGGCAGCGTAGCCCTGACGTCACTTGCCTATCAGACGATCTGGGTGGTCTCGCTGACCTTCCTGGTCTGGTTCACGATGGTGTCGCGCTACTCGGCGAGCCGGCTTTCGTCCTTCACATTTCTGACGCCATTATTCGGTGTTTTCGCCGGCTATCTGGTGCTGGATGACCCGATCACGCCCGCTTTTGCCGGGGCGGTGGCGCTGGTGATCGGCGGGCTGATTCTGGTGAACCGCCCGAAGTAAGGGTTCCGTTAGCGCAGCCGGCGCTATACCTCTCGGAGCCGGCCCTTCGGAGCGAAGGTCGTACTCCCGTTTTCACATTCCGATGCTAGATTAGATCGATGGATCAAATGACTCCCCAGGAGGCGCTGGGCGCCCCCGCGCCCCGCAACAGCACCGTCGCAGTGGACGTCGGCGGCGTCACCGTCGGCGGCGGCGCCCCGATCGTCGTTCAATCGATGACCAATACGGATACCGCGGACGTCGAACAGACGGCGCGGCAGGTGGCGGCGCTGGCGCGCCAGGGCTCGGAACTCGTGCGCATCACCGTCGATCGCGACGAGGCCGCGGCCGCGGTTCCGCACATTCGCGACCGGCTTGCGGCAATGAATGTGCGCGTGCCGCTGATCGGCGATTTCCATTACATCGGCCACAAGCTGCTGGCCGATCATCCGGCCTGCGCCGAGGCGCTCGACAAGTACCGCATCAATCCCGGCAATGTCGGCTTCAAGGACAAGAAGGACCGGCAGTTCGGCGCGATCATCGAAACCGCGATCCGGCACGGCAAGCCGGTGCGGATCGGCGCGAACTGGGGTTCGCTCGATCAGGAATTGCTGACGCATCTGATGGACGAGAACGCGAAATCGGCGCGACCTGCCGACGCGCGGGCGGTGATGCGCGAGGCGATGGTGCAGTCGGCCTTGCTGTCGGCCAATCGCGCGGTGGAGATGGGGCTGCCGAAGAACCGCATCATCCTGTCGGCGAAAGTCTCGGCGGTGCAGGACCTGATCGCAGTCTATATCGATCTCGCGCGCAGATCCGATTATGCGATTCATCTCGGGCTGACCGAAGCCGGCATGGGATCGAAGGGCATTGTCGCCTCGTCAGCCGCGCTCGGCATTCTGCTGCAGCAGGGCATCGGCGACACCATCCGCGTCTCGCTCACGCCGGAGCCCGGCGGCGACCGCACGCTGGAAGTCAAGGTCGCGCAGGAAATCCTGCAGACCATGGGCTTTCGCACCTTCGTGCCTCTGGTGGCGGCGTGTCCGGGTTGCGGCCGGACCACCTCGACCACATTCCAGGAACTGGCGCGCGACATCCAGACCTTCATTCATGCATCGATGCCGGAGTGGAAGACGCGCTATCCCGGGGTCGAAGCGCTCAACGTTGCGGTGATGGGCTGCATCGTCAATGGGCCCGGCGAAAGCAAGCATGCCGATATCGGCATTTCGCTGCCGGGCACCGGCGAGGCGCCGGCCGCGCCGGTCTTCATCGACGGCAAGAAGGCGGTGACGCTGCGCGGCCCGACCGTCGCCGAAGACTTCAAGGCGATGGTGATTGACTACATCGATCGGCGCTACGGCGTCGGAGGCGCCGGCAAGACCGCGGCGGAATAGGTCTTTACTCGCGGTCCGAAATCACCTCTACGAGCTTTGCGCCGGCTTCGATCACGAGCCAAAGCAGGCCGAAGACGATCGCGCAAAGCAAGAGGAACGGCAGCAGGTTCTCAACGATCATCGGGTCGGCCTCCTTTCGCATTCGCCCCGATGCATTGAAAACGAGTTCCGGCCCGTCCGTGTTCCTGCCCAATCTGTGACAGATCGGTAATGATGCGACGCACACGGCCGTGTGTTAGTGCCGCCAGCCACGCGTCGTTTCGGCGCAGATTGCTGCGGCGACGACAGTCCCCCATATTGACCCGATGATCGACAATCATCGCCCCCGCGCCGAACGCCCGCGCCTCGAACCCGAAATCATCCCGCCGCAGTCGCGCGCCGGGCAGCGCAGCTTCGACAGCCTGTTCGTGCGCGTCGAGGAGGGCGAAGACGGCTTCCGGCGGGTCTATCTGAAGAAGCCCGGGCCGTTCACCGTCATTCTCATTCTGCTGGCGGCCGGCGCTGTCGCCGCGCTGTTCTTCCTGCTGCTGGCCGGGCTGATGCTGCTCTGGATTCCGCTGATCATTGTTGGCGTGCTGTTCGCCGTGTTCTCGGTTTCGGCGCGCGATCTGTGGTCGCGGGTGCAGGGCTGGTTCGGCCGCGGGCGGCGATAGAGGCCTTGCGATCGCGCGTCGCGGGCTACGAATGCTGCCTTGACGCCATCACGTATGCCGGAGCGCCTCGATCGGATCGAGCTTTGAGGCGCGCAGCGCCGGATACCAGCCGAAGAACACGCCAACGAGACCGGAGAACACCACCGCGATCACGATCGAAGCCGGTTCGACAAGGAGCGGCCAGCCCGCCGCATTCGAGATGATGTAGGCCGCGCCAACGCCGAGCAATACGCCGATCAGCCCGCCGATTGCGGCAAGGCCGGTGGCCTCGAACAGGAATTGCCGCAGGATATCCCATTGCCGCGCACCGAGCGCGAGGCGAAGCCCGATCTCGCGGGTGCGCTCGGTCACCGACACCAGCATGATGTTCATGATGCCGATGCCGCCGACCGCAAGCGACACGCCGGCGACCGCGGCGAGAAGGATCGCGAGCGTGCGCGCGCTCGCTTCTCGGGTCGCGGCGATGTCGGCGAGATTGCGGATCGAAAAGTCGTCCTCCTGGCCGGGCTGCAAACGGTGGCGCTGGCGCAGCAACTGCTTCACTTCGTCTTCGACCAGACTCATGTTCTCGCCATCCTGCACCTTCACATAGATCGAGCCGACTGCGCGCGCATTGGCGAGATTGCGGCCCAGCACGCGCTGGCGCGCGGTGTTGAGCGGCACGAAGGCGACATCGTCCTGATCGGTGCCCCAGGTGGTCTGCCCCTTGCGTCCCATCACGCCGATGATGCTCAGCGGCACGTTGCGGATGCGCAGTTCCTGGCCGACCGGATCGAGGCCGCCGAACAGATTGCGCGCGACGGTCTGGCCGAGAATGACCACCTGCGCGCCACGGGCGATCTCTTCCGGCTCGAAGGCGCGGCCGATCTCGACGTCCCAGTCGCGCGCCTCGAACCAGCCGGAGTCGATGCCGAACACCGCGCTCGCCCAGTTCACGCCGCCGGCGACGATCTGCCCGGTGCCGCGCATATTGGGCGCCGTCACCTGAACGCCCGGCACCTCCGCCATGATGGCGGCCGCATCGTCGTCGGTTAGCGTGGACGCAGCGCCCGAGCCCATGCGAATGCCGCCGGACGTGACGTTGCCCGGCGTCACCACAAGCAAATTCGATCCAAGGCTGCGGATCTGCGCGACCACCTGCTCGCGCGCGCCGCCGCCGACCGCGACCATGGCAATCACCGCCGCAACGCCGATGATGATGCCGAGCATGGTAAGCGCGCTGCGCAGCTTGTGCAGCCGCAGCGCATCGAGCGCGGACACGATGGCGTCGCGGTTGGTCATTCGGCGGCCTCGTGGTGCGGATGCGGCTGCCGCGCCAGCTCGGCGAGGCGCGCCGCGGCGTTGACTGGCGTGTGACGGCGATCGGACACGACGCGGCCGTCGAGGAAGCGGATCAGCCGGTTGGCATAAGCAGCCACATCTGGCTCGTGCGTGACGACCACAACGGTCGTACCCTCGCGATTGAGCTCCTGGAACAGCGCCATGATCTCGACCGAGGTGCGGCTATCGAGCGCGCCGGTCGGCTCGTCGGCCAGCAGCATCTTGGGATCGTTGACGAGGGCGCGGGCCACCGCGACGCGCTGCTGCTGGCCGCCGGACAATTGGGTCGGGCGATGATGAATGCGTTCGCCGAGACCGACCCGGTTCAGCGCGGCGATCGCCCTGTCGGTTCGGACCGCACGATCGGTCTCGGCATAGATCATCGGCAATTCGACATTGGCGAGCGCATCGAGGCGGTCGAGCAGATGGAATTGCTGGAACACGAAACCGATCTTGCGGTTGCGCACGGCGGCAAGCGCGTCGCCGCTCAGCGCCGACACCAGCTCGCCGTCGAGGCGGTAGGTGCCCGATGTCGGCTTGTCGAGGCAGCCGATGACATTCATGAAGGTCGACTTGCCCGAGCCGGACGGCCCCATCACCGCAACAAAATCGCCCTCATCGACGGCCAGCGACACGCCGTCGAGTGCGGTCACGGTCTCGCCGCCGAGCGTGTAGAGCCGCGTCAGGTTCTCGGTTTCGATCAGCGGCATGGCGCGTTTCCGTTCCTTCCCCCTGCAAGGGGGAGGGTGGCGAGACGCGCAGCGTCGAGCCGGGTGGGGCGCATCTTGCGAGACAGGAAGCAGACCCCCACCCGATTGACCGCGCTTTGCCCGCAGTCAAGCTTGTGCAGACTGCGTAAACTTGTCTGCGGCAATCGACCTCCCCCTTTCAAGGGGAGGTAAGGAAAGGGCGCGGCCACTCGCGTTTTCATAGCCCCACTCAGAACCCGAACCGCGGGCCGCGGCGCGAAGCATCGGTCGGGGCGCCGCCGCCGACAATCACCTCGGCGCCGGCATCGAGACCCGAAATCACCTCGGTCGAGCCGCCATCGGTCACGCCGGTGCGGATCGTCACGCCTTGCGGCTTGCCGTCGCGGCCGACCACAAAGACCCGCCCGGAGGCGGCGGTGCGCTGACCGCCGGCCGCCGCCTGTCGCTTCACGATCTCGTCGAACAGCGCCTTCTGTTCGGGCGTCAGGATGCCGGCGATCCGCTGCTCAAGCGCGCGGCGTGCCGCTAGGATGCGTTCGCGGCGCGCGCTCGCGTCACCATCCCCGGCGCCGGCGAGGAAGCTCTGCCGCATCTGTGCGAATGCCGCTTCGATCTCGCGCAGCTGGTCTGCGCCAGGCTTGATCTCGCTCCGGATCGCGTCAAGAAATTCCGCGCTGTTGCCGCCGCTCGCGCGCCGCTGCGCCGCTCCGCCGCCGGTTTCGCGTGATGCGACGCCCGCTCTGGCCAACGGTTGATCGGCGAGCGACGCCGGACGCCAGCGCAGCGCCGCATTCGGAATGCGCACCACGTCGTCACGCCGCTCGGTCTCGATGCGCAGATTCGCCGTCATGCCGGGCAGCAATTCGCGCCGCGGGTTCTCGATCGAAATGATGGTCGTGTAGATCACCACATTCTGGACGTTCTGCGAGCCGAGCCGGACCTGCTTGACGGTGCCGTCAAAGGTGCGGCCGGGAAACGCATTGACCGTGAAGCTCACGCGCTGACCCGGCTTGATGCGGCCGATATCGGTCTCGTCGATATTGGCGGCTATCTCCATCTTGCGCAGATCGTCGGCGATGCGGAACAGCTCCGGCGCCTGCAGCGAAGCGGCGACCGTCTGCCCAAGTTCGACATTGCGTTGCACGACGACGCCCGATACCGGCGACTTGATTTCCGAGTTGGCGAGATCGACCTCGATCTGACGCACCGCCGCTTCGCGCTGCTTGATCTGTGCCGACACGGCGGAGAGATTGGCCTGCGCCACTTGCAGGTCGGCGGCGAGTCCGAGAATTGCGGCCTTTGCCGAATTCACTTGCGCCCGCGCCGAGGTGAGCGCCGCCTCCTGTGCGTCGCGGGTGGCGCGTGCGGTATCGACTGCGGCATCTGCGGCAAAGCCGCGGGTGCGCAAATCGCTCTGGCGTTTGTAGATGCGATCGGCATCGGCGAGCAGCGCCTCGTTTCGCGTGACCTGCGCCTCCATGTCGGCTTGCGCCGCGCGCGCCTTCTCGGTTTCCGCCCTGACCTTTTCGATCTGGCCTTCGGTGACCAGCCGCTGCGCGCGCATCTGTGCGAGATCGGCGCGCGCCGCATCGAGCCGCGCGCGGATCTGATCCTGATTGAGGCGCGCAACGACCTGCCCGGCCTTCACCTCGGAATTATAGTCGGCGAGAACCTCAACGACCTGTCCCGACAGTTGCGAGCCGACGATCACGGTGGTGGTGGGATTGATCGTGCCGGTGGCGCTGACCGTCGCGACGATCTCGCCGCGATCGGCCTTGGCGGTGCGGTAACTGCCCTCCGCCGGCGCCCCGTTCCAGCCCGGCACGAAATAAAGCGCGGCCGCGCCGATCGCGGCCACGAACAGGACTAAAGCAGGCAGCTTTCGCATGGTTGTCTACCCCGACAACCAGATGTAGGGCCGGAACGGGGCTGCGTCACCTTACCTTTTTGACAGCCTGCTGACACAAATGGGCACAATTTCGGTAGCTATTCCAGAATCTTGGCGTGCCATCACTTTTCGCGCGCGGCGATGAACCGGGCGGTGTCCCGCAGCCTTCCGGCGCGTTCGCCGAACGGCGCAAGCGCCGCCTCCGCATCCGCGACGCATCGCGCCAGCCGCTCGCGTGCAGCCTCGATCCCGAGCACCGATACCAGCGTCGCCTTGCCGATCGCAGCGTCCTTGCCGGTGGCCTTGCCGACGGTCGCGGCATCACCCGTCACGTCGAGCAGATCGTCGGCGATCTGGAATGCGGTGCCCACCGTGCGGCCATACTGCGAGAGCGCCGCGCTCTCGCTTGCGCTCGCTCCGCCGAGAATGCCGCCGGCAATGCAGGCGAAATGCAGCAGCGCGCCGGTCTTCATGGCCTGCATCGTGATGATGAATTGCTCATCGCCGGACGGCATTGCGCCGAAGCGGCCCTCGGCGGCGAGATCGAGCATCTGGCCGCCCGCCATCCCGCCGAGCCCGGCTGCGCGCGCGAGTTCGCGCACGAGTGCGATGCGGACCGCCGGATCGGGATGGGTTTCCTCGCGCGACAGGATATCGAACGCGAAGGTCAGCAGGGAATCGCCCGCGAGGATCGCGGTCGCATCGTCATAGGCGCGATGCAGCGTCGGCCGGCCGCGCCGCAGGTCGTCATTGTCCATCGCCGGCAGGTCGTCATGCACCAGCGAGTAGCAATGCACGCATTCGAGCGCGGCGCCGGCCATCAGGGCGCGCGCGCGCGGCACGCCGAACAGCGCCGCACTCTCGATCACCAGAAACGGGCGCAGCCGCTTGCCGCCGCCGAGCGCGGAATAGCGCATGGCATCGAGCAGGCGCTGCGGCCGCGCGATCTCGCCATCGACAGGCTGCGCAGACAGCAGAGTTCCAAGCAGGTCTTCGGTCTCGGCGGCCGCCGCATCGAGCACAGAGGTAAAATCGGTCATCTTCCTTCGCCATCATCGCGGCACCGCGCCGCATTCATTGCCTTGTCAGGTTTCGTGAGAGTCTCTACGGGGGGACGATCCATCGGGCGGATTCGGTGACGTTATCGCAGCAACCTTGGACACCTTCCAGACGGGGGCTTCGCCGAACCCTGCGGATCGCGGTGCTCGTCGTGCTGGCCGCCCTGCTGCTGCCTTATCTGCTGACACCGCTCTATCTCGTGGTTCCGCCGGTTTCCACGCCGATGGCGTGGCGTTACGTCACGCTCCAGCCGGTCACGCGAATCTGGCAGCCGCTCGAGGACATGGCCCCGATCCTGCCGCGGACCGTGATCGCCTCCGAGGATGGGCAGTTCTGCAACCATCACGGCATCGACTGGCGGAGTTTGCGGGACATCATCCAGGACGCCGAGGACCTCGAGGACCTGCGGGGCGGCTCTACCATCAGCCAGCAGACCGCCAAGAACCTGTTCCTGTGGCAAGGCCGCTCCTATGTGCGCAAGGCGCTGGAATTCCCGCTGGCGGTCTGGATGGATCTCGTCCTCGGCAAGCGGCGGATCATGGAAATCTACCTGAACATCGCCGAATGGGGGCCGAATGGACAGTTCGGGGCCGAGGCGGGGGCCCGCCGAGCCTTCAGAACGTCCGCGGCCGACCTGAATGCCCGGCAGGCGGCGCTGATGGCGGCAATGCTGCCCAATCCGAGGCGCCGCGACGCGCAGAGACCGGGACCTGGGGTCCGGCGGCTGTCGGCAATCTACCAGCGCCGGGCCAGTGTCGCCGGGCTGGATGCCTGCCTGAAACGGCCGCCCCGGCTCGTGAAGGGCGGCCAAAAGCGCTAGCGCCGGGCCGGCTATTCCTTTATAAGCCGCCGCAATCCATTACATCCGGTCCGGCAGGGTTCCCCCGGGGGATCTGCGCGGGCCGGACTGTCTTTTCAGGAGTTCCAGCAATGGCCGTTCCGAAACGAAAAACCTCGCCCTCGCGGCGCGGGATGCGCCGGTCCGCCGACGCGCTCAAGCAGCCCGCCTATGTCGAGGACAAGGATTCCGGTGAATTTCGCCGTCCGCACCACCTCGACCTGAAGACCGGCATGTACAAGGGCCGGCAGGTGCTGAAAGTAAAGAGCGCCGAAGCCTGACAAGGCCGGCCGGGCCGCGCGGCTGCGGAACGGCGGCCGGTCGCCCCGAGCGCGCGCGGGCCAGGAGAGAAACTCCGGAGGACATGAGCGATGTATCTCGTCGGTTTTCCTCTCCTGATCGTTCCGTTCGCGATCTACAACATCATCGCCTTTCTGTTCGATCTCGGCTTTGCCGATACGGTGTTCTCGATTCAGATGATGTCGGGCGCAACGCTCGGCGTCACCACCGGCGATCTGCTGATCATCCTGTCGATCCTGTTGCTGTTCGTCGAAATCCTCAAGGCCACGCGGTTCGGGGTGAAATCGATCGTCGACCACATGCTGTCCTTCGTGGTGTTCGTCGCTGCCCTCGTCGAATTCCTGATGGTGCAGAAAGCGGCGACCTCGACCTTCCTGATCTTCCTTGTCATCTGTGCCGTCGACGTCATCGGCGGCTTCTCGATCTCGATCCGGGCCGCGACCCGCGACTATTCCATCGAGGGCGGGCATCATCCGCTCGTCCATTGACGCCCGTTCGGCGATAAAGCCGTGATGAGCCGCGATTTTCATAGGCCCGGCCGCTCGCCGGCCTTTGCCACCTCGGGCATGGTGGCGACGTCACACCCGCTGGCTTCGCTGACCGCGGTCGAGATTCTGCGCGCGGGCGGCACCGCCGCCGATGCCGCGGTCGCAGCGATGGCGGTCGCCTGTATCGGCGAGCCGCACATGACCGGAATCGGCGGCGACTGCTTCTGCCTCGTGGCGCGACCGGGCCAGCCGATCTGGGGCTATAATGGCTCCGGCCGCACCGGCGCAGCGATGCGGGCGGAGACGCTGATCGACCAGGGCCTGAAGGAGATCGCGATCGATTCGGTGCATGCGGTGACAGTGCCGGGCGCGGTGGAAGCCTGGGATACGATCCTGAGAACGCATGGCCGGTTCGGCTTCGACCGCGTGCTCGCGCCGGCGATCGCGGCGGCCGAAGGCGGCGTTCCGGTGCAGCCGCGCGTCGCGCTCGACTGGGCGGTGACCGAAGCCAAGCTGCGCAAGCACGCCGCAACAACCCGCATCTATCTGCCGGGCGGCGCCGTCCCGAAGGCGGGCGATGTGGTGCGGTTTCCTGCGCTCGCCGCAACGCTCCGCAAGATCGCAAAAGATGGCGCGCGCGCCTTTTACAAGGGCGAGGTCGCCGACGACATCGTCACGACGCTAGCCGGGCTTGGCGGGGTGCTGACGGCGGAGGATTTCGCCATGCATCGCGGCGAGGTCGTCACGCCGATTTCGACAAACTATCGCGGGCTGGAGGTGGTCGAACTGCCGCCGAATGGACAGGGCCTGGCGGCACTGATCCTGCTCAACATTCTCGAGCGCTTCGACATCGCTTCGCTCGAACCCGGCAGTGCCGAGGAGATGCATCTGCTGATCGAAGCGGGGCGCCTCGCCTATACCGCGCGCAACACCAATATCGCCGATCCCGCCTTCATGACCGCGCCGGTCTCCGCGTTGCTTGACCGTGCATTCGCCGCAAGGCTTGCCGGCATGATCGACCGCGAGCGACGCTCGCCATTTCCGCCCGCGATCAAGCCGCAAGGCTCGACTGTCCTTGTCTGCGTGGTCGACAAGGACCGCAACGCGGTCACCATGATCAATTCGCTGTTCTCGTTCTTCGGTTCGGGGATAACCGCGGAGAAGACCGGCGTGCTGCTGCATCATCGCGGCTCGGGATTCAATCTCGCACCGGATCACCCGAACTGCATCGGACCCGTGAAGCGGCCGATGCACACGATCATCCCCGCGCTCGCGTCGCGCAATGGTCGCGTCGAACTGGCGTTCGGCGTTATGGGCGGCGCCTATCAGGCGATGGGACACGCCCATCTCATTTCCAATATCGTGGATCACGGCATGGACCTGCAGACCGCGATCGACTCGCCGCGCGTGTTCTTCGAGGGCGAGCAGGTTCAGGTCGAGAACGGCACCGACGAGGACGTGATGCATGCGCTGCGGGCGCATGGTCACGACGTGGTGCGCCGGCCGCTGCCGCATGGCGGCGGCCAGGCCATTCGCATCGACTGGGATCGCGGTGTGCTGATCGGCGCATCCGATCCGCGCAAGGATGGCATCGCGCTCGGCTACTGACGTTTCCGTCGGGAACGAAAGTCCATCAGGGTCGAAGCGTCACACCTTCTTCGACAGCACGCGTCCGGGCAGCGCCGGCCTTTTGGCGCTTTTGCGATAGCTTGCATTGGCGTCGCCGGGATCGGCTCTGCGCTTCTCGCGCTGCTGCGGGGCCCCGTACTTGCTGGCGAAGACGTGGGCGAGGAACAGGGCGTCGGTGTATCGCGACAGCTTGCTTTTGGGCTGCGTTTGCGCCGGGTTGACCACGATCAGGTCACGCCGGTCGTTGTCCGGTTCGCTTCTGTCCCGAACGGGATCAGCCTTGCGGGCGGCTGGGCGCGGCGGGGCGGGGATGCGTCCTATTCTGTCGGCGGACATGGCGGCTCCTGCGTCAAATCGGGACATGCAGCACTGTCTCACCGCACCCAACGCAATCTCCGTGCCCCTCCTGATGCACCGCACACCGTCATTACAATGCGAGCGGGCGATTTTGCCTCTTGTTTAAGGTTGCCCGCTAGATTCGCCCCTTGTGTCGTCCGCGCACGGCACCGAGGGATCGATGTTGACACGAGCGACCGACATTCCGCAGTCGGACCGGCGGCCCGACGTTCCGCCTTCCGGGACGGATTCGATGCCCGACTGCACCGCGATCATGCGGTCGGTGGGCGAAGCTCCATACGAATGGCAGATTGAATCCGATGCGCTGACCTGGGGCCCCGGCATCGGCCGGCTGCTCGGGTTGCGAGATATCGCGCAGGTCGCGACCGGTCGGGGCTTTGCCAATCTGCTCGATCCCGGGAATGGGCAATCCCGTTTCGACGCCATCATGCGTTCGGCCGAGACCGACAGGGGCGCGGGCGTGCCCTATCAGGTTCAATACGCGCTGCGGTCCGGCGCGCGGGCGCCCAAGCTCTGGATCGAGGATACCGGCCGCTGGTTCGCGGGGGCCGATGATAAGCCGGGCTTCGCGCACGGTGTCATTCGCGTGATCAACGAGCGCTACGAGCGCGAACAGCAGCTCGCATATCTGTCGCGCTTTGACCTGCTCACCGGCGAGATCAACCGCTGGCATCTGACCGAGCAGCTCGCCGAGAGCCTGCAAGAGGCGGCGCACACGCAAACATCCTGCGGATTTCTTCTTGGCGCCATCGACAATCTCGGTCGTATCAATGAAGCTTATGGCTACGACGTCGCCGATGAGGTGATCGCGGTTGTCGCCAAGCGCCTGCGCAGCCGCATGCGCGGCCTCGACATTCTCGGCCGCTTCTCCGGCAACAAGTTCGGGATCATCCTGAAGAATTGCTCCCCCGACGAGATCGGCATCGCCGCCGAGCGGTTTCTCGCCGCAATACGCGACGACATCGTGATGACCACGGCCGGGCCGGTTGCCGTCACCGGTACGATCGGCGGAGTCACCGCGCCGCGGCATGCCGCCGATGTCGATGAAGTGCTGGCGCGCGCGCAGGAAATTCTCGACCGCGCGAGGGAAAAGCGGCCCGGTTCATTCCTTGCCTATCAGCCCAATCTCGAACGCGAGGCGCAGCGGCGCGCCAATATCCGCGCCACCGACAGCATCGTCACCGCGCTGAACGAGCGGCGCATCCTTCTGGCTTATGAGCCGGTGGTCGACGCGCACAGCAAGGACATCGCTTTTCACGAATGTCTGTTACGCATTCGCCGCGTCGACGGATCGCTGATTCCGGCGATGGACATCGTGCCGGTCGCCGAGCGGCTCGGCCTCGCGCGCCTGCTCGACCAGCGCGTGCTGGAGCTGGTGATCGCCGAAATGGCGGCGCATCCGGGCCTGCGCGCGAGCCTGAATGTCTCGGCGTCCTCGACCACCGATCCGGACTGGTGGACACGACTCGAAGCATTGTTGCGCCTGCACGATAACGTCGCGCAACGCCTGATCGTGGAGATCACCGAGACCACGGCGATCCACGATATCGACGATGCGCGCGGCTTTGTGCGGCGGGTGAAGGATCTTGGCGCGCGTATCGCCATCGACGATTTTGGCGCGGGCTATACGTCGTTTCGCAACCTGCGCAAGCTGGGCGTCGATCTGATCAAGATCGATGGCGCCTTCGTCCAGAACCTGGCGCGCTCGGAAGACGATCGCACCTTCGTGCGCACCATGCTCGACCTCGCGCGCGGCCTTAGACTGGAGACCGTGGCGGAATGGGTCCAGGATGAACAGTCGGCCGAAATCCTCGCCGCCTGGGGCTGCGACTATCTTCAGGGCGAGCATGTCGGGCTGGCGCGGCTCGATTGGTACGACGACCGGCACCGGCAGGCTGCGGGATCTTAAACATCAAAGCCGTTGCGCGAACCGGGCGGAGCGCAAATCCGATGCGCGGCGCATTCGCCGCATTGGCGAAATTCATCGGGCCGGGCTTCGCGCTGACCGGTTCGCGACGAGCTTTGCGTCTCAGCCCTTGTCGCTGATCTTGTCGATGCGTTTCTGCATCTCTTCGATCTGACGCTTCAGCGCGTCGATGTCTTCGGAGGAGGTCGCAGATTTTTCGGGCTCGGCCTTTTCCGGGCCGGCGCCTGCCTCGCGCCGCGCGAATGGCGAGAACATCGCGAAGGCTTTCTCAAACATCTCCATATTGCGCCGGACCTGATCCTCCATCGGGCCGAAGGACGGAACATTGACGCCAAAGGCCTGCGCCATCTGCTGGCGCATTTTTTCGTGCTCGCGAGCGAAGGATTCCAGCGACACTTCCAGATAGCGCGGCACCATCATCTGCATCGAATCGCCATAGAAGCGAATCAACTGACGCAGGAAATTGATCGGCAGAAGATTCTGGCCTTCCTTGTTTTCCTGCTCGAAAATGATCTGCGCAAGCACCGAGCGGGTGATGTCCTCGGAGGTCTTGGCGTCGTAAACGACAAAATTTTCCCCGGCCTTCACCATCGTTGCGAGGTCTTCCAGCGTGACATATGTGCTGGTGCCCGTGTTGTAGAGCCGCCGGTTGGCGTATTTCTTGATCGTGATCGGTTCGTCGGATTTTGCCATGTTACCGCTTGCGCCACGCTCCCCTGATACCCGGACTGTTCCTCCGGGTATCTCCTGAGGGTTAAAGTTAGGCCGTTTCAACCGGCGGAGCCACCGTTTTGTGCGGGTCGCATCCGGCCCTTTCGCATGGCCCCGAGGTTTTGCCGCCGGGCCCGCCATGCTATCTGCAGGACGAACTGGTGTCGTGGGTTCGGAAGTCCGCTTCATTAGCCTGCCTGCTCTTCGCGCGGATTTCCGAACCAAACCGCACTAGAATCATAGGCTTGCTGGTGCCCTTCGAATCCGGAGTCCGCTCACGAGCAAGCCCTCAGCCAGAGGCGGATTTCGGATTCGAGCCACTCGCTCAGGGAGCTACTCATGCAGGACGACATCGTCATCGTTGGCGCCGCCCGCACGCCGGTTGGCGCATTTAACGGGGCTTTTGCGAACCTTCCCGCGCATGAACTCGGCAAGGTCGCAATTGCCGCGGCGCTGGAGCGCGCCGGCATCGAAGGCAAGCAGGTATCCGAAGTGATTATGGGGCAGATCCTGACCGCAGGTCAGGGCCAGAATCCGGCACGGCAGGCGTCGATCGCGGCCGGTATCCCGGTCGACAGCCCGGCCTGGGGCGTCAACCAGCTCTGCGGCTCGGGCTTGCGGGCAGTCGCGCTCGGCTATCAGGCGATCCTCAACGGCGATTCCGATATCGTCGTCGCCGGCGGCCAGGAATCCATGAGCATGGCGCCGCATTGCGCGCATCTGCGCAACGGCGTGAAGATGGGCGATTTTCAGATGGTCGACACCATGATCAAGGACGGCCTGTGGGACGCCTTCAACGGCTATCACATGGGCACGACCGCGGAGAACGTCGCCAAGCAGTGGCAGATCACGCGCCAGCAGCAGGATGAATTCGCGGTCGCTTCGCAGAACAAGGCCGAAGCCGCGATCAAGGCCGGCCGGTTCAAGGACGAGATCGCACCCGTCACCGTGAAGTCGCGCAAGGGCGATATCGTCGTCGATACGGACGAATATCCGAAGTCGGGCGTGACCATGGAGTCGATCGCGAAGCTTCGCCCCGCCTTCGACAAGGAAGGCACCGTCACCGCTGCCAATGCGTCCGGCATCAATGACGGCGCGGCCGCGGTCGTGCTGATGAAAGCGTCGGAGGCGAAGAAAGCCGGCAGGCCGATCCTGGCCCGGATCGTTTCCTGGGCGCATGCCGGCGTCGATCCTTCGATCATGGGCACCGGCCCGATCCCGGCCTCCCGCGCGGCGCTCAAGAAAGCCGGGTGGAAAATCGAGGACCTCGACCTGATCGAAGCCAACGAGGCCTTCGCCGCGCAGGCCTGCGCGGTCAACAAGGATCTTGGCTGGGACACGGACAAGGTCAATGTGAATGGCGGCGCGATCGCGATCGGGCACCCGATCGGCGCCTCGGGCGGCCGCGTTCTGGTGACGCTGCTGCATGAGATGCAGAAGCGCGACGCCAAGAAGGGTCTTGCCACGCTCTGTATCGGCGGCGGCATGGGCATCGCCATGTGCCTGGAGCGCGCCTAGACGCGCGAACAGACACCATAGCGAATATCTCTGGAGCGGCCGGAACGCACGCCGCTCTCCAACACGCGGCTGCGAAGCCGCCCGCATAGAATTGCGCCATGGCCGGGGCTTGCTCCGGCCATTTTCGTGTCTAGTCTAATGCGTCCGGGCGGACATCGACCGGACAGATAAATTTCGGGGGAGCAACATGTCTCGGGTCGCGCTGGTGACGGGTGGGACACGCGGGATCGGCGAAGCCATTTGCAAGGCGCTGCACGCCGCCGGCTACAAGGTTGCCGCCAATTACGGCGGCAACGACGAGGCCGCACAAAAGTTCAAGGCGGCGACCGGCATCCCGGTCTACAAATGGGACGTCTCGAATTTCGAGGCCTGCGCCGCGGGCATCAAGCAGGTGGAAGCCGAGCTCGGTCCGATCGAGGTGCTGGTCAACAATGCCGGCATCACCCGGGACACCATGTTCCACCGCATGACGCCGCAGCAATGGAATGAGGTCATCTCCACCAATCTCGGTTCGCTGTTCAACATGACCCGGCCGGTGATCGAGGGCATGCGCGCGCGCAAGTTCGGCCGCATCATCAATATCTCCTCGATCAACGGGCAGAAGGGCCAGATGGGCCAGGTCAATTATTCGGCGGCCAAGGCCGGCGACATCGGCTTCACCAAGGCGCTGGCGCAGGAAGGCGCGAAGAGCGGCATCACGGTGAACGCGATCTGCCCGGGCTATATCGCCACCGAAATGGTGAAAGCGGTGCCGCAGGATGTGCTGGAAAAAAGCATCCTGCCGCATATCCCCGCGGGGCGGCTCGGCGAGCCGGAAGAGATCGCGCGCTGCGTGGTGTTCCTGGCGTCGGACGAATCCGGCTTCATCAACGGATCGACGCTGACCGCCAATGGCGGACAGTATATGTGCTGACGAAATATGTGCTGACGAACCCGCATGTCGCTTCGCTCATGCGGGCTACCGTCCATGGCTCTCGTCTGCGTAGGC
>Ga0180215_1002703_pt1 | contig 17480 bp, 16 predicted proteins | sample eDN3rd37CBELigBY_FD_128871 | JGI IMG/M metagenome (GOLD analysis project Ga0180215, IMG submission 128871) | Enriched backyard soil microbial communities from Emeryville, California, USA - eDNA 3rd pass 37_C BE-Lig BY (version 2) (version 2) | ecosystem: Environmental > Terrestrial > Soil >... | reverse complement strand
CGTAGCACGTGTCGGGGAAGGGATCGTATCTACAATCGGTTCATCTGATAATCATAAAAAGGTCTTGGAGAATCCAGATATGATTTCTCAGACCGTTCTCTCAAAAGGTCTGGACGCAGGCACCGCTTTTGAAATCCTTTCGATTGATATTGCAGATGTCGATATCGGCAAAAACATTGGTGCGGAACTTCAGACTGAACAGGCTGAAGCAGATAAGAAGATTGCCCAAGCTAAAGCGGAAGAAAGACGTGCAATGGCAGTAGCGCAAGAACAGGAAATGAAAGCCCGCGTTGAGGAAATGCGAGCGAAGGTTGTGGAAGCAGAGGCTCAGGTGCCGCTTGCCATGTCAGAAGCGCTCCGTTCTGGAAATATTGGTGTAATGGACTATATGAATATCCAAAACATCTCGGCTGATACCGAAATGAGGGACTCAATCGGCAATATGAGTGATGATGGCAAAAATGGCCGCAAAAATGACTAAATGATCCCATATTGGGAGAAGGGAGGAAACTCTCTTGGAATTCTTATTGGAGAATCCTTTTATTCTTATTGCCTTAATAGCTTTCATTTCCTCCTTTTTCAAAAAAAAGAAGGAGGAAAAGCCTGTTAAACAGACTCCCCGTTCAGTACAGCAAGAGCAGAGGGCACAGGCAGAAAGAACTTCGGCAGATTCTGCATTGGCCGAAACGCTAAAAGAAGAATACAGGCAGCAGGAAGAGAAAGCCAAAAGAATAGAAGAAGAATACAGGCAGCGTAAACAGCAGGCTGAAGAAAGCATGAAGGCTCTTCAGAATCAGCGGAGAGCTGCAGAAAGAAAAGCAAGTAAAATAGCGAAAACAGCTTCCAATACAAACGCAGAGCATCGAAAAGAACCATCTGGAGCAGGAAGTTTTGAGTTTAGGAAACAATCGCTTGCTGACGGAATAATCTGGTCTGAAATCCTTGGGCCACCAAGATCAAAAAATCCTCACCGATCCCTGAACAGGAAGCAATAAGAAAAGTGGAAGCTCCTTGCCCGCGAAGGAACGCAGACTAAGATCGCTGCGTCCTGTGGCAGCGTCTGCATGACCCGCATCCTCCCAAAAGCTGTCGCTTCGTGCGATGTTTATGCTGACGAAGCCTTCCTTATCCTGCGGGCCCAAGCACAAGACGAGTCTCACCAAAAGGCGTTATTTGCCTTTTTGGGAGGGTTGGCATTGATACATTCTATTCTTATCAAAAATAAGTGCTAGAACCTCCGTTCATTTCATAAATATGAGATGAAAGGGGGTTCTTTTTTTATGGCAAAAAAGTGGGGACAATTCGTCCGCGGCTGGATGACTAAAAATATGGAGCTTCCTCAAGATGTCATGATGGATCTGCCCCGCATCACAATGATTGGACAAATCCATATCTATATAGAGAACCACAGGGGATTATTGGCTTTTTCAGATAAGGAATTAAGACTGCTTTTGAAGCAGGGGCAACTTTTAATTAGAGGGAAAGCTTTCATCATAAAAACGATACTGCCAGAAGAAATACTGCTGGAGGGGAAAATTGACTCAGTAACTTATATTTCAGACACTGATTAAGAATTCAGGGGGAAGGAAATGAAGAACCAGTGGATCGAATTTTACAGGGGGCTTGTAACAGTTAAAGCAAGCGGGAAGGGAATAGAAAGGTTTATTAATGCGCTTACCCGCAGCGGAATCAATATCTGGAATGTGAAAAACCATGGAACGCAATCAGTCACCTTCAAAATGAAATTGGAAGATGCCAAAAAAATAAGGAGCCACGCCAGGAACAGCGATTGCAGAATCGAGTTCCTGCAGCGGGCAGGAGCTCCATTCCTTGTGAAAAGGCTGCTGAAAAACAGCGGATTTGCTGCTGGTGCCCTCGCATTTTTTGCAGTCATTCTCCTTTTATCCAATATGGTTTGGGGAATAGAGATTAAGGGGGCAAATCCTGCTACTGAATATCAGATTATCAAAGAATTGGACAAGATGGGGGTTAAAAAAGGAAAGCTGCAGTTCTTTGTTGATAACGTGGAGTCTATTCAGCGTCAACTTTCAAACAATATTGAAGCGATTACTTGGGTAGGTGTGGAGTTAAAAGGGACAACCTACCATCTACAGGTCGTAGAGAAAAATGAGCCTAAGAAGCCTGAGTATTTAAGTCCGCGCCATTTGGTAGCGAAGAAAAAAGCCGTCATTGTAGATATGTTTGTCGAAGAAGGGCGTCCAGTCGTTGATATACACGATCATGTTCAGCCAGGACAGCTTTTGGTCTCAGGGATAATCGGGAAAGAAGGTCAAACAGAGACTGTTCCTTCGAAGGGGGAGATTTTCGGGGAAACATGGTATAAATCTGAGGTCATTCTTCCGCTTAAGAGCACTTTCAAAGTATTCAGCGGCAATGAAAAAGTCAAGCATGCACTTACGATCGGAAATCTTGAGATCCCAATATGGGGGTTTGGGAGCCCGGAGTTTGAAGAATATGAATTAGAGGAAAATGAAAAAAGCGTAAAATTCCTGAAATGGGAGCTTCCTATTTCATATGTGAATAAAACGTTCCGTGAAAGGGAGCAAGTCACAAGAATTTATTCGAATAAAGAGGCATTTGAAGCTGCGAAAGATTTGGCAAGAAAAAAAATAAAAAGCAGCTTAGATGAAAATGCTAAAGTTATGGGAGAAAAAGTTTTGCACCAATCAATTGACAATGGTAAAGTAACTATAGCAATACATTTCCAAATTATTGAGAATATTGCAGAAGGACAACCAATTATTCAAGGAGATTCGGAATGACAGAAGACTTGAAAACAATGAACCTGCAGCTAGAAGACCCAAACGAAGCAATTGCCCTATTGGGGAATTCGGATGCAAACCTAAAAGTTATTGAGCAAGAACTGAATGTTTCCATTGTAACCAGGGGAGAATCTGTTTATGTGTCTGGAGAAATGGACAAGGTAGAACTCGTTGGAAAGGTTCTGGATAAACTGCTTTATGTAATCCGGAAAGGAATAAATATAAGCCAGAGAGACGTTATGTATGCTCTTCAAATGGCTCATAAGGGTACACTTGAGTATTTCAGTGATTTATATGAAGAAGAAATCACAAAAAATGCAAAAGGCAAGTCCATTCGCGTTAAGACACTGGGCCAGCGTCAATATATTCATGCAATCCGCGGGAATGACCTGGTTTTTGGCATAGGTCCAGCAGGAACGGGAAAAACATATTTGGCTGTTGTCATGGCTGTAAATGCTTTGAAAAATGGGAATGTGAAAAGGATTATCCTCACCCGTCCTGCAGTCGAAGCAGGCGAGAGCCTTGGTTTTCTGCCGGGGGATCTGAAGGAAAAAGTCGATCCTTACTTAAGGCCATTGTATGATGCTTTGCATGATATATTAGGTGCAGAGCATACACAAAGAATGATTGAAAGAGGCACGATTGAAATTGCACCGCTTGCGTACATGCGCGGAAGAACTTTAGATGATGCCTTTGTCATTCTGGATGAAGCGCAAAATACAACTCAAGCCCAAATGAAGATGTTTCTAACCCGGCTTGGCTTCGGCTCAAAAATGATTATTACTGGAGACAGAACACAAGTTGACCTTCCAAAAGGAGTAAAATCGGGCCTCATAGTGGCTGAAGATATACTAAAGGGTGTAAGTGGGCTATCATTCGTTCATTTGGAACAAAGTGACGTTGTTCGGCATCCGCTTGTGGCCAGGATTATCCAGGCATACGAAAAGGAAGATAACTAGTGAACCGTTAAACCGCCGACTTTGGCGGTTTTTTCGTTAAGTAAAAAATCCCACCGGTATGAATGATAGCAGGATTTATCATGGAATTATTTGCTATTAATGAAATGTTTAGGTAACCTGTTAATAGATAGGCCATTTTTTCTTGGTGAAAACCATCAGAAAAGCTGTTATGATTTTACATAATTAATACTGAAATGCTTTTTAAAGTTATTGGAATTTTTTTACCCAGGACAGGAGGGGTAAATGTGCCAAACCTTCAGCAGAGTATGTCAACAATCAGAAATTTGCTTAATATGACCTTTTTTCGTGTTCTCTTATTTATTCTCTTGGGGATTGTTATGTATTTTTCCATGTATAGCAATGTTAAGCCTGAAAAACTGGATTTAAGTCTGTTCTCTGTTGCTGAACAGACTATAAGGTCTCCAATAACAATAGAGGATAAAGCTAGCACAGAAAGAAAGAGAAAAGAAGCAGAAAATAATGTTAAGGATATTTACGTTGTAAAAAAAGAGATTGCACAAAACAGAGTTGACCTGGTTACCTCCATTTTCGGATCTGTATCGGAAGTGAACGATGAAGTAAAAGAAGAGATGGAAGAGAAAAAGAAAGCTGCTCAAACTGAGGCCGATAATAATGTTGAGGCACCGGACCCAGAAGCCACCCGTCCTGAAGATAAATTGGCTATGGTTAAGGAAAAGCTCACTGATGACGTAACACGTGAGGTATCAGATGGCGTTTTCCTTTCTTTGCTGCAGGCAAAGGAGGGGGAGCTGAGCATTGCAAAAGACCTTACGGTAACGGCCATCAATAAAATTATGAATAATGAGATTCCGGCTGAACAGGTGGAGAACGCGAAAAAGCGGGTTGAAGAAGAATTGAAGTTCACCAGCTTGAATTCAGATTTAAAAAAAGCTGCAATAGAACTGGGACGTTATGCTATATATCAAAATCAATTTTATGATCCTGCTGCCACGGAAGAATTACGACAGCAGACTGTTGAGAGTGTCGAGCCGGTTAAGATCCTGCAGGGACAGATAATCGTAGAGGAAAATCAGCTTATCAGCCGGGACATATACAGGCAGCTGGAACTTGCAGGACTTCTTGACAGTGTTAATTCGATTCAGCCTTTTATAGGGCTATCGCTGATAATCGTCATTGTCTTATCAGCCCTATATTATTATTTCCATGAAATGAACGTGCAGCGGGAAACAAAGCAAAGTTATCTTTTGCTGTTTAGCCTAATTTTTATCTTATCCATATTGCTGATGAAGGTCATCAGTCTATTCCAATATGCTGATTATTCAGAGATAGGATACATTTACCCTGCAGCCATGGGAGCTATGCTAATCAAAATACTGATTGATGAAAAGCTTGCCATGTACTATACGATCATTATGGCTATTGCAGGAAGCGTAATTTTTAATGAAGGCGTTACTGGCACATTTCAGCTGACATCAGCCATTTATATCCTCTGCAGCGGCTTGGCTGCTATATTGTTTTTGAGCAAGCAGAATCGCCGCTCCAAAATCTTGCAGGCTGGTTTATTTGTATCCGCAGTAAACATACTTGTTATCTTTTCAATGCTTTTCTTAAGAAACGGCCACTATGATACGATTGAATATGGCTTTTACTTTGTTATTGCTCTGATTTCAGGTATTTCGTCTGCAGTGCTGGCAATTGGCCTGCTGCCGTATTTCGAGGCAGGTTTTGGAATTTTGTCTACTATGAGGCTGATAGAACTATCTAATCCTAATCATCCTCTGCTGAGAAAGATACTGACCGAGTCTCCCGGAACTTATCATCATAGTGTAATGGTTGCCAATCTTTCCGAGTCAGCGTGTGAAGCTATTGGGGCGAATGGCCTTCTGGCAAGGGTGGGATGCTATTATCACGATATCGGTAAAACAAAGCGGCCTCAGTTTTTTATCGAGAATCAGGTTAATATTGAGAATCCGCATGATCGCCTCCCTCCGCAGACCAGCAAGAATATTATAATCGCCCATGCTGCCGATGGGGCTGAAATGCTGAGGAAGCATAAGATGCCGAAGGAGATAGTAGATATTGCCGAACAGCATCATGGAACAACATTGCTTAAATATTTTTACTACAAAGCAAAACAGAATGGGCTGGAAGTAAAGGAAGAGGACTATCGCTATCCGGGACCAAAACCGCAATCAAAAGAGTCGGCAGTAATTGGCATTGCTGATAGTGTGGAAGCTGCAGTCCGTTCCATGGCGCATCCTACAACAGAACAAATAGAGGAACTGGTCAAAAAGATAATCGCAGACAGACTTCAGGATGGACAGCTGAATGAATGTGATTTAACCTTAAAAGAACTGGAAACCGTTTCACACTCGTTCTGCGAAACGTTAAACGGGATTTTCCATTCACGTATCGAGTATCCTGAAATGACAAAACAGAAGGTGAAACAGGCATGAATTTAAATATTGATTTTTTGGACGAAACAAATGAGCTTCAGGAAAATGATATAGCCAAAATTGAAGAGCTAATTAATTTTGCTGCCTCTAAAGAATCTGTGGAGCCGGAAAGCGAAGTATCCATCACATTTGTGACCAATGAACGCATCCGGGAAATTAACAGGGAGTATCGGGATAAAGATCGGCCGACAGATGTTATTTCTTTTGCAATGGAAGAGCTGGGTGAAGGTGAAATCGAACTGATTGGTGCCGATATGCCCAGAGTCCTGGGGGATATCATTATCTCAGTTGCAAAGGCCAAGGAGCAGGCTGAGGAGTACGGTCACTCTTTTATAAGGGAGCTTGGTTTTTTGGCGGTCCATGGCTTCCTTCATCTTCTTGGATATGATCATGAAAATCCAGAAGATGAGAAAAAAATGTTTTCCCGCCAAAAGGATATATTAGATGAATTCGGGCTCACAAGATAGAAAGGTCCGAAAACACAGTGTCCTAAAATCCTTTTCGTTTGCTTTTTCCGGCATTAGGGCAGCATTATTAAATGAAAGGAATCTGCAAATACATTTGGCAGTGTCGATAGCTGTTATTATGTTTGGGGTATTCTTTGGCATTTCCAGCCTTGAATGGATAATCATTCTCCTGGCCATAGGGGGCATGCTCTCACTCGAACTGCTGAACACTGCCATTGAAAGGGTTGTGGATCTGGCGACAGAAGAGTATCATCCCCTTGCAAAGCAAGCAAAGGATATTGCAGCTGGAGCAGTATTGGTGTATGCAATTGTAAGTGTAATTATAGGCGGAGTTATATTCCTTCCTAAAATTCTCATATTTTTGCAGTAATGTGAAGCTGTCCGGATGGGCAGCTTTGCTTTTTGGTATTTCTATATAAACAGCAAAGTCTGAAGTATGGTGAAAAAATTTAGAGCATGGGTTTGAAAACGCTCACTGAATCCGCTAAAATGACAGAACAGCAGTAAATATTGCATGCTGGGGAGATGTTTGTGGAATCTCATTCAGAACAGGGACCTGGTTCAAAATTAAATCAGCCTATGTATTTTTAGAAAATTCAATTTTTTTGTTACGTTTTTGCTACAAACGATGAAAATCACAGTAAAATGTTGTAAAATAAAAGAGAAGCGGCTGCTTCTTACCGAAGAAGCTATTGAGCGCATTGCTTAATTTCACAAGGCCCATTGCAGGTCCAAACCTTGGGTTTATTGGCTTGGGGAGCAACTCGCTTTACAGGAAAGGAAGAATTATTTGTGAACAGCGATCAACTAATAAAAGAAGCAATGATTGCAAGAGATAGAGCATATGTGCCATATTCAAAATTTAAAGTAGGAGCGGCACTATTAAGCAGTGACGGGCAGGTCTTTCATGGCTGCAACATCGAAAATGCTGCATACAGCATGTGTAATTGTGCTGAGAGGACTGCGCTTTTTAAAGCGTATTCTGATGGCGTAAAAAGTTTTTCAGCCATAGCTGTAGTTGCTGACACAGACCGTCCAGTTCCCCCATGCGGTGCATGCAGACAGGTAATAGCCGAATTATGTCCGCCTGAAATGAAAGTGGTTTTAACCAACTTAAAAGGGGATATTAAGGAATTAACAGTTGAAGAATTACTGCCAGGAGCATTTTCACCGGAGGATTTACATGAATAACACTACTACACCAAAAGGACACAAATCAGGGTTTATTTCCATAATCGGCAGACCGAACGTAGGGAAGTCAACGTTCTTAAATCGCGTAATCGGGCAGAAGATTGCGATTATGAGTGATAAACCGCAAACAACGCGCAACAAAGTTCAAGGTGTCCTGACTACCAATGACGCACAATTTATATTTATTGATACGCCAGGAATCCATAAGCCAAAGCATAAACTGGGAGACTTTATGATGAAAGTTGCCCAAAATACACTTAAAGAAGTGGATGTCATCCTGTTTATGGTAAATGCCCAGGAAGGCTTTGGACGCGGTGAAGAATTCATACTTGAGAAATTTCAGTCAGTCCGTACACCGATTTTCCTTGTAATCAATAAGATTGACCAGGTACATCCTGATGAACTTCTTAAAATTATTGAGTCTTACAAGGAAAAGTACGAGTTCAGCGAAATTATCCCCATTTCTGCTTTAGAAGGCAATAATGTAGAGACGCTGTTAGGACAGATTAAAGAATATATTCCGGAAGGGCCGCAGTTTTATCCAGCTGATCAAGTAACGGACCACCCAGAGAGATTTATCGTTTCCGAACTGATCAGGGAAAAAGCACTGCATTTAACAAGAGAAGAAATACCGCACTCGCTTGCTGTAACCATTGATAAAATGGAACGCCGCGAAGATAAGGATGTCATTCATGTCATGGCTACAATCATTGTGGAGCGTGACTCCCAAAAAGGCATTGTGATTGGAAAGCAAGGGAAAATGCTCAAGGAAATCGGAAAAAGAGCAAGAGTTGATATTGAGAATCTTCTTGGATCAAAGGTTTTCCTGGAGCTATGGGTCAAAGTCCAAAAAGACTGGCGCAATAAAATGTCACAGCTCCGCGACTTTGGCTTCCGTGAAGATGAGTACTAAACCCAGCCCTAATTAAAGTATTATTCATTTCTGATTTATATGCATGCAGGTGATTGACAATATTTTCGTCTCATGATTTTACAAAGACAGGCTATGATATAGATAAATGTATTGGGATAAAGAAATTGCTAGTTGAATAACTGAAAGGTGGGGTTTTCGATGATGGATTTTACCTGGAGAGTGTTTTCCCAGACAGGAAATATTGACACATATCTTCTCTTCAAGGAGCTAGAAAAGGAAACTCAGGATATACCCGGCAGCAATGATGAAGAGCTAGCAGAAGCTGATTTTCCCATCTCATAGGTTTGTCGAAAGACAGGGATGGTGTCACGGTTGCTTGATAAATGTGAAGGCATCGTCATCAGGACAACTAATTATAGTGAAACAAATAAGATTGTTACTTTATATACCCGTGAATGGGGAAAAGTTGGTGTGATGGCACGAGGAGCGAAAAAGCCGAACAGCAGACTTGCTGCTGTCACCCAGCTTTTTACATACGGGAATTTCTTAGTTCAGCGTGGAAGCGGTTTGGGTACCCTGCAGCAGGGGGACATGATTTCATCTATGCGGTCCATTAAAGAAGATATTTTTCTGACTGCATATGCAAGCTATATTGTCGATTTGACTGATAAAAGCATTGAGGATAAGAAGCCCAACCCATTTTTGTTCGAATTGCTGTATCAAACCCTAAATTTAATAAACGAAGGATATGACCCGGAAATTCTTACAAACATTTATGAAATGAAAATGCTGAATGCTCTGGGTTTATATCCAGTACTTGATCAATGTTCTGTCTGCGGAAGCACTGACGGGCATTTTGCATTTTCTATCCGCGAAAACGGGCTTATTTGTCACCGCTGCCTTGATAAGGATCCTTATCATTATAAAGTGTCCCAGGCGACAATTAAGCTTCTTCGCCTGTTTTACTTTTTTGACTTGTCCCGGCTCGGCAATATCTCTGTCAAACCAGAAACCAAAGCTGAATTGAAAAAGATTATTTCTGCCTATTATGAAGAGTATTCAGGCTTAAACTTGAAGACAAAGAAGTTTCTGAATCAAATGGCTAAGTTTAATGATTTAATGTAATGCGTTTCTTTATAGGCGAAGCGCATTGGCTTTTGTTATTATTGACAATTTAAATCCATTCCGCTATGATTCAAAGTAATAAAATATAATTGCTGTGAAGGAGAAGAGTACTTAACCTTTTCTAATTAAAGCGAACCCGGGATAGTGGGAGCCGGGCATGGATGGTTAAGGAAGGGCGCTCCAGAGCAATATTGTCTATCGACAACTAAAGAGGCTGTGGTCAAAATCGCAGCAAATAGGGTGGAACCGCGGGTAAACTCTCGTCCCTATGCCATTGGGCATAGAGACGGGAGTTTTTTATGTTCACAGAAAAGCGGTGGGTAGACAGCTGTTAAGTTCATAAAGCTATAATTTATACAATAAGAAAGAGGTGTCCTATGAATATTCAAAACATGATATTAACACTTCAAAAACATTGGTCTGAACAGGGTTGTATCTTGATGCAGGCATATGATACTGAAAAAGGGGCCGGAACAATGAGCCCGTATACTTTTTTAAGAGCGATTGGACCAGAGCCGTGGAATGTTGCTTATGTGGAGCCTTCACGCCGTCCTGCCGATGGGCGTTTTGGTGAGAATCCAAACCGGCTTTATCAGCATCATCAATTTCAGGTGATCATGAAGCCGTCGCCGGATAATATTCAGGAGCTGTATCTTGATTCATTAAAAGCATTGGGCATTGATCCGCTTGAACATGATATCCGGTTTGTAGAAGATAACTGGGAAAATCCTTCTCTGGGCTGTGCAGGCTTAGGATGGGAAGTTTGGCTTGATGGTATGGAAATAACGCAGTTCACATATTTCCAGCAGGTAGGCGGATTGGAATGTAAGCCTGTGTCAGTTGAGATTACCTACGGAATAGAAAGGCTTGCATCCTACATTCAGGACAAGGAAAATGTCTTTGACCTTGAATGGACTGACGGGTTTACGGTTAGAGATATCTTCCTGCAGCCTGAGTTCGAGCATTCGAAATACACATTTGAAACATCAGATCAGGAAATGCTCTTCAATTTGTTCAATATTTATGAAAAAGAAGCACATAGACAAATGGATGAAGGCCTAGTACACCCGGCATATGACTATGTATTAAAATGTTCTCATACCTTTAATTTGCTTGATGCAAGGGGAGCGATCTCTGTTACAGAAAGAACCGGCTATATCGCCCGATGCCGAAATCTGGCCAGAAAAGTAGCCAAAACTTTTTATGAAGAGAGAGAAAAACTCGGTTTCCCAATATTAAAGGATAAGGAGGAAGAATCTCATGAATAAGAAAGATCTTCTGCTGGAAATTGGACTTGAAGAAATGCCTGCCAGATTTGTCACTAATTCAATGAATCAGCTTTCAGATAAAGTGAACTCATGGCTTTTGGAAAAGAAAATATCTTTTGACGAGATCAGCGCTTTCTCTTCTCCACGCCGTTTGGCTGTTCTTGTAACGGGAGTAGATACCGCCCAGGAGGACATAAATGAGGAAGCGAAAGGACCTGCAAAAAAAATTGCCTTAACCGAGGATGGAGAATGGTCAAAAGCTGCGGTTGGATTCAGCCGGGGCCAGGGAGCTTCTGTTGAAGATATATTCTTTAAAGAAATTAATGGGGTTGAATATGCCCATGTCAGCAAATTTATAAAAGGAAAGGAAACAGCAGCACTGCTGCCGGAACTCCAGCAGATTGTCACCTCGTTATCATTCCCGAAAAATATGCGCTGGGCAAACCAGGAGCTGCGCTTTATCAGGCCGATCAAATGGCTTATGGCATTATTCGGAAATGAAGTCATTCCTTTTGCAATTACAAACGTTCATACTTCTAACCTTACAAGGGGCCACCGCTTTCTGGGCGAAGAGATTGAAATTAACAATCCTTCTGATTATGAAAAGTCCCTGCTGGCGCAATATGTGATAACTAATCCGCAGGAAAGAAAAAGTGCAATTCTATCACAATTGCAAAAAATAGAAGAAGAAAATGACTGGGTGATCCCTGTAGATGAAGATTTATTGGAAGAAGTAAATAATCTGGTTGAGTATCCAACAGCATTATATGGCCAGTTTGAAGAAGAATACCTGGAGCTTCCGGAAGAGGTTTTAATTACATCGATGAAGGAGCATCAGCGTTATTTTCCGGTAAAGTCCAAAGAGGGCAGGCTGCTTCCTTACTTTGTTACTGTCCGAAATGGATCCCATGAACATTTGGAGAAAGTGGCTAAAGGAAATGAGAAAGTATTGCGGGCAAGACTTTCTGATGCAGCTTTCTTCTACAGGGAGGACCAAAAAACGGATATCGCGGCATCACTGGAAAAACTTAAGAACATTGTTTATCATGAAGAAATTGGAACTCTTGCTGAAAAGGTGGAACGTGTTCGCCAGCTGGCAGCTAATTTGAGTGAAAATCTTCATTTCAGCGATGAGGCAAAGGCAGTGACAGACCGGGCTGCTGAAATCAGCAAGTTCGACCTTGTTTCGCACATGGTTTATGAATTTCCAGAGCTGCAAGGCTTTATGGGTGAAAAATATGCCCTGCAAAAAGGTGAAAAGGAAGCTGTGGCGCGTGCAATTAATGAACATTATATGCCGCGCAATGCAGAGGACCAGACGCCTGCAAGTGATGCTGGTGCAGTGCTGTCCATTGCTGAAAAGCTCGACACAATTGTGTCTTCCTTTGCAATAGGGATTATTCCAAGCGGCTCCCAGGATCCATATGCCTTAAGAAGACAGGCAACGGGTGTTATCCAGACTTTACTGGCAAAAAATTGGGATTTAAAACTCGAAGAATTAATTGCATTATCTTCTGAGACTGTTCTTAATTCGAAGATTGGAAAGAAATCAAAGGGTGAATTGATGCAGGAACTGGTTTCATTCTTTAAATTAAGAATCAAATATATGCTGCAGGAGAAGACAGTTCGTTATGACTTAATTGAAGCCGTTTTGGGCAGTGAAATCGGTTCAGTACCTTCACTTGTAAAAAGAGCTGAAGTATTGGAGTCCCATAAGGATGCTGCAGGTTTCAAGGAAAGCATTGAAGCTCTTAGCCGAGTTATCAACATTGCTTCTAAAGCAGAGGATAAAGGGGATATAGACAGCAGCTTATTTGAAAATGTTTACGAAAAATCTCTTTTCAACAAATATTTATCAGTGAACGAGGAATTAAGAAAAGAGGTAGCAGAAGAAGCTGCCTTTAACCTGCTAATTAGCCTGAAACCAGAAATTGATCAATACTTCGAGCATACTATGGTTATGGATGAAAAGCAGGAAATTCGCAGCAATAGGCTGCACCAGATGGCAAATTTGGCTGATTTGATTAAGAAGTTTGCAAATATGAACGAAATTATTGTTAAATAACGAGCTTAAATTTTGCGTTTTTTGCTGGAATAGGATTAAATTTTAAGAAAGAAGACAGCAGCTTTAGCTGTCAGGAAAGAGCCTGTTATATTGCTGACGGGCTCTTTCATATTTTGGACATATTGGGCGAAGTAAAGAGAACTATATAGGAAACACATCTTTTCATTTATGACAAATAGTATATAATAATTATATAAAAGTATAACATTATTATAATGGGAAATGAGTGCCATTAGCATACCCTGTTCAGAATAGGTGGTGAGGAAGATCGAATTAAATAAAAGGCAGGAAAAGATCATAGAAATCGTAAAGGAAAACGGGCCGATCACTGGTGAGAGTATAGCGGAACAGCTTAACTTAACCAGGGCAACACTAAGGCCGGATCTGGCTATATTAACGATGGCAGGCTATTTGGATGCCCGTCCGCGTGTAGGATATTTTTATACAGGAAAAACCGGGGCACAGCTGTTGACAGAAAACCTTCAGAAGCTTTATGTAAGAGATTATCAATCCATTCCTGTAGTCGTTAATGAGAATGTATCGGTATATGATGCAATTGTGACTATGTTTCTGGAAGATGTCGGCACGCTATTTGTAGTGGACCAGAGTTCACTGCTTGTAGGGGTTTTGTCAAGGAAGGATTTGCTTAGGGCTAGTATTGGCAAGCAGGAGCTTAATTCTATCCCTGTTAATATCATTATGACAAGAATGCCTAATATTACGATGTGTGAAAAAGATGATTTGCTCATAGAAGTTGCTAAAAAGCTGATTGAAAAGCAAATCGATGCCCTTCCTGTTGTAAAAAAGACAGAGAAAGGGTTCGAAGTAAACGGCCGGATAACCAAAACAAACCTGACAAAAGCATTCTTGGCCCTGGCCGGCGAAAAGTAGCAAAGTAAGAAGGAGATGGTGTTGAAGAATGGAAAAATTGCCGATCATCTACGTCGTTTCGGACTCAGTGGGAGAAACGGCCGAACTTGTAACAAAAGCTGCCACAAGCCAGTTTAATGGCAGTGATATATCTATTAAGCGCTTCCCATATGTTGAAGAAAAAATACATATTGATGAAGTCATTTCGCTGGCAAAACTGGATAATGGCATGATAGCCTATACAATGGTTAAGCCGGATATGAGGAAGTATATTAACCAGAGGTCTGCAGAAGAAGGAATATATGCTTTTGATATCGTTGGCCCTTTAATGGATCAAATCCAAAGAGCCTGCGGCATTACCCCTCTTTTTGAACCTGGACTGGTCAGAAAGCTTGATGAGGATTATTTTAAAAAGATTGAGGCTATCGAGTTCGCTGTTAAATATGATGATGGCCGAGACCCTCGTGGGATATTAAAAGCGGATATAGTGTTAATAGGCGTTTCAAGGACATCAAAAACACCTCTTTCTCAATATCTGGCACATAAGCGCCTTAAAGTGGCTAACGTTCCCCTTGTTCCTGAAGTCGATCCTCCAGAAGAGCTGTTTCTTGTCCCGCCTGATAAGTGCTTCGGCCTGAAAATCAGTCCTGAGAAATTAAACTTTATCCGGAGAGAACGTCTAATATCGCTAGGTTTAAGCGATAATGCCAGCTATGCTAATATAGAGAGAATCAAAGAAGAAATAGGTTACTTTGAAAAGATTGTATCTAAAATTAAATGCCCGGTTATAGATGTCACGAATAAGGCAGTAGAAGAAACAGCCAATATGATTCTAAATCAATACCGTAAAAGCTTTCCGAAAAGCTAGCACATAAATTTTTTATGTGCCTTTTCTTTTTTATACTAGGCATTTAGGCTGTTTAGCTTAGGGTAGAATAGGGAGCGGGAGACTCCTCTGGAACCCCGAAATAAAGCTCCATTCTAAGGATGGCTTTTTTCAGGGGAAAACCTGTAAATTAAATTATATTCATCCCAGATAAATTAATGGCAAAATAGAGATTAATGTACTATAATAAAAAATTGTGATAAAAATGTCCCTGAATAGGTTTAGAGTTCATTGCGAAGGAATAAACTATTTATTGTGGCATGTCAAGTTTTCGACCAAGAAAAAATTCGACATATCTCACAATGCAAAAGTTATTCATGCAAAGAAGGATTATGCGGAGTGATGTAGAATTATTAGAACATCAGGCAAACCGAACATTATAGTAGATGCTGATTCCTGTCCCGTTAAAGAAGAAATTGTCGAAATAGCCAATTCCTTTACGTTGGACGCAGTATTTGTTGCTTCTTATGCCCATATGAAAAATGACCTAAATGGGGCTGTCTGGAAATTCGTTGACAGCAGTAAGGAAGCTGCTGATTTATTCATAATGAATTATGTGAAATCAGGAGATGTAGTTGTAACTCAAGATATTGGATTGGCATCAACTCTTTTGCTCAATGGTGTTTATGTCCTTTCTCCCAGGGGAATTTTATTTGAGGAAAATGAAATTCGGACCGCGCTTGAAATGAGGCACCTTTCAGCGAAAGCGCGAAGAAGAGGAGTTTATGGGAAAGGCCCAAAACCATACAGCCGAGAGGACAGATCCAGGTTTGTGCAGCAATTGACAAAAATTTTGTCGAATCTTGAAGGAATTCAGTAACGTTTATCGAATACCTGAGTAAGTAATGGAGTTGTTCATATGGCAGAACGGATCGCCGAGGAGAAAGTAAATGAGATTCGGCAAGCTGTAGATATTGTTGATGTCATTGGCGACTATATTCAATTAAACAAGCAAGGACGCAACTATTTTGGGCTTTGTCCTTTTCATGGCGAAAATACTCCTTCCTTTTCTGTATCGCCCGAAAAGCAAATCTATCATTGCTTTGGATGCGGAGCGGGAGGCAATGCCTTTTCTTTCTTAATGGAATTAGAAGGATATTCCTTTCAGGAAGCAGCCTTGAAACTCGCTGAAAAAGGAAATGTCAAGCTTGAAATTGATGCGGCATCTGCAGCATCAGCAAAATCAATGCCTGTAGATTTACAGCAGATGATGGAAGCTCATGAGCTTCTACGTAAATTTTATCACCATCTGCTCGTAAACACAAAAGATGGTCAGCATGCACTTGAATATTTGCTTAATAGAGGCTTTACAATGGAATCGATTGAGAAATTTCAAATCGGCTATTCATTGAAGTCCTGGGATTTTGTTTTCAAGTTCCTTACTAAAAGAAAATTCCCGGCAGATGTTATGGAAAGGGCAGGACTGATTATCAAAAGGGAGAAAGATGGGAACTATTTTGACCGCTTCAGAGATAGAATCATGTTCCCGATTTTTGACCGCAGCGGAAATACGATTGCTTTTTCGGGAAGATCACTTGGGGACGATGAGCCCAAATATTTAAATAGCCCTGAAACTGTAATCTTCAATAAAAGCAAAACTTTATATAATTTTCATTTGGCGAGACCACAGATTAAAAAATTGCAGAGGGCCGTTCTTTTTGAAGGGTTTGCAGATGTAATCGCTGCTGATCGTGCTGGTGTCGGCAATGGCGTTGGTACGATGGGCACCGCTTTAACTGAAGAACATGTTGCTTCTTTAAGAAGAAATGTTCAATCAATCACGATCTGTTATGATTCCGATAATGCAGGTATTGAAGCCGCATACCGGGCAGCAAATCTGCTAATGGAAGCAGGATGCCAGATCAGAGTGGCGCTCATGCCTGACGGATATGATCCGGATGATTATATTAATGAGTTCGGAGAAGAAAAATTTCGTCATGATGTAATCGAGTCCAGCATAACCTTTATGGCATTTAAGATGCTTTATCTCCGCAGGGGGAAAAGGCTTCAAAATGAAGGAGATCGTCTCCTTTATATCGAAGAGGTATTAAAGGAGATCAGCCAGCTGGATAAAGCGGTCGAAAGAGATCATTATCTGCGCCAGCTTGCGAATGAATTCTCACTTTCTCTGGAAGCCTTGAAAGAGCAGCAAAAACAGGTCTATTATACGGAGAAGCGAAGGAACACCCATAAAGGGAAAGGTGCTTTCGAACCTCAAAAAAGGCTTCAAACACCAAAAAGGGCTGACAGTCTTAAACCCGCCTACCATACAGCGGAGAGAAGGCTAATCGCCCACATGCTCAGGAATAGTGACATAGCATTTAAAGTTCAAGATATGCTTCAGGGAAATACATTTAACATCGATGAACACCAGGCAATTATTACCTATCTTTTAGGTTTCTACGAAAAAGGCCATACGCCTGATCCGAGTGCATTTATAAATTTTATAAAAGATGAAAAGCTTAAGCGAATTGTGGTGGATATAGAAATGATGTCCATTAACGATGAAATAAGCGAACAGGAATTATCAGATTATCTTAAACAGGTGTTGAAT
>Ga0180215_1002702_pt1 | contig 17483 bp, 18 predicted proteins | sample eDN3rd37CBELigBY_FD_128871 | JGI IMG/M metagenome (GOLD analysis project Ga0180215, IMG submission 128871) | Enriched backyard soil microbial communities from Emeryville, California, USA - eDNA 3rd pass 37_C BE-Lig BY (version 2) (version 2) | ecosystem: Environmental > Terrestrial > Soil >... | reverse complement strand
GGCGACGGGGAGAACGGCTCCGACCAGGACTGATCCGGCTCCGGCCCGCGAGTGTGGTTGAATGGACCACGTTGTGGAGGGGAGTATCCCCGTGATCCGCGACAGTTCCGTCAACACGTACGGCAGCGTTGCCGCTCCGGGACTGTCGGTCTGCACCTGTGCAGGCGGGAGAGACCTCCGGTGCCCTTTCAGGTCTACCGGAGGAATTCAGCCCCATGCATGTGACACCCCTGGTGTGGCTCGTCACGCTCGCGGTCATCGCCGCGCTCTTCGTGTTCGACTTCGTCTCCCACGTCCGTACACCGCACGCCCCCTCGCTGCGTGAATCCGGATTCTGGTCCGCCGTCTTCATCGGCATCGCGATCCTGTTCGGCGTCGTGGTCTTCGCGCTGTGGGGACCGCAGTACGGCGGCGAGTATTTCGCCGGCTACGTCACGGAGAAGGCGCTGTCGGTCGACAACCTGTTCGTGTTCGTGGTGATCATGGCGACCTTCGCGATCCCCCGCGAGTATCAGCAGAAGGTGCTCACCATCGGCATCGTGCTGGCCCTGGCGATGCGCGGCGGGTTCATCGCGGTCGGTGCCGCGGCGATCAACGCCTACAGCTGGGTGTTCTACCTGTTCGGTGTCTTCCTGCTGTACACCGCGGTCAAGCTGATCATCGACCACAACAAGGACGAGGGCACCAAGCCCGACGAGGGCCGCATCGTGAAACTGGTGCGCAAGGTGGTTCCGACCACCGAGCACTACGACGGCGACCGTCTCGTCACCCGGATCGACGGCAAGCGCATGATCACCCCGCTCATGCTCGCGCTGCTCGCCATCGGCTTCGCCGACGTGCTGTTCGCCCTCGACTCGATCCCGGCGATCTACGGCCTCACTCAGGAGCCGTACCTGGTGTTCACGGCGAACGCGTTCGCCCTGATGGGCCTGCGTCAGCTGTTCTTCCTCATCGGCGGCCTGCTGGATCGCCTCGTGTACCTGTCGTACGGCCTGTCGATCATCCTGGCGTTCATCGGCGTCAAACTCGTCCTGCACGCGCTGCACGAGAACACGCTGCCGTTCGTCAACGGCGGTGAGCACATCGCGGTCCCGGAGATCTCCACGAGCCTGTCGTTGATCGTGATCGTCGGGGTGCTCGTCGTGACGACCGTGCTGAGCCTGCTCAAGAACCGCAGCGACGCGCGGAAGGCCGCAGCCGTGGAGAGCCCCGAAACCGAGGACGTGCGGTGACCGTCAGGCGTTGAACACGCCCATCACCGGCTGCCAACCGGTGATGCGGACGGCGTCGACGAGGTTGCGCTGCGCGAACGGGTCCTGTGCCATCAGTTCGTGCGCTGCGGCCTCGTCGGCGACGTCGATGAGGATCAGGGCGCCCGAACCGTCCACCCACGGGCCCGTCGCCACGACCTTGCCCGCGTCGACGAGGTCGCTCAGCCAGCTGCGATGCGTCGGACGGTGTTCGTCGCGTGCGGCGACGGTGGCGTCGGAGTAGGTGTATTCGACGGCGAACAGGGCCATGGGTTCCTCGCTTCGGGTTCGGGGGTGCTCCCGGAGGCGCTCAGAGCGTGAGCAGCATCCGCGTGTTGCCGAGTGTGTTGGGTTTGACGTAACTCAGATCCAGGAACTCGGCGACGCCGGTATCGTACGACCGGCACATTTCGGCATAGACCTCGGCGGTGACGGGTGTGCCCTCGATCTCGGCGAATCCGTGCCGTCCGAAGAACTCCACCTCGAACGTGAGGACGAAGAGCCGGTCGAGCTCGAGTTCCCGTGCGACCTCGATGAGCTTGGCCACGACGAGATGTCCGGCGCCGCGCCCCTTGACCCGCGGATCCACCGCGACCGTGCGCACCTCGCCGAGATCCGCCCACAGCACGTGCAGCGCGCCGCAGCCGATGACCTCGCCACCCAACTCGGCCACCCAGAACTCCTGCACCGCCTCGTACAGGGTCACGAGGTTCTTCTCGAGCAGGATGCGCCCGGCGTAGATGTCGATGAGTCGCTTGATCTCCGGGACGTCCGACGTTCGCGCACGGCGCACGATGATCCGGTCGGCGTGTTCGTGATCGGGCGTCGGAGAAGTCATGCGGTGAACAGTAGCGGGTGATTCAGACGATATTGTGGGTCACGTGCCGGTCGGATCGTCGAGTTCATCCCAGCTTCCGGGGGAACTGCGTCCACCGGCCCGACCTGTGCCGACTTCCGGTACTTCACGACGTTGCACCCGGAGGTCCGCATGAGCACGCCCCGCCCCCATGTCGCCGGGGCCGGTCGCGGCGCCGCGCCGGGACCGCACGCCGGCACCGCCCACGAGCCGGTGCCGCTGTGGAACATCGCGAACATCCTCACCATGCTGCGGATCGCGCTGGTGCCGGTGTTCCTCATGCTGTTGTTCGTCGGCGACGGTCACGAGACCGGTTGGCGCATCGCGGCCACGGCGGTGTTCGCGATCGCCGCGATCACCGACCGCGTCGACGGTCAGCTCGCCCGTCGCCGAGGCCTGGTCACGGATTTCGGCAAGCTCGCCGACCCGATCGCGGACAAGGCGCTGATCGGTGCCGCACTCGTCGGACTGTCGGTACTCGGCGACCTGTCCTGGTGGGTGACCGGAATCATCGCCGCCCGCGAACTCGGTATCACGGCACTGCGATTCGCGGTGCTGCGGCACGCGGTGATCCCCGCCAGCCGCGGCGGCAAGGCCAAGACACTCGTGCAGACCCTTGCGATCGGGGTGTACCTGCTGCCGTTGCCGGACGCCGTGATGCCGTTCGCGGTTGCGCTGATGGCGCTGGCGGTGCTGCTGACCGTCGGTACCGGCATCGACTATGTGGTCCAGGCGGCACGGTTGCGCGCGGGCGTCCGCACGGAGGCCCAACATCACCGCGACGAGCAGCATCACCGCAACGACCGGGGCGGAGCCGACGCGTAGATGGCCGCCGCGCCGGATCCTCTCGTCGCCGCCACCAGGGCCGCCGACCTCGTGGCCGCCCTCGTCGAGCGAGGACAGACCGTCGCGACCGCGGAATCGCTCACCGCGGGCCTGCTCTCGGCCACGATCGCCGGTGTGCCCGGAGCCAGCGCGGTGTTGCGCGGTGGTCTCGTCGTGTACGCGACCGATCTGAAGGCATCACTCGCCGGCGTCGACACCGAGCGCCTCGGGCGGGACGGTCCGGTCGCCGAATCGACCGCTGCCGCACTCGCCGAGGGCGCTTCGAAACGCTGCGGTGCGACGTGGGGCGTCGGACTGACCGGAGTCGCCGGCCCCGACGATCAGGACGGGCACCCGCCGGGCACCCTTTTTCTCGGAATCTGCGGCCCCGACGGCACCACCGTGACATGCCCTGCGGTGCACGGCGACCGATGGTCCATCCGGCTCGGAGGGGTGGACGCGGCCGTGTCGGGGCTACTCGCGCGCCTGACATCGGACTCGGCGTTGTAGTGTCTGCTCACCGCGGTTTCGGTGCACGTGTCGCGACCGCGGGAACCCGGCGGCACGGTTGCGCGTTGTCCGGGATAAGGCACGACGGACGAGGAGGACGCGATGGCTCTGTTGTTGCGTGAGGCAATCGGTGACAGCCTTCGGCGCACCCGTGTGTCGCAGAGTCGCACTCTGCGCGAGGTGTCGAGCAGCGCGCGGGTCAGCCTCGGCTACCTCTCGGAGATCGAACGTGGACGCAAGGAAGCGTCGAGCGAACTCCTCGCGGCCATCTGCGACGCGCTCGAGGTGCCACTGTCCGACGTGCTGTTCGACGTCAGCGAGTCGCTGGCGGATGCGGCACCGCATCGAGATCGGAAGGATGCCGCTGCTGCGGCACCCCTCGATTCCGGTGTGGCCGTCCACGGTCCCGCCGGGGATCCGGCCGCGCGAATTGCGCAGGACACCCGCGTGGTGATTCCTCCACCTGCGACGCGGGCGCTGGCTGCCGCCTAACATGGATCACGACCGCGCCGGCTTGCCGGATGCGGACGAAAGCGACAGACTTTTTCGGGTCACCACCGGGGGGTGGCCCGGGATCACGACAGGTGGGACCGCCCGATGAACGGTGAAGGTGCGGCGGTCCGAATCGGTGCGCGAGGGCCGCGCATCGGGTCGCGTTCGGCGCGGCGTACCAGATGGAGGCAGGATCACACCCATGGCTAATCCGTTCGTCAAGGGTTGGAAGTACCTCATGGCGCTTTTCAACTCGAAGATCGATGAGAAGGCCGATCCGAAGGTCCAGATTCAGCAGGCGATCGAGGATGCCCAGCGTCAGCACCAGGCCCTGTCCCAGCAGGCTGCGTCCGTCATCGGCAACCAGCGGCAGCTCGAGATGAAGCTCAACCGCCAGTTGGACGAGGTCGAGAAGCTCAACGCCAGTGCCCGTCAGGCCGTGCTCATGGCCGACCAGGCCACCGCCGCCGGCGACACCGAGAAGGCCATCCAGTACACGAACGCCGCCGAGGCGTTCGCGGCCCAGCTCGTGACCGCCGAGCAGTCCGTCGAGGACCTCAAGGTGCTGCACGACCAGTCGCTGCAGGCCGCGGCGCAGGCGAAGAAGGCCGTCGAGCAGAACGCGATGGCCCTGCAGCAGAAGGTCGCCGAGCGCACCAAGCTGCTCAGCCAGCTCGAGCAGGCGAAGATGCAGGAACGCGTCAGCGAGTCGCTGCGCTCGATGGACTCGACCCTGTCGGCTCCCGGCACCACCCCGAGCCTCGACGCCGTGCGCGAGAAGATCGAGCGGCGTTACGCCGACGCCCTGGGCTCGGCAGAGCTCGCACAGAACTCGGTGCAGGGCCGCATGCTCGAGGTCCAGCAGGCGACGATCCAGATGGCCGGGCACAGCCGCCTCGAGCAGATCCGCGCATCGATGAAGGGCGAGGCGCTGCCCGGTGGTGCCGCCGGTACCTCCACGCCGGCCGTGAACACCGCGAAGGAACCGCCGGCTGCCGGGGCAGCGGGTACGCAGTAGTCGACAGTCGGATGTGATCCAGACATGAGCACTCCGGGCAACGGCCGGGTCGGGAACGTTCCCGTCCCGGCCGTTGCCGCGCTCAGGGAAGCCGCCGATGGTGTCGTCGAAGCGGCGCGACGCTGGCGTGATCCGTCGGCCCGGTTGCGGCGGAAGAAGCGGCGGGCCCGCCGCAGAGCCCGGATCTTCGGTGCCGCCACCGGCATGTGGGGTGTCGGCACCGCCACGCTGGTCGCCGCGTCCGCCCCGGACTGGACGATCGTCGCGACCGGCGGCACCACCGCCGCGCTCGCGGTCCCCGCGGTTCTGGCGGTCCGGAAGGTGCGACGCCTCGATGCGGTACCGATCCCGCCGGCTCCTCCGCGTCGGCGCGCGCTGCCACCGGACGGCTCCGTCGCACGCGCACCCATGGCGCGACTGGCCAGCAACGAGCAGAGCCTGGCGCATCTGCTCGGGGTCCTCGCCCGGTCCCAGGCGGTCGTCCCCGAGGATCTCGACGAGATCGGTGAGGCCGCCCGGTCGGCGTCGTCCGCGCTCGAGGCCGTCGCGGTCGACGTTGTCGCGCTCGAATCCGCAGCGCGCGGGAGTGCCGCCGCCGCGGCGCAGCTCGGCCCGGCACTCGCCGCGGCCGGTCACCGTCTCGAGACCGGTGTCGATCAGTTCGAAGAGCTCGTGGCGGCCGCCGCGCGGCTCGCCGGGGCACCCGAGGGCAGTCGGCCCATGGCCGTGCTCGAACAGCAGCGCGCCGAACTGATCTCCGCGTCCGATCGCCTCGAAGGCTGGGCCCAGTCGTGGCAGGACGTCGACCGGATCCAGCAGCGCTTCCGGTCCTAGAACCCTCTGAACAACTGCCATGACCGGCAACCGGGGCCCTGCTCGTCGAACAGGACCCCGGCCGGGAGTTCGCACGCGCCGGAGTGAACGCGCTCGCGGCGACGCGGACGATCAGTAGTTCACCGTCGGTCGATGGTTCTGCCGGAGCTCGGTCTTGAGGATCTTGCCCGCCGCGGAGGTGGGCAGTGCGTCGGTGAAGTGCACCTCGCGAACCTTCTGATACGGCGCCACCTGCGCCGCCACGTGATCGAGCAACTCCTGGGCGGTGTCGGCGTCCGGGACCGTGCCCGCGGTCGGCACGACGTAGGCGACCGGGATCTCCCCGGCGTCTCCGGCCGGAACTCCGATCACCGCGGCCTGGGCGACGGACGGGTGGGTCGCGAGGATCTCCTCGAGCTGCCCGGGATAGACGTTGTAACCCTTGTAGATGAGCATGTCCTTCGCGCGGCCGACGATGAAGATGTTGCCGTCCTCGTCCCGGCGGGCGAGATCACCGGTGAGGAGCCACCCGTCCCGGAACTGCGCCGCGGTCAGCTCGGGATGCCCGAGATATCCGTCGGCGATCTGCGGGCCGCGCGCGTAGAGTTCACCGACTTCGCCGGTGGGGACGATCCTGTCGGGGGCCCCGGGGTCGCGGATCTCGATCTCGGTGTCGAAGACCGGGACTCCGACGGATCCGACGGGTGTGGGGTCCGCGGTGTCCAGGAGTCCGGAGCACAGACCCATGGTGGCCTCGGTGAGGCCGTAGGACTCCACGACGATCGCGCGGGGGAACGGACCGCGCAGTGCCTCCAGCGTGGAGGTGTCGATGGGTGCCGCGCCGGACGTCAGCGAACACACGGACGTGAACTCACGGTCGGCGAGTGCCGGCGAGGCGAGCAGGGCGTGGAAGAACGCGGGGGAGCCCGAGAGCTGCGTAGCGCGGTGTTCCTCGACGAGGTCGAGGAACCGCGCCGGGTCGAATCGGCCCATGATGACCGAGGTACCGCCGATGAGCACGTTCAGGTTCTGGGTGACCAGCCCCATCGCATGGAACAGCGGTGCGACGGTGACGGAACACGCCTGCCCGAGTGGCGACATGAACTCGGTCCGCGCGCCCGGGACCTCCTCGAGATACACCGCTCCGGCGTCGACGACGGGCACTGCACCGGTACGCCACGTCGCCATCTGCAGGGCATTGGCGACGACGTTCCGGTGCAGGACACGGACGGCCTTGGACCGCCCGGTGGTGCCGCCGGTGAAGGACAGATGTGCCAGATCGTCCGGTGAGATCGGCTGTGCCGGTTCGGGTTCGAACGTCAGCAGCTCCTCGAGTGCGATGGCCGCCGGGGAGGATTCGGCGGGTGCTGCAGCTGTCGCCGGTACCGCGACGACCAGGCGCACGGTCGGAGCCGCTGCCGCCTCGATCAGCGGGGCCGTCGAGGCGTGCACGATCGCGGCGGTCGCCCCGACCTCGTCGAGCTGATCCCGGATCGCAGCAGGGGGAAGCGTCGGGTTGATCGGCGCGACGACGGCCCCGGCGAGCAGGGATCCGAAGTAGGTCACCGTGAACCATGCGGAATTGGGCTGGCACAGTGCGACGGCGTCGCCGCGTCGGATGCCGTGCTGCCGCAAGCCGTGGGCGACGCGCAGCGCGTGATCCTGCAGTTGGCCGAATGTCAGCGAGAGGTCGCCGTCGACGAGGGCTACCCGGTCGCGGTACCGCCGCGCCGCACCGGCGAGCACGGCATCGAGGCCGACGGACGGATAGGTCAGACCGTCGGGCATGCCGACGGGAAGTCGCAGAGCAGTCACGGATGTTCCTTAGTCCCGAGCGAAGTGCGGTGCGTTGTGACCGGTGTCATGAAAATGGCCGGATCGTTGCCGACGCTACCGTACAAACGTTCAGTGAGGAAGGTTCGATTTGCGGGAAATGTGCGTTCGCCCGGCGTCGATCTGCGGGACTTTGTCCCATTGGCTGTACGATTGTTCAGTGTGAGCCGGATTCGCCACCGACCGAACGGAGCCCGATGAGCGCGCAACCGCCGGGGCACGCCGCCATCCTCGACGCCGCTCGCGCGGAATTCGCCGAGCGGGGATACGCCGCCGCCACCATCCGGAACATCGCCCGGCGCGCCGGTTTGAGCCTCTCGGCGTTGTACTACTACTACCGGAGCAAGCAGGAGGTGCTCGTCGCACTCCTCGAGGACGGGCTCGCCGCCTACACCGAGGCGTGCGACCGGGCCCTGGGGCAGGCCGGTCCCGGCGCCGCCGAGAGGCTCGACGCGCTGGTCGAGGCGACGGTGCGGTTCCGTGCCACCCATCCCGCGAAGAGCACTATCGGGCGGACCGAGCGGCGCAGCCTGGACCCGGAACATCAGCGGGCCTATCGCGACCACGAGGTGCGCGGCACCGAGAGGTTCCGGGCGATCATCGAACAGGGAATCTCCGACGGCGATTTCCGCACGCCGTTTCCCGACGAAGCACGCCGCACCATCATCGCGGCGTGCAACGCGATCGCCGAATGGTTCGACCCGGACGGAGGCGTATCTCTCGACGAGATCGTCGACCGGTACGTCGCGATCGCCTTCACCGTCGTCGAATACCGGCCGCGCCGGGCACACCGAAGTGACCGGCCGATCACGGGAGCGGGTTAGTCGTCCACGCCCCGCGCGGAGAGCGCTTCTCCCATAGCATCCGCGGACCGCAGGGCGCCCACGACGACCGGGACCACCAGGGCACGCAACGAGAAGCCCAGGCCGCGGGCCTTGCGGGCATCGCTCACCTGCGTCACCAGCTCACCGAGCAGGGGGATGCAACGAATGGTCATCACCAGCACAAGGCCGATCCGCTCCGGATTCACACCGACCCGGCGCAGCGGTCCCAGACCCGCAATGATCGCGTCGAGCATGTCCGTCACTCGGGTCGTGAGCGTCACCAGCGCCGCGAGCGCGACCGCGAGCAGAAGCGAACCGCACACCACCACCGCGCGCTCCCAGCCCGCCACCACGACCTGGAACACGCCGATGAACGCGAGCATCCACAGCAACGGACGCAACTGGACGACGGCGAGCCGGACCGGAATCCGTGCCAGGACGTAGAGCCCGGCCACGACGGCGGCGACGGGCAGCACCTGCCACGGCCGGTCGATCCACAACGTCAGCGCGACGATGGCCGCCGCGGTGACGACGAGCTTCGGTCCCGCCGGGAGGCGGTGCAGCGGCGTGGTCGCCGGGTGGTAGAGGCCCAGCGTCGTCATGATGCGACCAGGGTCCGGTAGAAGTCGACGGCCGGGCCGGGCGCGTCGTCGGCGACGATCCGGCCGCCGTCGACGACGAGCACCCGATCGAAGTCGGTGAGCAGATCCAGCTGGTGGGTCACGACGATCAACTGCTGTTCGAGGTTCGCGAACGTCTGCGAGATCAGCCTGGTATTGCGGAGATCGAGCAGGGTGGTCGGCTCGTCCGCGACGAGGACCTGCGGGTCGGTGACCATGATCGCGGCCAGCGCCAGCATCTGCTTCTGGCCTCCCGACAGCAGGTGGCTGGGGTGGTCGTGGTGCCCGCCGAGGCCGAAGTCGCCGAGCACCCGCCGGACCCGTTCGGCGCGTTCGGCTCTGCCGAGTCCGCTGCGCCGCAACGAGAAGTCCACATCCTCGGCGACGGTCGGCATGACGATCTGGTGGTCGGGATCGGTGAACACGAATCCGACGCGTCGCCGCACCTCGCGGCCCTTGCGTGCGGTGTCCAGGCCGTCGACGGTGACCGTGCCGGAGGTGGGAACGACGAGACCGTTGATCATGCGGGCCAGCGTCGATTTGCCGCTGCCGTTGGCCCCGACGATCCCGATCCGCCTTTCGGTGAGGATCACGTCGATGCCGTCGAGCACGACCCGCTCGCCGTAGGCGTGTCGGACCGAATCGAAGCGGATCTCGCTCATCGACGGACGGTCAGTGGGCGAGATCGCCGGCGGGCTTCGCCGCCACGCGCGACGCGATCAGGCCGGGGTAGGCGCGGTGCACCTGCGCCGCAACGGCGGCTGCGACGACGGCCTTGAGCAGGTCGCCGGGCAGGAACGTCACGTTGGCGCTCAGCGCGGCCCAGAAGGTCAGGTCGGTGCGCAGCAGCATCCCGGCGATGCCGAAGGCGTACAGCACCACGATCCCGCCCAGCACGTTGATCGCGACACCGGGCACCACCCGGTAGCGCGGCAGCATCCGCGCGGACAGCCAGCCGATGACCGCGACGGCGGGAATCCAGCCGATCAGGAAGCCGGCGGTGGGGGAGGCCAGGGACGTGAGGGTCGTGCGACCGCCGGCGAGCACGGGAAGCGCAAGACCCAGCACGATGACCGTCGCGACGGACAGCACACCCTTGCGGGCACCGAGCAGTGCCCCGGCGAGCATCACTCCGAGGGTCTGCAGCGTGATCGGCACACCCGACGATCCGATGGTGATCTGCCCGGGAAGCCCGAGCGCGATGATCAGAGCAGCGAACACGGCGATCTGCGCCAGGTCGCGGGCGGGAATGCGACGGGTCGACGACACGATTTCTCAGCCTTCTTCACATGGGTGGGAACGCGTCGAGCCTATGTGCCTTGTGCGTGCTGTGCGTCACCACCCCGCTCCGGGAGTGACCCCGACGTGGCGGCCGGCGGCTCGGGGATTCCCCCCATCTTTCCCTGATTTGTGCTCTGACCTGGTGTTTTTCCGGTCTGGGACTGTCAGGATCGTGGTGTACGGCAGTGAGAAATGCCAATCGAGTCAGGAGAAGGCGATGTTCTGGAAGATCGTGGGTGTGGTGGCGCTGGTGTGGATCGGCCTGGCGTTGTTCGGCGCCCTGTTCGAGCACTTGTTCGGGATTCTCGTGGTGAGCGCGATCATCTTCGGCGGATATCTGATCTACAAGGCGATTGCGGGTGACAAGCACGACGACATCATGAAGGTCTGATCCACGGCGCTCCGCGCCTGTCGCCCACAGCGGTCCGAGCCTGTCACCTGCGCAGCAACCGGGTGAGCAGGCGCCGCCCTTGCCCGAGCGAGACGTCGGGAAGGTAGGCGCGTCCGACCGCGACGCCGATCGCGGGCAGCGCGGCGGGATCCGGGAAGACCATGTACAGGGGCCGGTACTCGGGCTGGAACTTGGACTTGAACGCGAGCAGCGACCGGAACCCGTAGACCGGTTCGAGGGTGCGCCCGAGCATCTCGAGCAGCGCGTCGAGTGCCGTGCGGTCCACCGCGTCGGTCCGTCCGGCCGCGGCCAGGGGCGCACCGGACAGGCTCAGGTACTCGAGTCCCTCCTGCTGGGCAGACAACGCGGCCGACGCGATGAGGAACTCCATCGATGGGCGGAAACCGTCGGAGCGACGCCGCATGAAGTCGAGGGTCAGCGCGACGACGGTGCCGTCGCGGTAGACCGGCATCCACGAGGTGATGGCGTGGACGTGCCGGTCGCCGTCGATCGCGAGCAGCAGCCGGACCTCGGGGTCGCGGAGTTCCTCGAGGCCGCCGAGCGTGAACCCCATCTCCGGCAGGCCCTTGTCGGCGACCCATTCCTCGGAGATCGCCACGATCTGCTCGACGACGGCCAGCGGCGCGTCGTGCAGGGTCGTCCATTCGGCGGTGACGCCGTCCTTGCGGGCCCGGTTGAGGGCGGTGCGCACGTCCTGGAACTTCTTGCCGGAGAAGGCCAGCCCTTCGAGCCGGATCACGGTTTCCTCGGCGACCTGCAGGCACGTCCAGCCGTGCTCGCGGGCGATGGCCGCGGTGGGCTCGCCGACCGAGTACAGGCACGGGGTCCAGCCGTTCTCGGCGCAGTACGAGGCGAATTCGTCGACGGCGGCGACGAGGGTGTCGCGGTCGCCGATCGGGTCGCCGGTGGTGAGCGCGACACCGGAGTGCACCCGGTAGGCGACGGCGTGCCTGCCGTCGGAGGAGAACCAGTAGTGGTTGCCGCCCCAGGTGGTCATCCACGACAGGGACGATCCGCCGGGCGAGTGCAGCAGTTCGCGGACGCGTCGCTGCGCGTCGGCGTCGTAGCCGAGCGCCGGCACCTGGAAGCTGCGCAGCATCAGCCCGCAGAACACCGCCCACACCAGGACGCCGACCCACTCGAACAGCAGGGTCGCGGCGGACGTGAGCGGCAGCACGGGCGGTTCGAACAGCTGGAGGTAGACCGGCGGGATCAGCCGCCGCGGCATGTCCCGCAGCAGGGTCCATGCTCCCGGATCGCGATCGAAGCCGTCGGCGAGCAGCGATCCGGCGCCGACGTAGACGAGTGCGGCGACCACGACGGCGCCGAGTGTGCCCAACCACACGGGGGCATAGGTGCCGCGTGGGGCACGGACCTGGAACAGTCGTCGGCTCCCCAGCAGCAGCACGAGGATCGCGACCAGCGCCAGCAGCGGGGCCAGTTCCATGTACACCGAGCTGTGCCGATGCTGCCCGTACAGCAACGACCGGGTCGCGTCCTGCTCGGTGGTCTCGGCGACGAGGCTCGCGGCCGCGACCGCGATCAGCGCGACGTGCGCCCACACCGACAGCAGCCACCCGGCGCGTCGTCCCCGGCGCAACCCATCCGCGGACACGAGCAGCACGATCGACGGCATCAGGTTCATCACCAGCGGTCCGAGCCCGGACAGCCGCAGCGCCTGCTGTCCCTTGCGGCATTCGTCGTGCAGCGCCGGGTCGGCACACACGTCCACCAGTTCGCGCGCCGAATAGGGGACCTGGTCGAACAGCATCCGCAGCGCCGAGAGCGGTCCGATCGCGTGCGGAGAGAACGCGGCCAGCACGGGACCGAGCACGCTCGCGGCCACGACCAGCGCGACCAGCGTGCGTTGCTCGCGGACGGTGCCACCGAGCGCCGGGCCCCGCGCGGAGCGTCCGCACAGCCACGGCCCCAGAACCACGCCCGCCACCGCCGCGCACAGCCGCGTCACGTCCTGCAGGTGCCCGGCGAACAGGGCGGCCGTCACCAGGAACACCAGCACGAGCGTCCGGATCCGTCGGCGCCACAGGGTGTTCATCACCGAGGTCGACGCGAGCAGCGTACCCAGGACCCAGGGGACTGGATCCTCGATCACATGACCGTGAAGTTCGAGGCCCCACGTGTTCGGGACGGTCGACACGACCCACGCGATCAGCAGCGCCAGCGCCGAACCGATGCCCTGCGTCACGACCGCGGCGGCGGCGAACGGCACGCTGCCGATGCGATTCTCCGTCGGTACCGCCACCGCCAGGATCACGACGGTCACCAGCAGGTACTCGACGATGCCGGACGCGAACAGGCCCGAGGTCCACAGCACCCACACATGTCCGCTCTCGAAGCTCGCCACCCCCGACGACACCCATCGCGCGAGATCGGGGGACGGTCCGTGCCGGAGGGCGCCGGTCAGGATCCCGAGCAGCCACAACGCGGCCAGCAGCACGAGCGATACCGGTGCGCGGCGCAGTGCTCTCGCTGCGCGCCCGGCGGGCCCGTCGAGCACCCGCCGCGCGGTCACGAGGTGAGACCCAGTCGCCGGCTCAGCCACGGCATCTCCTTCTCCAGTGCGGCGGACCACAGTGAAAACGTGTGTCCCCCTGGCAGTTCCGTCAAGTGCACGTCCATACCGGCCGCGCGTGCCGCGGCGGTGAGCTGCTCGACACCCGCACGGTACTCGCGGTCGTCGAGACCCACCACGAACGCACCCGCGCTGTCGGGATAGCGGTTGTGTGCAAGCAGATCCGCCGGGTTGTTGCGGGCGAAGGCCGCGTCGTCGCCGCCGAACGCCTCCTGCACGGTGCGGGCGCGATCACCGAGGGTGGGCTCGGCCTGTCCGGAGATGTCGAGGAAGGTCGGATACACGTCCGGCCGGAGGGTCGCGAGTTGCAGCGCACACGTACCGCCGTAGGACAACCCGCCGATCGCCCACGCCCGCGGCTCCTGGTCGATCTGCAGGTTCTGCTTCACCCAGGCGGGCACGTCCACGGTCAGGTACGACGCGGCGTTGCCCAGTCGCGAATCCATGCACAGCGGATTGGCGAACTGCCCGCCGGTGCCGTCCGCGACCACGACCACGGGTGCGAGCCCGTCGTGTTGCGCGGCGAACGCGTCCATCGTCTGTGTCAGCCTGCCGCCGACCAGCCAGTCGTCCGGACTGCCGGGCTGCCCCGCCAGCAGGACCAGAACCGGAAGTTCGGGGCGAGGATCGGTGAAATAGGCCGGGGGCAGGTAGATCCGCGCTTCACGTGCGGGGAACCCGGACGTTGCGGCGGGGATCGGTGCAGACACCACGGCACCGGTGGAAGGCATGTCGGGCGGCGGTGACCACTGCGCCGAGAGTGGCGTGCCCGTGACAGTCGTCGCGGTGCGGGCCTGCGCTTCGGTGAGCGGAACGGTGCGGAACACGGACAGGCCCAGTGCGGATCGCACGGTCGGATAGGCGTCGAAGACGAGGTTGATCTGGCCTGCCGCCGCGGTGGCGACCAGTGCCGCCGCGACGACGAGGCCCACTGCAACCGGGATGTGACGGCGCTCCCGGCGCCGGAACAGCCATCGGCCGATCAGCAGCGCGACGGCCAGGACGGCAGTCGCGGACCATGCGTACACGGCGTGCGGCAAGGGGTCCGGGAACGGTCGCCACACCTTCTCGATCAGCAGCGCCGCGAGTCCGACCAGAACCAGCGTCGCCGCGATCGCGCCGGGGATGCCGACGACGGTCCAGCGTCGACTCCTGCGCGCCACGAGTACCGCGATCCCGACCACGGTCAGACACCAGAACGTCACGGCCGCTGCGGTGGTGATCAGCTGTACGTCGAGCATCGCATCGGCGATACCGGACCAGGACATGATCATCAGTATGCGCGAGTGCCCCCGCACCGAACCGTCATCGCAGATAGTGGTCGTATGGAATCGGTACCGGAGGACTGGGAACGCGGACTGGTGATCGCGGCGCATCCCGACGACATCGAATACGGCGCGGCCGCGGCGGTCGCGCGATGGACCCGGCAGGGAAAGGACATTCGCTACGTGCTGGCCACCAGCGGCGAAGCGGGCATCGCCGGCCTGCCTCCGGAGGAGTGCGGGCCGCTGCGCGAAGCGGAGGAACGGGAATCGGCGCGGATCGTCGGTGTCGAGCAGGTCGAGTTCCTCGGTCACCGCGACGGCACACTCGTCGCCGGACCGGATCTGCGCCGCGACCTCGCCGCCGCGATTCGGCGGCACCGCCCGCACATGGTGGTAACCGGCAATTTCGGGCTCACCTGGTTCCCGGGGATTCTCAACAGCGCCGACCATCGTGCGCTGGGGCTCAGCGTGCTCGACGCGGTCTCCGACGCCGCCAACGAGTGGATCTTCCCGGAGTTGGCCGAACAGGGACTCGAACCGTGGACCGGGGTGCGATGGGTCGCCGTCAACACCACGATGCCGACGCACGCGGTGGACGTCACCGACACGGTCGAGGTCGCGGTGGCCTCGCTCGCCGCGCACCGGCGTTACCTCGAGGCATTGAGCGATGTGCCCGTCGAGGAGCAGGCGCAGGCTCAGGTGACGATGGCGTCGGGGCCGCTGCCGGGGTTCGACGCCGACCGCGCCGCCGGATTCGAGCTGTACATGTTCGGATAGGAACGACGGTTAGGGAACGAATACGCGGCCGGCGTCGGGCACGGCCTCGATGTCGACGGGCAGGGGTCCGACGCGCTCGCCGTCGGCGTAGGCGGTGATGCCGGGGCAGTCGAGCCGCACCGACCGCGCCCGGCACACCGTCACCTCGTCGAGGTCGACGTGGGTGCCGCGGTAGACCGTCGGGAACAGGCGCAGCAGCCGCGACCGGCTCGCCGAGGTCACCACGACCACGTCGAACAGGCCGTCGTCGAGCCGCGCGTTCGGTGCGATCCGCATCCCGCCGCCGTAGCTCGACGCGTTGCCCACCGACACCATCGTGGCTTCGATGTCGAAAGTGTTGCCGTCCAAGGTGATTCGATAGGGGAGCAGTCTCAGGTTCGCGAGTTCGGCCACTGTCGCGGCGTTGTAGCGCAGGTGCCCGCGTGGCCACCGCATCCGATTCGCGCGGTCGGTGACCAGGGAATCGAAGCCGCTGGCGAGCACCGTGCCGAACCACATCGGCCGGAGCCCGACCGGCGTTGCACGCCCGAGATCGATCGTCCGGGTACGGCCGCCGACGATCACGTCTGCGGCCGCGACGGGATCGGTGGGGATGCCGAGCGCCCGCGCGTGGTCGTTGCCGGTGCCGGCCGGGACGATGCCGAGCGGAATTCCGGTGCCGGCCACCACCTGCCACGCCAGGAACACCAGGCCGTCGCCGCCGATCACCACCAGCGCGTCGGTGCCGTCCGCGACGGCCCGCGCCGCCAGTTCCGAGGATTCGGCCGGAGATTCGCCGGCGATCTCGGTGACGACGAACCCGCGCTCGCGCAGGCGGTGCAGGGCTGCGGCGCGGACGTGCGCGGACCGCCGGTCGCGGGCGGCCGGGTTCGTGAGTGCGGTGACGGTGCCGGTCACCCGATCAGCTTCCCAGGATTGAGGATTCCGCGAGGGTCGATCGCGTTCTTCGCCGCGGCGAGCACGTCCAGCCCGAGGTCCCCGATCTCCGCTTCCATCCACGGAAGGTGGTCGCGGCCGACCGCGTGGTGATGGGTGATGGTGCCGCCCGCCGCGACGATCGCGTCGCCCGCGGCGCGTTTGGCCCGCGACCACTGCGCGATCGGGTCGTCGGACTGGGCGCACACCACCGTGAAGTACAGCGATGCGCCGGTCGGATAGGTATGGGAGATGTGGCACATCACCAGCGGCGGTGTGCCCTGCGCGGTCAGGTCCGCGGTGAGCGCCTCGGTGACGGCGGCGCGCAGGGACAGCAGGTTGGACCAGGTCGTCGCGGTCTCCAGGGTTTCGGCGAGCGCCCCGGCCCGCAACAGGGCGTCGCGCAGATACGGTGCGTCGAACCGGCCGTGCTGCCAGGCGCGGGCCGGTCCGTCTCCCAGATCGGTGCCGCCGGACGCCGCGAGCAGCGCCGCGACCTCGGCGGCGCGGGCCCGCACGTGCGCTTCGCTGCCCTCGACGGTGGTCACGGCGAGGCAGCCGCCGGGAGCGTCACCGCCGATGTTCTCGTGCAGTGCGAGATTCATGCCGGTTTCGGCCTCGTCCGACAGCCGGAGCACCGTCGGCAGGGCGTCGGTCTGCGCGAGCGCGCGCAATGCTGCCGCTCCGGTCGCGAAATCGGGAAACGACCATGCCCGGAACGCGGTGGTCGCGGGTACGGGATGAATGCGCACCCCCACTTCGGTGACGATCCCGAGCGTGCCCTCCGAGCCGAGGAACAACCGGCGCAGGTCGGGACCGGCCGCGGACGCCGGCGCTCGTCCGGCCCGCAGGGTGCCCCGCGGGGTGGCGACGACGAGATGGTCGACCATGTCCTCGAACCGCCCGTAGCCGGCCGAGGCCTGGCCCGCCGAGCGGGTGACCGCGAAGCCGCCGAGAGTCGCGTGCCGGTAGCTCTGGGGAAAGTGACCCAGCGAGAAGCCGTGCGCGGCCAGCAACTGTTCGGCCTGCGGTCCGGTCGCGCCGGCCTGCAGGGTCGCCAGACCGGACACCGGGTCGAGGCTCGTCAGCGCGGTCAGGCGGCGCAGATCGACCGTGACCACCGCTTCGAACCGCCCCCGCACCGGATCCACGCCGCCGACGACGCTGGTGCCGCCGCCGAACGGGACCACCGCGATCGC
>Ga0180215_1002701_pt1 | contig 17484 bp, 17 predicted proteins | sample eDN3rd37CBELigBY_FD_128871 | JGI IMG/M metagenome (GOLD analysis project Ga0180215, IMG submission 128871) | Enriched backyard soil microbial communities from Emeryville, California, USA - eDNA 3rd pass 37_C BE-Lig BY (version 2) (version 2) | ecosystem: Environmental > Terrestrial > Soil >... | reverse complement strand
GAAGATGCAACAAAAAGGTGTTGAAGTCGAGAAATTATTAAAAATGCCTTTTGGCACTATGTTTACGTTCTTTGACCAGGATGGGAACAGATATATTTTGAGAGAGGATAAATAGGTTGTGTAATGTAGTAGCCACATAGGAAATATATGTGGCTATTTTTTATATAAACGATTTCCATTTCAATTGTACATTAACTTCTTTTAAACGCTTCCGGTGGTGATTCCAACCATCCTTCATCAATGAGGATATTTGCAGCATCGTCAACAAATAAGCCAACATTCGTCATAGCTCTTACATATAATGCACTTATATCTCTTCTTGCACTTACCGCTAATGAGTTCCCAAATGATCGAATCTTCATGGAGAACATGTCCAACTTATGAGATAGCATAATCTTATCGGAAAAAGGAGGACAGTCAGATGTTGTTACTAAATGGTCAATGTATGACGGTGCTGGCAAGTTTTCTATCTGAAGCTTCTCAATACATTGCTTCACCGTCTTATCCGTAATGTCTAACCCTTTTTTAAATAATGATTTTATTTTTTCGTCCCTAACTGTTTGATAAAATCCCAACAATAACGCTTTACTCGCTATATTATTTTCAATATTATCGTAAAGGTGCACAATTTCCATTGCATGTAATGGTCTAACATCTCCAAACCACCCATTCATGTAACTTTGTTTATTAATAAATTCAGGCTTTTCAGGTATGGGAATAACTGGGGGTTTCGGGATTAATTTCTTATCATATAAAACATTATTAATTTGTCCAAGTAGGACACTGGTGCATTTGTCTGCATAAACAAAAAATTCCCTTATATCTTCCCTGATTACTAACGGGATTGCTACTGCATAAATACTTAGACCTGCCTTAGCTGCATATTTTAAATATTGTGGATAAAATGCATCTTCATATAAACGTGGGGCACCAAGATTCACATCATCTTCTGAAAAGCCTACAGGTATAGGGTAATTTTCCTTTTTAAAAAAAACCTCTACTCTTTGGATGAAATCTTTACTTAACGCGAGGGCATTTTCAAGTAACGTCCGAATATGTTCATCCTCACAATGTTGAAGAAAATAAGTTAAAATTTGACTAGACATACTGTTCCCCATATAGGTAACCCAAAGTTTCCCCATTTCAACCGTAGTAAATGGCTGGGACTCGTCTAATTCGTTTGAACTTAAATTTATTGGTTTCAAGACATCCATTGGCTTTAATCCTCGATCGGTAGTCATAAATAGTCCCCTTATCTGCTATTTTTCATTAGCTTTAAAGTTACCAATAAATTTCAATTTTATTCGAATGAACCGCTTCTGATAAGGGCAAAGGCTATATTTAGGCCTTCATACCTATACAAAAATCCAGTCTATCCTAAATTAAAAAGAAAAGCGTGATTCAGTCATACCGAATCGACGCTCGAAAAGACTTCCTAAAATTGTATTTTCCCCGTATTGAACCCCATCCAACGTTTATTCGATGGGCTTGAGGGGTTGGCTTTCGATTATTTTCTCTACCTCCTCATACCCTGTTGGGAACGCGAAATTATATCTTGCGGGCAGTGCAAAAACATACTTGCTATTTCGTCCAAGCTCCTTTGGACCGATCGGTGCCGCACCAATATGGAATTTCTCCAGTTGTAAGGCCTCCCATTGCTGCAAGGTAAAGATCATAATCGGTATATCCTGCCGTGGATTGTCCGCTTTCCGTTCAGGGTGCCGAATAAGGAGCATCTGACCTGTTTCACCCTGCGCTTGATCCCCGATTGGTTCCCCTACCCATTTCTCGTCAATGATCTGATATCCTTCCCAACTTTTCGGGAGAGAAAATGTAAAACCATACTCGGTGTTTTTATAAATAATGGAGTTGGCCTGTTCAGTTTCTTGTTCTTGCGTTGGCACAGAACCAGAATCTTTACCAGGTGGTTCCACCTGTGACTGTGCTGGTGGTAGGTGATTGTCTTCCCTCTGAGGGGGCTTTTTATCTGCTTGTTGTGTGCATCCAATGATCAATCCAGTCATGATTATCAAGGGAAACATAAATCCTTTTTTCATGGTCCATCCCTCTTTTCTTTTTTAGTATCCATTAGACGTGGAGAATTGATTTAAAGTTGCACCATACAAGTTTCTTAAAATAATGGGGGATTTAATTTCCGGTTTGCTTTCGGACAAACGCATTCAAACAAATTAGCAACTGATGAAGGACTTTTCCCATGAATTCCAACCAAGATTTGTCCTTCATAACCTTTATGAAAAAAGCCGCCCTGCAAGGTTTTAAACCTCATAGGACAGCTTCCCCCAATTCTCGATATCCCCAACTTCTATGACAAAATCCGTTTCTCTCCTTCAATAGCCTGGATCGGTCCGATATCTTGCGTGAACTCAAGCGTCCCAAGATATTGATTATTTTCATCGCGTACGGCAAAGTAGCGGATAAGTACATACCGATCGCGGAATTTAATCCAGAATTCTTCTACATCTTTTTTACCCGATTTGAAGTCGTCTAGCAGATCTTCTACCATGTGGGCGCTTTTTGGTGGGTGGCAATTTTGCACGGTGCGTCCGATGACGGCTTTGGTTCTGGCAAAGATTCGCTCTTTCCCCTGGGAGAAGTAGCGAACTACGTCTTCATGGTCGATAAAGGTAATGTCGACGGGCAAGTGATTCAAGATCAACTCTAGCTGTTTTAAGGACAAAACCCCTGTTTCAAACTTTACGAAACCGTCAGATAGGACTTTCGCATCTAAGTCTTTTCTTTCCGGTTTCCATTCGATCGTTGGGGCTGTGAGGCAAAAGCCGATTTCATCGCTTTCGGCAGCGATCTTCACCCACTCTTCCTCGGTAAATTGACTCATTGCCATAGGGAAAAGAATAGTTTCTTCTCGATAAATCATTCCATATATCTCGTCAATAACATATTTCACCTGTTCAAGAACGGCTTGCCTGTCCCCCTTATAATCCGTTAGCTTCCGTTTTAACTCCTTAATCCCATCACGGATCATATCATCCATTCTCCACATATTGGTGGACGGCCCATAAATGCCATACTTCTCTAAATATGGGAATATCAAATGTTCCTTACGCATGTAGTGTTTATCTATATCGAACAAAAGATTGCAATCCTCTAGCAATTTATACACGTGTTCCTCTGAATCTTTTTCAATAAACTGACCCACATGTTGTTTCAACCTAGTTTGGATCAATTCATCCAGCGCTTTGTTCTCTAATTTAAACGTATGAACCGGATGCCCTGGAACGTCTTCAGGATTGGGTGGCTCCTCGATGTTTCCTTTTAAAATAGACATATGTGCGTCAGATAATCGTTTCGTTTCACTTTCTGAGTAATCTCCAGCCTCTAAGATGTCACGTTGCATCTGGGAAATTTGCGAAACTTCCTCTACAGTGACTGTACCGATCTCTTGATCAAAACGAACTTTTACCTGATCGACGTTTTCTCCGTTGTATAGGGCACGAAAGATGTCAAGAATTTTCTGCAGGCGTTCTGAAACTTCCTCAGTATGCTGTTCACGGTTATTAATAATCTCACTCATGGCTCTACCCCTATGATTGATTTATTTAAATTCACTAGCTGCAAATGATAAGCTTTCTCATGAGATAAGGGTACCATTTCGTGAAGAACCTGTTTGTGATTCGTATCACACCATACCGAATTTACTGTATCGTACGCTTCCTTCCTGTGCTTTACCTCTTTTGTAAAAGCTCCATCAGCTCTTTGCTCGGTAACGGCTTGCCAATAAAGTAGCCTTGTGCCATATCACAATTATTCTCTATGAGAAAATCCAATTGTTCCTTCGTCTCAACTCCCTCCGCAATGACCACCATGTTCAAATTATGTGCAGTGAAAATAATCGATTTCACAATGGTTGCCGTTTGTTCATGGCTTAGGGCATCCCAAATAAACGAACGATCAATCTTCACCTTATCAAATGTGATCTTCCGTAAATAGTTTAAGGAAGAGTAGCCTGTGCCAAAATCATCCAAGGCAAGTAAGACCCCCATCTCTTTTAGTTCTCTTAACTTGTCTTCCGCATTTGCCATATTGAACATAGCCACATTTTCTGTAACTTCCAAGCCCAAATGCTTTGGATCAAAATTAAATTCGTCGAGAACCTGCTTTATTTTTTGGATCAACTGATCATCCGAAAATTGACGCGGGGATATATTGACGCATACATGTTGTGGTGCACACCCTGCCTTCTCCCACTCCTTATAGTCACTACAAGCTTTTCGCAAGACCCACTCTCCAATTGGAAGAACCATTCCTGTCTCTTCGGCAATCGGAATAAACTCACTTGGCATAATCCGTCCATACAATGGATGTACCCATCGCAATAATACTTCAACAGCGGTTATATCGCCTGATGAAATTTGAATTTTCGGTTGATAATATAATTTAAATTCTCCTTTTTCCAGCGCTTTTCGAAGGCCGTTGGTAATCATCATCCGCCTTTGATTTGAATCCTCAATATCCCTAGAATAGTACCTCCAGTGATTTTTTCCGTTGAATTTCACGTCGTACATGGCTGCATCGGCGTTTTTAATTAAGGTTTGCGGATCGCTTCCATGCTGTGGAAACAAACTAATCCCAATACTTGGGGTAATAAAAATCTCATTCTGTTCTATTAAAAAAGGGAAACTCAGCGCATGCAGGATGCGTTCCGCAATGTGAACCACATCCTTTTCTTCAACATTATGGATGAGGATGATAAACTCATCTCCCCCTTGTCGGGCAACCGAATCCCCCTCCCTTAGGCAACTGCGAAGTCTTTTCGCAACTTGTTTTAATAAATGGTCCCCGATATTGTGACCGAGTGTATCATTAACCATTTTAAACTGATCCAGATCGATAAAAAGAATGGCTAGACTTGTCTTCTCATACTCCGCCTGAACGATAGCCCGCTCGAGCTGGTCATTTAAAAACTTGCGATTGGCGAGCCCGGTCAGGTCATCATGGAAAGCCCGATATTTCATTTTCTCCTCGTTTAGTTTGCGTTCCGTAATATCAATAATGACCCCAATGTATTTGTTTTGTTGATCTTCCTGTACATGATAAGGAATTCCCCGATCCTCCACCCAGCGAATTTCTCCATTTGGCCTAACAATTCGGTATTCATCAATCGTGATTTCCCCTTTTTGTTTCTTCTCTCTTCGTTTAAGGGCAATATTCACATCATCTTGGTATATGGATTTGATCCATAGATCTGGATCCTGATAGAATTTCTCTACCGATTTGCCAAAAATCGTTTCAAATCCTTTTGAGAAAAACGCGGCGTTGTTCGGAATATCAATAATCCAAATGGCGACATCGAGATGATTGGCTATATTGATCAAATCATCTGTGCTAAGACTTAGGCGTTGGAACATCATCATATCTCCCTGGCTTACAATGTTATTGGTAATATCCCCTTATTGTTCGAACTGAATAATGAACTGAATTAAAAAACTATTTTGCAAATAGTGATGATTTTGTTTAGAGAATTCGGTATGATAAAAAGTAGGACAAGATAAATTTTTCAGAATAGCCGAGGAGGAACAAAGTAATGGAGATGACATTAAGTCTTGCACGAAAATTGATTGAAATCGGAAAGGAAAAAGCCACACAGGATTTTGGCCGTCCCATTTGTATTGCAATTTGTGATGCTTCAGGTGAACTGTTGACCTTTGACCGAATGGAAGGGGCACCTGTGCGCAGTATTCAGATTTCTCAACAGAAAGCTTATACCGCGATTCGGATGGGAATTCCCACGGACATCTTTTTGAGCAGGTTAAAAGAGGACGGGTTGGAAATCAGTTATTATTGTGATTCGAAATTGACTGCTCTTCCCGGCGGACATCCGCTAAAAAATAAATCAGGCAAAATTATCGGTTGTGTTGGAATCAGTGGTCTAGCGGCAAGCGAAGATCATACGATTACCGAGTATATTGCAGGGCTAATTGCTGAAGAGAGTCTATAAAATTAGCAGCTCTGTTTAGAGGTGACAGCAATGCTGTTCTTAAGGACTTCTTACGACCGTAATGGTTTATGAAGAAGTCCTTTGCTTTTTCTTCTTAAACTATCGATCCCGTTTAGGTACGGCATCCGGCTAAATCAAATTTTCCTAATAAAAGCCGAGATGGCAACACACAAAACCCTTCGGAATTAAACCGTAGGCAGACAAATCATGTTCCTTGTTTTCAATTCAATATCAACCTGTTACACTTCCCGAGTTCCAAAAAACACTTTTAATAATGGAGGTGTAACAACAGTCGTTACAATAACGACAATAATCGTCGAAGTATAATATTCAGGATTCAACAAACCATTCTGTAATCCCATTGCAGCTAAGATTAAAGCAACCTCGCCCCTTGAAACCATCCCAGAACCAATCCCCATTGAAGATCTTGTATTAAATCCTGATAACTTAGCACCTATACCACAACCTATAAACTTCGACAATATGGCGATCACTGAGAAGAGAACTAGAAATCCTACTTGGTTGCCGATTCCATCAAATGAAACGGCTAATCCAATACTTACAAAGAAGAAGGGAACAAAAATCCCATTTGCAATAGGTTGCACTTTATGTTCAATTTCCTTTTTATATCTTGTTTGACCAATGGCAACTCCCGCAAAGAATGTACCTATAATCCCCGCTACACCCAATGATTCCGCAAAATAGGCAAAGCCAAAAGCAATAATTAATCCTGCACTTAAAACAACCTCTGTTACTTCAAACTTCGAGAATATTTTAATAAATGTTGGTACCAACCATTTCGAAGCTAAGAACAGAACTACAAAGAAGATGATTTTCTTTCCAATGAGCAAACCAATACTCATGTCAGATCCAGATCCAAAGAAACTCATCGCCACGGCAATTAGAATAACAACAATAATATCATCTAATACTGCAGCACCTAGTAATGCAGATCCTTCCTTCGTATTCAACCAACCAAGCTCCCTTAGAGTTTGAACAGAAATACTGACTGAGGTTGCCGCTAATAATAAACCTAAAAAAATTGCTTCTGGAGTGGTGAAATCATAAAATTGTGCTATTCCGTATGTCATGACAATGGGGGCAATAACACCACCAACAGCAACGAGTAGGGCTGCTTTCTTATTTTCATTTAAATCATCCAAGTCTGTTTCTAATCCTGCTAAAAACATTAAAAGTAAAACCCCTATTTGACTAAAAATACTGAGAACTTCAGTATTCTGTACCCATCCAAGCACGGCAGGCCCTAGTATAATACCAACGAGAATTTTACCTAACACGGATGGTTGGCCCAAACGAACACTGATATGACCAGCAATTTTTACAGCAAGTAAAACCAAAATTAATTGTAGTATGAATTGTAGTACCAACACATTACCTCCTAAAATAAACTTCTAGAAAAAAATCATATTGTGGACCCACCTACAACTTTCGATATTCATTAAACGTTTCCAATCTCAATCTTGATCGATGAACTTATCCAGTTCCAATATTTAGCCTTAGTTTGTCCAACCCCATCGCTCAATTCTCCTTCTAGTTTGGTACTTAATCATCATCCTCTCTATAATTAAGTAGCTTTCTAAAAAAATGCAAAAAGGAGCCTTGTGTGACAGGCTCCTCCAAAATTTCATTAAAAAGCTATTCAAGTTTTCAATATATTATAAGGTATTATATCGATTTTAATCGAAATGGTAAATACTTTTTTATTTACAATAACTCAATTCTTTTATTTTGCAGGCTCAATTTGGTACACCTTGGAAAATTTCTCCTCAAAATACTGAATCAAGTAATCTGCGTTCAATTTCTCTCCGGAAATCTTTTCGATTAGCTCCCCTGGTGTATAGGTTTTGCCATACTGATGGATCTGCTCCCTTAGCCATTCCCGAATAGGAAGGAGATTGCCTTGCGTGAGCAGTTGGTGGAACTCCGGAATTTGTTGTTGAATCACATGATAAATTTGCGCGGAATACAAATTCCCCAATGTATAGGAAGGAAAATAACCAAACTCGCCAAAAGACCAATGGATGTCCTGCAGGACACCTTCAGCGTTCGTTGGCGGTACGACACCAAGGTACTCCCGCATTTTGCTATTCCAGATTTCTGGGAGATCCTTGGCATTGATATCTCCTTGAATCATCGCTTTTTCCAATTCATAGCGGATCATGATATGTAGATTGTAGGTTAATTCATCGGCCTCCGTGCGGATCAAAGAGGGCTCCACGATATTGAGCGAACGGTAAAAATCTTCCAAGGAAACCTGCTGCAATTCACCTAGAAAAGTCTTCTGCAAATCAGGATACAAGGATGTCCAAAACTCCCGACTTCGACCCACCATATTTTCCAAAAAGCGCGACTGGGATTCATGAATCCCCATCGATGCACCATCCCTCAGGAAGGTTCCTTCGAGTTCCGGATCAATCCCTTGCTCATATAGGGCATGGCCAGTTTCATGGATCACACTTAAGACCGACGAACGAACATCATCGATATACCGAGTGGTAATCCTCACGTCACGCAAAGAAATGCCCGTGGCAAAAGGATGCGCACTCTCCCCAAGAACTCCCGCTTCCAGATTAAAGCCAAGCTTTGGCAGCAAATGATAACAAAATTCTTTCTGCTTTTGCTTATCAAACCCTTGTCCAAAAATATCTTCCCGCGGTTTATTCAGTGATGCCTGAATGCGCTTTAAAAGAGAAAGGGTGCGGTCTTTCAAATTGGAGAACAATGGGTCTAATACTCCAACCGTATAGCCCGGTTCGTATAAATCCAGCAGGGCATCGTAAGGATGTTCATGATATCCATAGCACTGCGTAAATTCCCGATTGATTTCAATAATCCGTTGCAAAGTGGGTTCATAAAGCGAATAATTGTCCGTCTTTTTCGCTTCAGCCCAGATGCTCTGCGCATTGGCGGTTAAAACGACAAATTCACTATATAATTTTTCCGGGATTTTTTTCGATTGTTCATAGGATCGCTTGGCTTCACGCAGTGAGGCGCTTGTTCGAAGGTCCCATTCTGCTTTGTTGGTCTCCTCCGTCAATACCTGTAAGCACTCTCCCATTTCCTCAGAAGTCATGATCCGAAACACTTCTGTTGAGAGCGATCCCATTGCACTTGCCATGTAAGGCACCCCCTGCTTCGGTGCCCCCGTCTCCATATCCCACTGGACCAGGGCAAGGATGCTTCTATAATGAGATAATTTTTCTTCTAGTTCTTTGAATTTACTCAGAGCCTGCTCTTTGTTCATTTTTGGAACTCCTTTCAACCTCTTTCTACCATTTTGGCATTTTGTGGGGGGATTATCAAGCGTGGACGGCATAGAGTGGGGTAATAGAGGAAAATTTTTCCGTTAAGCGTAAGCTTGGGCCAGATCGTGAGTAAATAAAAGAAAAAGTCTCCGCTATTTAGCATATTGACTGGCTTTCAAGCAGATTTGTGAGGGTTTAGCGGAAAAATTTTCCGTTATCTATCACTTTTTCAGCCGAATGAAGTGAATAGCAGAAAATTTTTCCGTTATCTGACCCCCCACTGTAACTCTCTACCTTGCCATCCAGCCTCCATCAACTACCATCAAATGTCCGTTCATATAATTCGAAGCATCAGAAGCTAGAAAAACCACCGTCCCTTTAAAATCTTCCGGAACACCCCAACGCTCAGCAGGGATTCGCTCTAAGATCGCCTTGTATCTTTCGGGGTTGTTTCTTAATGCTTCTGTATTGTCCGTGGAAATATATCCCGGTGCGATCGCATTGACCTGAACACCTTTGCTTGCCCATTCGTTGGCAAGAGCTTTGGTTAATTGACCAATTGCTCCCTTACTTGCCGCATAACCTGGAACGGTGATACCGCCTTGGAAACTGAGCAAAGAGGCAGTGAAAATGATTTTCCCTGCACCACGTTCTACCATCTCCTTGCCAATTTCTCTGCTGAGGATGAATTGTGAATCGAGGTTTACATTCATCACTTGATCCCAGTATTCATCCGAATGTTCTTTGGCTGGTTGGCGTAAGATCGTTCCTGCGTTATTTACAAGAATATCGATCTTCGGAAAATCGTTTTTCACTTGACGGATAAAGGCATACACGGCCTCTCGATCAGCGAAATCACAGGTATACCCTTTGAAATTGCGGCCCAATGCCCGCACCTCTTTTTCAACTTCGCTTCCCTCAGCTTCCAAGGAGGCACTGACTCCAATAATATCTGCTCCCGCTTCCGCTAAGGCAAGAGCCATCGCCTTTCCAATCCCGCGTTTCGCACCCGTGACAAGTGCCGTTTTTCCATCTAATTTAAACAGATCTAAAACACCCATCATCTCTTCCCCCTTTTATTCATCAGACGAACAGCGAAGCAAAATTTTCATTACCTTTCCTCCACCTTCCATCTGCTTTAATCCCTTCTCTAATTGATCTAATGGATAAATATCTGTAATAATTTGGTCTAATGGCAACTTTCTGCTTGCTGCTAAAGCGATCGCTTGGTCGAAATCTTCCCGCTCATATACCCTTGCTCCTGACAGTTTTAATTCTCTCCAGAAAAAGCGGAAAAGATCAACTTTCACAGGTTGAGCGAAGATTGCGACAACAACAATTCGACCTCTTGTACGCGGCAGCTGGGTCATCACTTCTGCCCCCACGCTTGATGAAGTCACCTCAAAGACAACGTCAGCACCGGCTCCTCCTGTTTGTTTCTGCACATAAGCCAAGAGATCCTGTTCCTTCGGATTGATCGTCTCTAGGCCTAATTCCTTGAGCAGTTCCAAGCGGTATGAGTTAATTTCAGAAACGAGCACCTTGGCACCTGCCTCTCTAGCTACAAGTGCAATCAGGGTACCGATCGGACCTCCACCAAGTACAACCGCATACTCACCAGCCTTAACCTGCCCCATCCGAACATCATGACATGCTACAGCCAGGGGCTCAATCATTGCCCCGTGTTCCATTGATAACCCTTTTGGCAACGGGAACACGGTGAAGCCTGGGACTGTCCAATAGCTTTGGAAAGCACCAGGTGTTTCAATCCCGAGGAATTTTAGATTTTGGCAGATGTGGTTATGTCCCGCATGGCAGGCCGGACAATCGCCACAAGGGTGCAATGGCATGACCGTCACTGGGTCGCCAACAGACACATGGGTGACCCCTTCCCCAACAGCATGAACAATCCCCGACATTTCATGGCCCAGAACTTGCGGAAACGTCACCCGCTGATCCATATGCCCTAAATATAGATGCAAATCCGTGCCGCAAATTCCGGCATAGGAAACCGCGATTTGAACTTCTCCCGCTTTCGGTGCCACGGGTTGACATTCCCCCACACGGATCGTTTTGTTTCCTTCATAAAAAGTAGCTTTCATTTCTCCCACCCTCCCAATTTTACCTTCTATTAAAATGAAGTCTTATACTCTTGTAAGAGGTCCCAACGGAATTCAACCCCGGTACCCGGCGTATTCGGTGCAACCGCCCTACCATTTTCTAACACAAGTGGTCTTGTCGTATATTTATCAATTGGAAAACTATGAACTTCCATATATGCTGCGTGAGGCATTGCGGACATGAGACTGACATGAAGCTCTTGCATCCCGTGCGTACAAACGGGCAGGTTATGTGCGTAGGCTAATTGAGCGACTTTCACCCAGCCCGTAATCCCCCCGATATTGGAAGCATCCGGTTGCGGAAAATCCAAATGACCACGGGTAATCATGTTTTGGAACTCATAAACGGTATGCAGGTTTTCTCCACCTGCTATTGCCATTCCGCCTTCCTGAGAAATTCTTCGGTATCCATCGTAGTCCTCTGGGATCGTCGGTTCTTCTAACCATAACAAGTTATACGGTTGAAGCACCTTGGCCGCTTTGATTGCGGTTTCAATGGTCCACTTCATATTAGCATCAACCATGAATACGATGTCTGGACCAATCAGCTTGCGCACCGCTGCAACCCGTTCTATATCTTCTTCCAAACGCTCTTGGCCCAGTTTAATTTTCACCGCACGGAAGCCTTGATCCAAGTACCGTTGAATATTGCTCAACAGCTTGTCCATCGGAAAGTTCAGATCAATGGCGCCAGCATAGGCCTTCGTACTATTATTTGCTCCACCTAGAAGCTTCCACAGCGGCTCGTCTGCTTTTTTCGCCCGCAAATCCCATAGCGCAATGTCCACAGCAGAAATGGCAAAAGAAGCAATCCCCCCTCGACCGACATAATGAATCTTCCAATTCATCTCTTCCCAAAGTTTCTCCACGCAGCTCGCATCTTGCCCAATTAGGAAGGGCTTCAAATCATATTCAATCATGTTGCAAATCGCTCTTCCGCCAAACCCGCCGGTATAAGTATACCCTACACCTTCTCTTCCATTTTCAAGTGTGATTTTTACGATGGGAACTTCAAAATGAGTATGGATCCCATGTTTCGCATCACCCATCTGCTCTGGTAAGGGAATTCGGTAATACTCTGTAATAACGTTTACAATCTTTGTTGAATTCGACATTCGAAGGGCTCCTCTTCATTTATCTTCCACTCTATAGTTTTGGGACAACGTTCCGTTTTTATCGTATCTCATCCCAGTTTTTCCGTCAACAATTTTTTGACCTATGGTACATATCCTAATCTTCTGGAAATGAGGCAACCCTTTTCTTTGACTAAACTTGCGATCCTTTCCTGCTCTTCATAGATGGCACTTGTAGCTCCAGCCACACTAAGGGCAGCGATCACCTGCCCGGTATAATTAAAAATGGGTGCAGCGATCGAACTTAATCCAACGTCATATTCTTCAAAGTTAAAAGCAATACCGTTCTCTCTTATTTTTTCTAATTCATTAAAAAAGCGGTCCCACTCGGTAATCGTAGTTTCTGTATATTTTTCCAATCCTTTTTGTTTTAGAATGTTCTCCACCTCTTGCGGGGTGAAGAAGGCCATCATTGCCTTTCCTAGGCCTGTGCAGTGTATCGGATTTCGGGTCCCCAGATTGGCATTGGTGATGACCGAAGATGTGCCTTCTGATTTATAGATATAAACAATTTCCCCTTCGTTATAAACGGCCAAAAAGCTTGTCTGTTTAGTATCCGCAACCAGTTCTTGCATCGCCGGAATCGATGCACTCACCAAATCCATTTTTTTTAGTCCTGACATCCCGATTTCGATTGCTTTCAAGCCAATTGAATACTTCTCAGTTGCTGCATCTTGTTCTACAAATCCAGAATCTAAAAGCGTTTCTAATATTCGATGTGTCGTACTTTTCGGCAACTGCATTAATTCCGCCAGCTCCCTGACGCCAATTTTGCCTTCTGTAACAGACAAAAATGTCAGGATTGCCAACGCACGTTCCAGTGTAGAATTGGTTCTTAATGTTTCCTTTGTCTGCATCTTAATCCCTCATTTAAGACAACAATTTAGGTCTATTGGAACACTGTCCCATAGTTTCTCGTATCATAATGAATTTACCATAAGATGTCAATCAATCCTGTTCGAAATTATAAATGTCCTTCCCTAACATGCTATAATTTGAAAAAGACATACGATTCCAAAGGAGGTTTAATCCAGTTGAAAGATTTACAATCAACCACGACCTTAAACAATGGTGTTAAAATGCCCTGGCTAGGCTTAGGTGTGTATCGGGCAAAAGAAGGGAAAGAGGTAATCTCCGCTATCCGTCATGCCACCCAGTTCGGATACCGAAGCATTGATACAGCTGCCTTGTATGAAAACGAAGAAGGAGTTGGGAAGGCTGTTCGTGAATCGGGAATCCCGCGTGAGAAGCTATTTATCACGAGCAAAGTCTGGAATACAGATCAAGGGTATGAATCTACACTTCGTGCCTTCGAAATAAGCCGCAAGAAATTAGGCCTTGATTATCTTGATCTGTATTTAGTTCACTGGCCCGTCACGGGAAAATATAAAGAAACCTGGAGAGCCCTGCAAAAAATCTACAAAGATGGATGGGTCCGAGCAATTGGAGTAAGTAACTTCCAGATTCATCATCTGCAAGATTTAATGGCCGATAGTGACCTTGTACCTGCAATTAACCAAGTAGAATACCATCCACACTTAACTCAGAAGGACTTACTTTTCTTTTGTAAACAGCATGGAATCCAGATGGAAGCCTGGAGACCACTAATGAACGGAAAATTGGGTCTGCCCCTACTAAAGGAACTAAGTAAAAAATATAACAAGACACCTGCACAAATTGTCCTTCGCTGGGATTTGCAGCGCGGAGTGGTGACCATTCCCAAATCAGTTACACCACACCGAATCAAAGAAAACTCGGAGATTTTTGATTTCACCCTATCTGATGAAGACTTAGAAAAAATCGATTCCTTAAACGAAAATATAAGGTATGGTCCAGACCCTGATAACTTTTAACCAGGAACCGGGCAGCTCTGTCCGGTTTTCATAAACCCTGAAAAATGGATTTCGCTAAAATCTGAGAATATTTAATTGGATTGGAATTGGATGTAGTGGAGTAAATAGTATTGAGATCGTTGAAGTAAAAAATATCGCTAGATGACAAGGAAACGTCATTTTCTTGGGGTACAAGATGAAGGACAAGTTGTATATCTGGAATCCACGGCCATCCTTGGCTCACACGCCGGCAAGGATATGTGGGAAATACGAATTTCTTAGGCACCTTTTGTCTGTGCTACCGGGAAAACCGCTAGAATATTTTGGATCGAGAAACTGCGAACCGCCCGGCGGGACAAACAGTAGGCCTTCAGGCGATTCCCTTCAATGGAGATCAATTTTAATCTACGCTGGGTAATCTGCCCTAGACGATCCAGGTAGATGATCTCTACAAGTTGCTCTGTATTAATGTACCGTTGCAGGTCATATACCATACTGTTCGCCTCCTACCTGAACACCTGTTCCCATTATATACGAACAGATAACAGAATGCAACTTTCAATCTAAGTTTCTCTTTTACCATTCATCGTCATCTTTGGGTTCATTATTAAAATAACTGGGCGCTTCCGCATAGCCCCATTCCCCGGGCTCTATTTTGTCGTGAGGATAACCGATACTTTTCAAAAAAGCATCCACATCAATCTCTGTTTGCAAATATAAATCGGTGTCTTCAGGCGTGTTTTCTTGGAGGTTTACTTCCCCTCTCCAAATTTCAATATTGCCCCACTGGTTGAGTTTCCACGTAATCATTTTTCACCTCAAATAACAGACCCCGAAGGGTCTGTATTTTAACCGCTCAGTAAATTTTAAGTTCGATAAAGTTAAAGTGAACCTTTTTGTTCCAATCTATTATACCTTCCGAACATTCGTTGCTTGCGGCCCGCGTTGACCTTGCTCTACGTCAAATGTAACTTCCTGTCCTTCATCTAAAGATTTAAACCCATCCCCTTGAATTGCCGAGAAGTGAACAAACACATCTTCTCCACCTTCCCGCTCAATAAACCCAAAACCTTTTTCACTGTTAAACCATTTTACTTTACCGTGTTCCATTTTTTCCTCCTTGATGTAACTAAACATGAAATTTTGCATATTAAAAACATGCTTTTGTATTATAACCAGGGAAAAGAAAAGTAAACCAATCGAAAGTAAATTCCAATTTTTTACTAGTGACTTCAAGGGATAGAATGTGTTAAATTAGTTTATGTCACCGATGATGACAAATGCGAATGATCAATACATACCGTGCTAGATGGGGAGATGGCGGTGCCCTGTAACCCGCAATCCGCCTTAGCGGGATTGAATTCCTATCAGCGGTGCGGTTCATGTAAGGCCTGCCTTGTGTAAGAAGTGTTGACCATTGGGTCCTGTGCAATGGAAATCCGCGAACCTGGTCAGATCCGGAAGGAAGCAGCCATAAGCGGATCCAACCATGTGCCGCAGGAGTGCCTAATCGAGCTGCCTTACACAAGTAACGCTTGGATGATCGTATCCATGATGGGTGCACGGTTTACATAAAGAGACTTTGAATATTTCAAAGCCTCTTTTTTGCTTGTCTATGCATATGTTGCGTTCTGTAATAGAATAGAAGGAGAAAACCATTAATAAGGGGGTTCATATGGGAAAAAAGAATGATAACCATCATATAAAAAAGCAAAAACGGCAAATGAAGGAAGAACAGGCAAAAAAATCCCAGCGATTAATGGGTTGGACCTTTGTGGTTGTTCTTATAGTATTTGTCGGCCTCATTGTGGCAAGAGCGTTGTCGGGTCCTGAGGAAGCGAAGGTTGTGGATGCCAAAGAGTTTCAGTATGCCGCACAGCCATCCCTCGGCTCGGACGATGCACCTATTAAGATTGTGGAGTTTGCTGATTTCAAATGTCCAGCCTGCAAGCATTTTGGTGAAAATATTATGCCCCAGCTTCAAAAAGACTTTATCGATACTGGAAAGGTTCAATTATTTTTTACCAACTACCTTGTGATTAGTCCTGATGGCGATTCTAAAACAGCGGCCATGGCTGGTGAAGCCGTCTATCAGCAAAAGCCGGAAGATTTCTGGAAATTCTATGAAGCCGTGTTCGCTGCCCAAGAGGATGAAAAAACAAACTGGGCCACCTCCGATCGTCTCGTGCAGATTGCCAAGGATGCCAATATAGCGGTTGATTTGGACAAGTTAAAAAAAGACATCGATGACAAAACCTTTGCCCCGCAAGTAGATGCAGATGAAGTCATTGCTGGAAAATTGGGGGTAAGAAGCACACCTACCTTGTTTATGAATGGAAAAGAGGTTTCTGGTGAGGCCACGTTTGACTACAACTTATTGAAAGAAGAGATTCTAAAGGAATTAGGGGAAGCGGGGAAATGAGGTCCTATAATCTCTACCTAGCTTGGCTAGTTTCCCTTATTGCGCTGGGTGGGAGTTTATACTTTAGCGAAGTGATGCAGTATGAGCCCTGTAAACTCTGTTGGTTTCAACGGATCTGTATGTACCCACTCTTCATTTTGTTGGGAATTGCTAGCTACAAGGACGATCTCGGGGTTGCTCCCTACGCGAAAACATTGAGTGTCATAGGCATGGCCATCTCTTTGTTTCACTATTTGCAGCAAAAAATACCGGCCATGCAAAATGTACTTCCCTGTACCACAGGTGTTCCCTGTAGTGGACAGTATATTAACTGGTTGGGATTTATTACAATCCCGTTCCTCGCGTTTGTTGCCTTTTTCCTCATTACTGTCTTACTGTCGTTGAGAAAAGAATAAGGGATATTGCATTTGAAAGGGGGATCTCCCCCTTTTTTTGTTTGTCTTCCCTACTTTTCAAATTTGCTGTGAAGGATTATAATTCTTACTATTCAACGATAGAGATGACAGGAGTGTATGAGACATGCCAGACATTACCCTTTGGGAAATTGCGATTGGTTTACTAGCAGGAGTTTTGATTGGTCTATCCAAAACAGGATTCGCCACGATTAGTATCTTCAGCATAGTAATGATGTCGCAAATCTTTCCCGCTAAAGAAGCATCAGGAATTATCCTCGTGATGCTGATCGCTGCCGATATAATTGCTGTCGTTTATTACCGCCGAAACGTCGTTTGGAG
>Ga0180215_1002700_pt1 | contig 17488 bp, 14 predicted proteins | sample eDN3rd37CBELigBY_FD_128871 | JGI IMG/M metagenome (GOLD analysis project Ga0180215, IMG submission 128871) | Enriched backyard soil microbial communities from Emeryville, California, USA - eDNA 3rd pass 37_C BE-Lig BY (version 2) (version 2) | ecosystem: Environmental > Terrestrial > Soil >... | reverse complement strand
CACACCGTGGCGGCGGTGTACAACACCACCGAGGGTCAGGTCGTGGTCTCCCGCAGCGGTCCCGGCGGCCGCGGCAACCGCGACCGCGAAGCGACACCGCACAACGGCACATCACTCAATTCGGAGTATGTGGACACCCTCGAGGTGACGCAGTTCGAGGACGACGCCATTCCGTCGGGATGCGCGTGCGGTCCGCGTTCGCTGTCGCGGAAGAAGATGCAGGACGCCGTGGCGACACACGCTCACGTCATCAACCTGACCTGATCCCTCACAGACCGAAACGCAACTGCACCCGGAACACGTCGAGCACCTCGTCGACCCACGCCAGGATCGACAGCGTCGAATCGATGTTCTGCGGTGGTGTGCGCACGAGGGTGTCGTGCCGGAGCAGACGCTCGAAATCCACGGCGACAGGACCGTTTCGCACCGTTCCGTTCGGCGACCGGAATTCGACGCCGGCACGCACCATCACGTCGATGATCTCCTGGGCGAGGATCCCGTAGGCGACCGTCGTCGGGTGCACACCGTCGAGGGAGAACAATCCCCCGCTGTCGCGACCGCCGTGACCGTCGGCCGACAGGAAACGCGTGTCCGGTACCGGGTCGAGCGCGGCGAGCGCCGGCGGTAGCGGGTACGGCTGCCACCATGCGGGTCGAGCATCGAGGTCGTCGACGTAGCGGCGCGCGGCCAGGCGGTCGAGGATGCCCGCGGTGTCGAGCAGATACCAGTCCAATCCGGCACGTCGCGCGTCGGCGACCGCTTCGGTGATCGTCTCGTCGAACAGGTCGATCGCGGCGTCGACCATGCGGGCCTGCGCACCGGTGATGTGTTCGTCGCGGCTCGCGTCGAAGCGACGCGCGTCCACCCACGGCCGGGTGTAGTAGGGGAAGTACGGCGAGCCGTTCTTCGTCCCGATCCCCCGGGCGATCGGGGCGATGGTGACGTGCGGGACGGTGCACAGCACCACGTGCCGCGCATCGATGTCGCGGAGCTTCGCGACGACCTCCGCGAATTCGCTGTCGAAATGTTCGGGCCGCCAGATCGTGTAGGCCTGTTTCGCGTCGAGGTCGCGGAAGTCGTCGCCGCTCCACACGACCTGCAGTTCGGTGACGGTCTGCAGCGCGTTGTTCGAACCGAGGAAGACGACGAGTGTCTCGATGCCCGCCTCGGTGTCGCCGTCGTGCTCGGCACCGAGTTCGGCCGCGACGTCGAACAGTGTCATCTCGCGGCGCCCGTCGTCGGTGCCGGGGTAGACGTACAGCGCCGCCCGCTCCCCGTTGTTCTCGACGAGTTGCCGCACGAGATCGTCGCGGGGTGTTGCGATGCGTTCGGCGCAGACTCGGGCGGTCCTCTGCAGCGCGTCGCGCAGATCCCAGCCGAAGCACGACAGGTTGTGGAGATACCCGACGAGCGGTGGTGTCGCGCCGGGTCCGCGTTCCCAGTAGTCCTCGACCTCGTCCATGAAGCCGCGCGCCGTGAACAGGGCCGTCGGCAGCTCCCACGGTTCGAGCGTCGATCCGTGCCGCTCCTCGATCCGGCGCAACAGCACTTCGACGTTCAGCGGCAGTCCGCCCGGTCCACCGAAGCGCGGGTATCGGAGATCGGCGCCGAGCTCGTGGGCGACGATCGCCGGGACGGAGACGTCGGTGTTGTAGATCGCGCCGCTCTGGAAGCCCTGCAGCAGGGAGTCGCCGAGCGACACCAATCGGTGTGGCGGTGTGCCGCGGAAGGACCGGGGAACGTCGATGCCGAGGGTCGGGTCGAACACCGGCACCCGCGGCGGCCGGGCAGCACGGGCCACGACCGTGTCGGGTGTGCCCTCCGGGATCTCATCGGCCGTCATCACGCCTCCTCGGCCCCCTCATCGAGGGTAGACAGACGGCAGCACCGTCGTGGCCGGATCCGGGATCGTCGACGGTGAACCCTGTCCGGGCCGACGCGTACCTTCGGAGCATGAGCGACGCCGACTTCGCCCACACCGATCGCGCCGAGAAGAACCGGCGGGACAAGGCCGTGACCCTGGCCCGGTATGCATGGAACCGCGGCATCTCGGGAGCCGAACTGCTCGCCATGACCGACGAGACGCGACGCAAGCTGGCGCGGGCCGCGGATGCGCATCCGCCGCGCACGATGGAGACCTGGGAACTCGCCGCGAGATTGATGGACGAGAAGACGGCGTGGGCGCAGAAGCACCCCGAGCATCCCGCAGCGATCCGCACCGACGAGGACGAGAAGATCATGTGGGTCAAACCGCCCGTGCGGTCCTGGTTCGAGTGACCGGGAGGAAATTGCCTTGCAGCAGAAGTTACCGAGTGCAACAATTTCCGATCGCCTCACCTCTGTGCAGGCCACCTTCACGTAACAGCTCGATATTCCTATTCCGACAGGAACACCGTGACCACCACTTCGGAACCTCTGGTTCTCACCCAGCGACGGATCTGGATCATCTTCTCCGCGCTCATCGCGGGCATGATGCTCGCCAGCCTGGACCAGACGATCGTCTCCACCGCCATGCCCACGATCGTCGGGCAACTCGGCGGCGTCGAACACCAGGCGTGGATCACCACCGCCTACCTGCTCGCGGTGACCATCGTGATGCCGATCTACGGCAAGTTCGGTGACGTCTTCGGGCGCCGGTACCTGTTCCTCATCGCGATCGGCGTGTTCACCCTCGCCTCCGCGGCGTGCTCGATGACCGACGACTTCTGGACCTTCGTGGTCTTCCGCGCGATCCAGGGCTTCGGCGGCGGTGGTCTGATGATCCTGTCGCAGGCGATCATCGCCGACATCGTGCCCGCGAGCGAACGCGGTAAGTACATGGGCCCGCTCGGCGCGATCTTCGGCCTGTCGGCCGTCGGTGGCCCGCTGATCGGCGGCTTCTTCGTCGACCACCTGACGTGGGAGTGGTGCTTCTACATCAACGTGCCGGTCGGCATCATCGCGTTCGTCATCACCTGGTTCGCGCTGCGCCTGCCGGTGAAGAAGCCGACGAAGCGGATCGACATCCTCGGCGTGCTCACGCTGTCGCTCGCCACGACCTGCCTGATCTTCTTCACGGACTTCGGCGGCGACGCCGATCGCGGCTGGACCGCTCCGCTCACGTGGATGTTCGGCGCCGGACTCGTGGTGTTCGTGTGCCTGTTCGTGCTCGTCGAGTCGCGGGCGCAGGATCCGATCATCCCGCTGTCGCTGTTCCGCAACTCGATCTTCGTCAACGCCACGGCCATCGGTTTCGTCCTCGGCCTCGGCATGTTCTCGGCGATCGCGTTCATGCCGACCTTCCTGCAGATGTCGTCGGGCACCTCGGCCGCGGTCTCGGGTCTGTTGCTGCTGCCGATGATGGCCGGTCTGATGATCACCTCGATCGGCTCGGGTCTGGCCATCACCAAGACCCAGCGCTACAAGATCTATCCGATCGTCGGTTCGCTCATCACCGCGGCGGGCATGCTGTGGTTGACCACGCTCGAGGGCGACACCCCGCTGTGGGTGATCTGCTCGATGCTGTTCGTCTTCGGTCTGGGTCTCGGCCTGATCATGCAGGTCGTCATCCTGATCGTGCAGAACGCGGTGCCCGCCGACGAGATCGGCACCGCGACGAGTTCGAACAACTACTTCCGTGAGGTCGGTGCAGCGCTCGGTGTCGCGATCTTCGGCACCATCTTCACCAACCGCCTCGCGGAGAAGCTCGTCGAGGTCTTCACCGCGGCCGGCGCCACACCGGAGCAGGCCGGCCAGGCCACCGCGACCGTCGATCCGGCAGCGATGAAGCTGCTGCCCGATCCCGTCCGCGAAGGCATCATCGACGCCTACGCCGACTCGCTGGCCCCGGTGTTCTGGTACCTCATCCCGTTCCTGCTCATCGCGTTCGTCCTCGCGTGCTTCATCAAGGAGATCCCGCTCTCCGACGAGGCGCTCATGGTCGCGCGGGGCGAGGCGATCGCCGACCCGGCGAAGTCGTCGAAGGACGACACCGTCGTGGTCGTCGAGGGAACCGAACTCGTCGAGGGATCCGAAGTCGGCTCGGACACTGCGGACAGCGGTTCGAAGCGGCCGTGATCGAATAGGTCCGGCCATCGGACGAGGGAACGGAGACGGCACGTGGGACGAACGATCACACCGGTTCGCGTCAAGGACGTGGTGATCGGTGAAGGCGCACCCACGATCCTCGTCCCCGTCACCGGCCGCACCCCCGAGGTGCTGCGCGAACAGATCGCGGCCGTCGCCGATCGGGCCGACGTCGTCGAATGGCGCGTGGATTTCTTCCACACCGTCGACGACGTCGCCTCGGTGGTCGCGCAGGCCGGTGCCCTCGCCGAACAGTTGCAGGGCACTCCCCTGCTCGCGACCTGCCGCACCGCGAACGAGGGCGGGGAGATCGCGATCGACGACGAGGCGTACGCCGAGCTGACGGTCGCGCTCGCCGAGAGCGGCGCGGTGGATCTGGTGGACGTCGAGTACCGCCGCGACCGTGCCGCCGTCGAGCGGATCGTCGCGGCGGCGCACGCCCGCGGTGTCGCGGTGGTGGCGTCGAACCACGACTTCGACGCCACTCCGCCGAAGGACGAGATCGTCGCGCGGCTGCGCGAGATGCAGGAACTCGGCGCCGACATCTGCAAGATCGCCGTCATGCCGCGGTCGACAGCCGACGTGCTCACGCTGCTCGACGCGACCCGCACCATGCACGAGGACCACGCCGACCGCCCGTTGATCACCATGTCGATGGGCGGTCTCGGCGTGGTGTCGCGGATCGCCGGTCAGGTCTTCGGGTCGGCCGCGACGTTCGGGATGGTCGGCACCGCGTCGGCTCCCGGTCAGGTCGACGCCGGCGAACTGCGCTCGGCGCTCGACCTGATCGACCGCTCGCGCTGATCACCACACGGCGGCGAGACCGAGCCCGGCGGCTACCGCGACGAGCGTGATCGCCAGGGTGCCCAGCGCGATCGCGCAGGCGGCACCGTAGCGGCGCGCCACGATCAGGCGGACGGAGTCGACGCTGGTCGTGCTGAAGGTGGTGAACCCGCCGCAGAACCCCACCCCGACGACGGTGAGCAACTCCGCGGGGGCGTCGTGGAACAGCACCGCACCGGTGAGCAGCCCCAGCAGCAACGAACCGACGACGTTGATCAGCACCGTCGGCCACGGCAGGGACGACCCGGAGCGGGCACGCAGCGCACTGTCGACGACGAAGCGGACGACCGCGCCGAGGCTGCCCGCCAATGCCACCCCCACCACGATCACGACGTGCTCCGGCGTTCACCCAGGCGGGCGGCGAGCGCGATGCCGACGCCGGTCGCGAGCAATCCGGCGAGCACGGTGCCCAGCGCGTAGGTCGCCGCGGCGAGCAGGTACCCGTCGCGCAGCAGCAGGTCGGTGTCGACGGCGAGTGCGCTGTAGGTGGTGAACGAGCCCAGCGCACCGGTGCCCACTCCGAGCCGGACCACCTGCCGCCAGGAGGTGTCGGGTCCGATGCGGATCAGCGCCTCGAGCAGGAAGCCGAGCAGCAGCGCCCCGAGGACGTTGATCGCGAAGGTCGTGACCGGCCAGCCGCCGGACTCGACGGGGAACCACCGACCGAGGCCGTAACGGGCACTCGTCCCGAGCAGGCCGCCCACGGCGACCGCTGCCAACGCCGATGGTCGCAGGTGCAGCGCTCTCGGCAGCGGGCGTTCGCCCTCGCTCACTCCTGGTCCCACAACTCCAGAACAGTAGTGAGGATCTCCGCCGACGCACCGAGAGCCCCGAGATGGCTCTCGCCGGGCAGGTGGTGGAACCGGGCGTCGGGCAGCAGGTCCACCATGTGCAGGCCGTGTTCGATCGGGATGATGTGGTCGGTGTCGCCGTGCCACCACCGCACGGGCACCTTCACGTCGGAGACGCGGAAACCCCAGTCGCGGGTGAACACGACGATGTCGGAGAACGGCGCGGAGATCTGGCGTCGGCTGCCGTTGAGCAGGTCGTCGAGGAACATCGCCTTGAACTCGGGACGGGCGAGCAGGCGGCGGTCGGCCTCGGGTGAGAGACGTCCGTACAGGTCGATGATCGGCGACGCGAACGGGCGCACTACGCGGATCGCCGCGCTCATCGCCACACCGATCGGGACACCCGCGGTCTGCAGTGCCGGCGCGACGAAGGCACCCAGTTTCATCAGGTTGCTGTCGATCGCCTCGGGACCGACCACCGGTGCCACACCGCCGAGGACCGCGGCCGCGACGACCCGTTCGCGCAGCGCATAGGCAGCGGCGAGGGTGTAGGGACCGCCGCCGGACAGTCCGACGATCGCCATGCGGTCGACACCGAGTGTGTCGGCGACGATGCGCAGGTCGTCGCTGAACGCGAGGACGTTCTCGTAGATGTGCGGCGTCGACGAACCGATCCCCGGACGGTCGACCCCGATGAGGCGGATGTGGTTCCGTTCGGCGAAGGCGCGGGCCTCGATGGGGACCTGGCGGCGGGCACCCGGCGTGCCGTGCAGCCAGAACACCGTGCGGCCCTGGGCCGACCCGAACTCGGCGAAACCGAGCCGGCGGCCCTCCCCGACCGCGACGGTGCCTTCGAGCTTGGGTCGTTCGACGTCCATGGCGCCAGCATGGCACGCACCCGCACGCCCGACCAGCGACCGTCCCGTGGGACGAATCGACGCAACCGAGATGTGATGCGCGCTACATTGGATCTGACTACAGCCAGCGTCAGATTCCGACCACCCGGAGATGCGCCCGTGACGAAGATGCTCGCTCCCCCGCCTCCAGGCCTCGCTCCCGTCCCCGGCGACAACGGCCTCCCCTATGTCGGCTATGCGCTGAAGTACATGCGCGATCCTGTTGCGGCGTATACGCATCGGTACCACGAGCACGGCCCGGTCTCGTGGTTCCGCTTCGCCGGGCATCCCTGGGTGGTGCTGCTCGGCCCCGACGCCGTCGGCGCGGCCCTGCAGAACCGCGACCGCGCGCTGCTGAACGGACCGGGATGGCGGGCCCTGATCGGACCGTTCTTCGACCGTGGGCTCATGCTGCTCGACGGCGACGAACACACCGCGCACCGCCGCATCATGTCGCAGGCGTTCACCCGCGACCGCCTGTCCCTCTACACCGACCGCATGCACCCGTCGATCGAACGGACCCTCGACGGGTGGACACCGCGCGACGATTTCCGCGTGTACCCGGCACTCAAGGAACTGACCCTGGGTCTCGCGACGGAGATCTTCATGGGCGGCGCCGAGGGGTCGTCCGCACGCGAGATGGACGAGGTGAACCGGGCTTTCATCGGATGCGTGCAGGCGGCCACCGCCATCGTGCGCTACCCGCTTCCGGGCACGCGGTGGCGTCGCGGCATCGTGGGCCGGGCACGCCTCGAGAAATTCTTCCGGCACTACCTCCCCGCGCGTCGTGCGGGGGACGGCGACGACATCTTCTCGGTGTTCTGTCACGTCGAATCCGAAGAAGGCGAACGATTCTCGGACGACGACGTGGTCAACCACATGATCTTCCTGATGATGGCCGCGCATGACACCTCGACGATCACACTGTCGACGGCGATGCAGTATCTCGGTCAGTTCCCCGAATGGCAGCAGCGCTGCCGCGAGGAGTCCGACGCGCTCGGCACCACCACGCCGAGTTTCGACCGGCTCGACGAACTGACCTCGCTGGACCTGGTGATCAAGGAATGCCAGCGGCTGGTGACCCCGGTGCCGGGTGTCGTGCGACGCGCGGCGAAGGACACCGAGATCCTCGGCCACTTCGTCCCGAAGGGAACCCTCCTCAATCTCGGGATGCACTTCTCCCACCACATGCCTGAATTGTGGCCCGACCCGGAGCGTTTCGATCCCGAGCGGTTCTCGCCGGAGCGCCGCGAGGACAAGGTGCACAAGTACGCGTGGGCGCCCTTCGGCGGTGGCGCGCACCGATGCCTGGGCATGCACTTCTCGGGAGCCGAGATCAAGACGGTGCTGCACCATCTGCTGCTGCGTTTCCGCTGGCACGTGCCGGCCGACTACGTCGCGCCGATGAACTTCACGTCGCTGCCGTTCCCGAACGACGGGGGTCCGATCCACCTCCTTCCGAGGTGATCAGGGCGTAGAAAGAAGGGGTGACCGCCGCCGACGAACTCGACGAACGTTTCGTCACCGCGGTGCGCGCTCTGCCCGGGCACGCACCGCCGACGCGTCCGGTCGACCGGCGGGTCGACGACGATCTGCTGGTGCGATACTTCGACGCCCAGGTGCAGTCGCGGCACCTCGATGTCGCGGCCCGCACCCTGCAGGGACGCGGCGAGGGTTTCTACACCATCGCGTCGGCGGGCCACGAATCGAACGCCGCGTTGGGATTGTGCACGCGGGTGACGGATCCCGCTCTGCTGCACTACCGTTCGGGCGGTTTCTACGCGGCTCGCGGGTCGTTCGTCGAGGGCAGCACCCCGATCCGCGACGTACTCGCCGGATGCGCGGCGTCCACGCTCGATCCGATCTCGGCGGGCCGGCACAAGGTGTTCGGCAACGCCGACCTGAACATCCTGCCGCAGACGTCGACCATCGCCTCGCACCTGCCGCGGGCCGTCGGTCTCGCCCTCGCGCTACCGCGGATGCAGCGACTCGGGCTCGACGCGGCGTGGCCGTGGGATTCGGTGGTGGTGTGCAGTTTCGGTGACGCCTCGGCGAACCATTCGACGGCCGTCGGCGCCCTGAACGCGGCCGCCTACTGCCGTCACCGCGGGTTGCCGTTGCCGTTGCTGCTGGTGTGCGAGGACAACGGACTCGGCATCAGCGTGCCCACCCCGCCCGGCTGGCTCGAGCGGTCGCTGTCGTCGTATCCGGGGATCGAGTACCGGTCGGTGGACGGCGCCGATCCGGTGGAGATGCTCGCTGCCGCAACCGATGCCGTGGAGACGGTGCGCACGACCCGGGCTCCGGTCCTGTTGCACGTGCGGGTGGTGCGTTTCCTCGGTCATGCCGGTTCCGACGTCGAGTCGGCCTACCGCAGCCCGTCGGATCTCGCCGCCGATCACGAACGGGACCCTCTGGTGGGCACGGCCCGTGAACTCGTCGCACGCGGAGTGCTCGATGCCGCAGGGGTTCTCGACCGGTACGAGCGGATACGGGCCGAGGTCGACTCCGTCGCGGACTCACTGCAGCGACCGCCGCGACTGGCGACCGCCGCCGAAGTGATGCGCCCGCTCGAATCCGGGCTCGTGCACGTCGACGACGATCCGCACCCTGCCGGTGAACCGCTCACGCTCGCCCGGGCCGTCACCCGCACGCTCGGGCAATTGCTCGAGGAGGATCCCCACGTCTGCGTCTTCGGTGAGGACGTCGGTCTCAAGGGCGGGGTCTACGGGGTCACCCGAGGACTGCAGGAACGCTTCGGGCGCCTGCGCGTGTTCGACACCCTGCTCGACGAACAGACGATCCTCGGCACCGCGCTGGGCTTCGCCGTCGCGGGCATGCTGCCGATCCCGGAGATCCAATACCTGGCCTATCTGCACAACGCCGAGGACCAGTTGCGCGGGGAGGCGGCGAGTCTGGCGTTCTTCTCCGACGGGCGGTACCGCAATCCGATGGTCGTGCGCATCGCGGGCCTGCCCTACCAGCGCGGCTTCGGCGGGCACTTCCACAACGACGATTCCGTCGCGGTGCTGCGCGACATCCCCGGTCTCGTGCTGGCCGTGCCGAGCTCACCCGCCACGGCCGGTGCCCTGCTGCGCACGTGCGTCGAGCTGGCCCGCCGGGAAGGCCGGGTCTGCGTGTACCTGGAACCGATCGCGCTGTACCACCGACGCGACCTCTACGACGAGGGCGACGGACTGTGGCAGCAGGTTCCCGACACCGCCGGACTCCCACCGGGATCGGTGTGCGTCTACGGAGACGGGCGCGACGTGCTGGTGGTGACCTTCGGGAACGGGGTGCCGATGAGTCTGCGGGCCGTCCGTCGCGCGGGAGTCGCAGCGACCGTCCTCGACCTGCAGTGGTTGTCGCCGCTGCCGACGACCGCGCTGCTCGAACACGTCCGCCGCTTCGAGCGCGTGGTGGTGGTCGACGAGACACGGCGCAGCGGAGGGGTCGCGGAATCGGTCGTCGCGACCCTCGTCGACGATGCGTGGCAGGGCCGGATCACGCGGGTCACCTCCCACGACAGCTACGTGCCCCTCGGGCCGGCCGCGGCGCACGTGCTGATGTCGGAGGACGACATCGTGCGGGCCCTGCTGGAGGCGTGATCAGCAGGAAGCGAGGACGCGCGCCATCGCGTCGTGTTCCGCCTGGGTGACCCACAGTTCGTAGACGGTCTTCACCTCGATCTGCCGCACGACGTACTCGCAGTGGTAGGCGGTGTTCGGCGGCAGCCACTCCGACGCGTCGGAGTCGCCCTTGCCCTGGTTGGTGGGGCCGTCGACGGCGATCAGGTTGCGCGGATCGTTCGCGAGGTTCCGCTTCGCCTGATCGTCCAGATAGCGAGCGCCCTTCTTCCACGCATCGGACAGGGCCACGACATGGTCGATCTGCACGGCGGACGAGGTCTCGACCCCTCGACGGAAGGAGATCGTCTTCCCCGTGTACGGGTCCTCGAGGGTGCCGGCGACGACCGTGCACTGCTTCTTCCCCGGCTCGAAGGAGACGTCGACGAGGTCGCGCCGGAGGATGTCGTTACGGGTGTCGCAGCCGTTGCGCCCCAGGTCGACGGTCACCTCGTCGGTCCAGGCCGAACCGAACAGCGAACGGTCGTAGCCACTCTGCGGTTCGGCGGGCCGGACGGGCAGTGCCGCCAGCGCCTCGAGGGCTTCGGAGGGGTTCTCGACCGTGCCGCCGCCGGGACCGGCCGGTTCGTCGTCCCCCACGGGTTCGAGGAGGACGACGACCACGCTGACCACGATGAAGCACAGGATCCAGACCCAACGGGGAATGGACGACGTGCGAGTGCTCGCCATATGTCGATACTGCTACGAAGTCGTACTGCCGCTGCTTCCTACTTCGCCAGCGGGGGCATCTTCACGACCTGGCCCGCGTACGACAGGCCGGCACCGAACGCGAGGAGCAGCGCGGTGGATCCGGCCTCGACCTGACCGGTGCGCAGCATCTTCTCCATCGCCAGCGGGATGGACGCGGCGGAGGTGTTGCCGGTCTCGATGATGTCGTCGGCGACCGCGACCGTCTCGGGCAGTTCGAGCTGCTTGACGATGACATCGTTGATGCGCAGGTTGGCCTGGTGCGGGACGAAGGCGTCGAGGTCCTCGAGGGCCACGCCGGCCTTGTCGGCGATCTGCCGGGCGAACTTGCTCATCTCGAAGGCGGCCCAGCGGAAGACCGCGGTGCCCTCCATGATGATCCAGGGACGCTTCTGGTCCGGGTTGGTGGCGAAGTCGACCCAGTCGGGTTCCTGACGGATCGCGTTGGCCTGGGAACCGTCGGAGCCCCAGACGGTGGGGCCGACGCCGACCTCGTCGGACGGGCCGACGACCACGGCACCGGCACCGTCGCCGAAGATGAAGCGCACCGAGCGATCGGTGGGCTCGGTGGTGTCGCTCATGCGCTCGACGCCGACGACGAGCACGTGCTCGGCCGTTCCGGCGCGCACGAGGTCGGAGGCGACACCGAGGGCGTAGCAGAAGCCTGCGCAGCCGGCCTGGATGTCGAGCGCCGCGGCACCACCGGTGCCGATGCGGTCGGCGACGAGAGCCGCGGCCTGCGGGGTCTGGAAGGGGTAGGTGGAGGTCGCGACGATCACGGTGTCGATCTGCGCACCCGTGAGACCGGCGGCCGCGAGGGCCTGCTCGGCGGAGCTCGTCGCCATGTCGACGACCGACTCCTCCGGATGCTGCTTCGCGAAACGGCGCTCCTTGATGCCGGACCGCGACTGGATCCATTCGTCGCTCGAGTCGATCTGCTGGCAGATCTCGTTGTTGGTGACGATGCGCTCGGGGCGGTGCACACCCAGACCGAGCAGCGCGCTGTTCCTCAGCGGGGCGGGGACAGCGATCTGTGCACCCATCAGACGAACTCCTCCTCCTCGATGTACCTCGTGTCGGCACATCGCATCCGGTCAACGATATCGCAGGTCACGGTTTCGTCACAGCGCAGCCCCGACGATGCGCTTCCGTGACCGGTACCGCAAGCGGCCGTCCCGTCCACCGGACGAGGCTAGCGTCGCGGTATGGATGCACGGGACTGGAACGAGAAGTATGCGGCGTCGGAACTGATCTGGGGCGCACCGCCCAATCCGGTGATCGTCGAACACGTGGCGTCGCTGCCGCACGGTCGCGCCCTCGATCTCGGGTGCGGTGAAGGTCGTCACTCCCTGTGGCTGGCGACGCGCGGATGGGAGGTCGTGGGCGTCGACTTCTCGGAGGTCGCCCTAGACAAGGCCCGCCGGATCGCAGCGCAGGCACCGTCGCGTTCGCGGGACCGGCTCCGTTACGTCCTCGCGGATGTGACGGCCGACTCGTTCGACGGCGGATATGACCTGATTCTCTCGGCCTTCCTGCATTTCCCTCCGCCACAGCGGAGGGCGCTTCTCGACCGTGCGATCAATTCGCTGAAACCTGAAGGAATCCTCATATTCCTGGGGCACGATGCGATAAATCCCGACGAGGGCGTGGGTGGACCGCAGGACAAGGAAATCCTCTACACACCAACCGATCTCGTCGAGGAAATCGACGGCAGATTGGAAATCAGGATTGCCGAACGGCGATATCGGGAAACCGATGCGGGAACCGCGATCGACGCGCTCGTCGTGGCGAGCAAACCACCTCTTGGCAGTTAGTTGCCTGACGAGTAACATGGAGATGTTACCGACGAGTAATAACTTGGGCGGTACTTGAAGCCAGCTGGACCGCACCACACTGGGAGACACCGACGACATGGGCCATTACAAGAGCAACCTCCGCGACCTCGAGTTCAACCTCTTCGAGTTCCTGAAGATTCAGAAGGTCCTCGAAGCCGGCAAGTTCGGCGATCTGGACGAGGACACCGCACGCGGCATCCTCGCCGAGGTCAAGGCACTGGCCGAGGGGCCGGCCGCCGAAGGCTTCGCCGACGCCGACCGCAACCCGCCGGTCTTCGACCCCGAAACCCATTCGGTGTCGCTTCCCGAGCCGTTCAAGAAGTCGTTCCGCGCCTGGTGGGACGCCGGTTACTGGTCGATGGGCATCCCTGAGGAGATCGGCGGCACCGACGCACCCCGCAGCCTCCTGTGGGCCGTCAACGAGATGATGCTCGGCGCCCAGCCGGCGGCGTTCATGTACGCGGCCGGTCCGGCCTTCGCGGGCGTGCTGTACGACAACGGCACCGATGAGCAGAAGCAGTGGGCCGCCACCTGCGTCGAGCGCGGCTGGGGCGCCACCATGGTCCTCACCGAGCCCGACGCCGGCTCCGATGTCGGCGCCGGTCGCACCAAGGCGATCAAGCAGGACGACGGCTCCTGGCACATCGAGGGCGTCAAGCGGTTCATCACCTCGGCCGACTCCGACGACCTGTTCGAGAACATCTTCCACCTCGTCCTCGCCCGCCCCGAGGGCGCCGGTCCGGGCACCAAGGGCCTGTCGCTGTTCTTCGTCCCGAAGTTCCACTTCGACTTCGAGAAGAACGAGATGGGCGAGCGCAACGGCGTGTTCGTCACCAACGTCGAGCACAAGATGGGCATCAAGGCCTCCGCGACCTGCGAGGTCACCTTCGGTGGCCACGGTGTTCCGGCCAAGGGCTGGCTCGTCGGTGAGGTCCACAACGGCATCGCGCAGATGTTCGACGTCATCGAGCACGCTCGCATGATGGTCGGCACCAAGGCCATCGCGACCCTGTCGACCGGTTACCTCAACGCCCTCGACTACGCCAAGGAGCGCATCCAGGGCGCCGACCTGACCAAGATGTCCGACAAGACCGCCCCGCGCGTGTCGATCATGCACCACCCGGACGTCCGTCGTTCGCTCGCGATGCAGAAGGCCTACTCCGAGGGTCTGCGCGCCGTGTACCTGTACACCGCCGCCCACCAGGACGACTCCGTCGCCGAGCAGGTCTCGGGCGCCGACGCCGGTCTCGCGCACCGCATCAACGACCTGCTGCTGCCGGTCGTCAAGGGTTGCGGCTCCGAGCGCGCCTACCAGTACCTGAAGGATTCGCTCCAGACCCTCGGCGGTTCGGGCTTCCTGCAGGACTACCCGATCGAGCAGTACATCCGCGACTCGAAGATCGACTCGCTGTACGAGGGCACCACCGCCATCCAGGCGCAGGACTTCTTCTTCCGGAAGATCGCCCGCGACCGCGGTGTGGCGCTCGCCCACGTCGCCGGTGAGATCAAGAAGTTCGTTGAGCGCGACGACGCCGACCAGCGTCTGAAGAAGGAGCGCACGCTCCTGGCCACCGCCCTCGGCGAGACCCAGACGATGGTCGCCACGCTCACCCAGTACCTCATGGGTGCGCAGGAGCAGCCCACCGAGCTGTACAAGGTCGGCCTCGGTTCGGTCCGCTTCCTCGAGGCGTTCGGCGATCTGATGATCGGCTGGCTGCTGCTCGAGCACGCCGAGATCGCGCTCTCCGCGCTCGATGCCGGCGTCGATGCCTCGGACAAGGCGTTCTACGAGGGCAAGGTCGCGGCCGCGTCCTTCTTCGCCAAGAACGTCCTGCCGGAGCTGAGCGTCGCGCGTCAGATCATCACCGACGTCGACCTCGACATCATGGAGCTCGACGAAGCGGCGTTCTGATCGAACCGCTCACGGCGGTAGCGCGATAGACGAGACCGACGTTGTGTGCGATGTCCCGACGGATTTCGCACACGACGTCGGTCTCGTCGTTTTCGGGAGCAGCGTTGACAACCTTTGTTGTCAGTAGCACTCTGAGCTCTGTGACCATCACCGGCACGTCGACGACGACTCGGTACATGCGCGACCGCGAGAAGGCCGCCCGCATCACCGCACCCCTGCGCCCCTTCGCGGGACGCGCTCCCGACGCCACGCCCGAGGAAGCGGACGCCCTGCAGCGCGCCCTGCTCGAGCGCGACGAACCCAGCGCCGAACTGGTGCGGGCCATCCGGCGCGACCGCACCGTCACCCTCGCGCAGTTCCGCACTGCACTGGCCGAGGGCATCGACGCTGTCCCCGACGCCCCTCCCGTGCTCCGGAAGTACTTCGAGATGCTCGAGGACACCCCCGACTGGGTCGACCGCGACAGGATCGCCCTCGGCGCACGCACGCTGCGCAGGGTCGGATCCGACGTCGGCGACGTCCTCGCCTACGGCTCGCTGCTCGGTGGATACAACAATTCCGGTCCACTGCCGGTGCTGACGTCGTCCGGTCGCCTCACCGGCGAGCGCACCCGCCGGCGCATCGCCGAGACCGGGACGTGGTGGAACGGGTGCGTCGCCGACGGCGGTCTCGAACGGTTCGGCGAGGGATTCAAGCTCTCGGTGCACGTGCGACTGATGCACGCCTTCGTCGACTACCACCACGAGCACGACGGCGAGTGGGACACCGAGTTCCGCGGACTACCGGTCAACCAGTTCGACCAGGCCGGCACCCTGGGTCTGTTCTCGATCACCTTCCTGCTCCACACCCGCGTCCTGGGTGTGCGATACACCCGTCGTGAGGCCGAGGCCGTCCTGCACCTGTGGGCGTACGTCGGGTGGCTGATGGGCGTCGACCCGAAGTGGCTCCGGTTCGAGGAGCGCGCGGGGCTCCGGATGATGTACCAGATCGGGTCGTCCTCGCCCGCTGCCGACGAGAACAGCTACATGCTCGCCCGGTCGCTCGTCGAACTCCCGCTCCACACGCGGTATCCGCGTTTCCAGGCACTGCGCCGACGGTACGAATACGAACGCGGACTGTCTCTCGCGACAACACTTCTCGGCCCGTCCGGGGTCCTCGCACTGAAGGTCCCGCTACGTCCGCCCTGGTATCCGGTGGGCCGCTTCGCCGTGAACGTCGTCAAACACCATGTGGTCGGCCGCTTCCCGTCCGGGAAGGCGTGGTTGCAGCGGCACGGTGAGAAACAACTGCGCGACGCACAGCTCCGCATCCTCGACGGCGAGATCCCCGACGTGGTGCCGCTTCCCGAGTGACAAAACTACGGGGAGGTTGTGTGCGAGTTCTTCGCCGGAGCCGCACACAACCTCCCCGAAGTTTCGAGGACGTCGGTTACTCCTCCTCGGTTCCACCCGCTGCCGGCGCCTCGGCCGCAGGCGATTCCGGCGCGGGTGCGTCCTCGGCCTCGGCGTCCTCCGATCCGGTGTCGCCGGAGGTCGCGTCGTCGCCACCACCGGAGGGCTCGTCGCGCGGTTCCGGTTCGGGGCTGATGCACTTCACGATCGGGACCGGGTCGTACCGGACCGTGCGCGTCGTGTTCGAGATCTGTGCGCCCGTCCGTGCGTCGGTGACGATGCGGGTGTCGCTGACGGTGAAGCCCTGCGCGCCGCTCGACGGGATGCAGGCCGAACCGGCGGGCAACGTGATCGTGTTGGGCGAGGTGAAGTTCGTGCGGTTGCCGGTGACCGACTGGACGTCGACGGTCTTCGTGCCCCAGATGCGCACCGTGATGTCCGAACTCGTGCCGATCGTCTGGATCAGGACGCCCGTGTCGAACGGGTTGCGGAACTTCAGGTCGATGGCGCCGTCGTAGATCGTGGCCTCGCGGGCCGCCGGGTACCGGGAGATGTAGTAGCTGTGCTCGGTGTGCTCGACGTCCTCCATGCCGGCGAAGTAGGTCGCGTTGTAGAGGGTGGTCGCGAGCTGGCTGATGCCACCGCCCACGGCCTTGCCGGGACGTCCGGACTCGATGATGCCCGACTCGATGTAGCCCTGTGCCGCACCGCGCGGACCGGTGTAGTCGTTGAAGGAGAAGGTGTCCCCCGGCTTGACGATGGCGCCGTTGATCTCCTGGGCGGCGAGCCGGATGTTGACGCCGGAGGCGTATTCGAAGCCGCTGGTGGTGAACTCCGAGACCACTTCCTTGATGCCGAGCTTCTCGGCACCTTCGGTGGTCAGTTCGGGTTCGGCCTTCTTGTACACCGCGTCGGTGCTGCGGTCGCCCTCCTCCTTCAGCAGGTCGGGCAACCTCTCGAGAGTGACGGGCCAGTCGACCATCTCGCCGGTCTCACTGGGCACGATCGTCGGACGACCACCGTCGAGGACGATCCGCGCATCCTTCGGCTCCGTCTCCGACGGGGCGAGCTGCGGCGCGAGGATGCCGATCGCGGCCTCGGTGTCGTACTGCGGTTCGAGTCCGCCCGAACCGTCCGGTACGAACGACAGGACGGCGCCCACCGCATCGCGCGGCAGCACACCGACGGCCCCGTCGAGTCCCCGGACGACCAGATCCTGTGCCACGGCCGGAACGGCGACCTCCGCCAGCGCCCGGTCGAGGCCCTCGCGGGTGACGGTGACGTCGACGCTTTCGACGGGCAGCGAGACGTCGCCGTACGGCCAGCGCTCGGCGAAGACGTCGCCTGCGACGGCCACGTCGAGTTGCTGGCCGGGCTGCGGCGTCACCGGAACGGGTGTGCCGTCCTCGAAGACGATGTTG
>Ga0180215_1002699_pt1 | contig 17488 bp, 19 predicted proteins | sample eDN3rd37CBELigBY_FD_128871 | JGI IMG/M metagenome (GOLD analysis project Ga0180215, IMG submission 128871) | Enriched backyard soil microbial communities from Emeryville, California, USA - eDNA 3rd pass 37_C BE-Lig BY (version 2) (version 2) | ecosystem: Environmental > Terrestrial > Soil >... | reverse complement strand
TGACATTGAACTAGAAGATCAGCATCAATTATTGTTAGAAAGAAAGGTTTATAATGCGATCACGTTTAGTCAAATTGCGGTTTGCCTTTCGTTTATTGCACTTCTAGTCGGATTTTTACTATTGAGAGACACTGAACCAGCCGTCGCCTTGTGGAGTTGGGTCCTTTTCGTGATTGCATTTATTGATTTATTTCCAAGTCAAAAAATTGCACAGATTACAAATCCAACATTTACATTTCCTAATCCCCAATCAAAGAATTATAGCCAAGAAGTGTTTGACCAATTTGATGATGGTGAAAAATATGTCATGTTAAAAGGTTTGTATAAATTACATTCTTTCATTATTTGGGGTCTGGTCCTTTTAGCATCTGCCCTCATGTTTTACTCGGCCTTTACAGGGCACTCACAAGTCATTAGCATTATTGGAATTGGCATTTTGTTGCTACTCATCCAAGTAATTTATACAACTAGTTTAAAACCAACTAAATAGAAGTCATAACCTAACAAAGCAACTGAATCTCACTCAGTTGCTTTGTTTAATTTGATTTGTATCGATATTCTCCATTATTTAAGATTCGATTCATTAATAAAAAGTTCATCCACTGTAGTGTTCAAGACAGCGGCGATGTTAAAAGCTAGCTGTAACGTAGGGTCATATTTATTGTTTTCAATTGCGTTAATGGTTTGCCTTGACACATGACAAAGTTTCGCCAATTCTACTTGAGATAAATTTTCAGCTTTTCTTTTTTCTCTAATGTGATTCTTCATTCTTTAACCACCATATTTCCGTTTAAAAAAAAGCAATGTAAACAAATACATAAGAGATGTGGTAACAAGAAATGTAAATGGATTCATTCCCTCATAAGATCCTTCCGTCCATCCATTTATATAAATCATTTCAACCATCTGAATGAAAACCGAACCGATAACAAAGGCAAAGGCATATGACTGTGCTTTCATTTTAATCAGTTTTTTTCTCTCATCCCCCAATTGAGGCAAGGATGAGAGAGTCATAACGATGAGCAGTACACTTAAAGCTAAAGCACCAAAAAATATCGTGATAATCATCCAATCTTCCATTCTTCTAATCCCCCACCATTTACAAATGTAAAAATCTTTTGACACTTATGATTTTATCTGATTCATTCGAAATGTCAAATTCTTTTTACATTTTTATCACAATGTCCTGCCTTAATAATGAATAAATTTTGATCCAAAGAAATCCTCATGACTTTCGTCACGGGTGTTCTGCTTTAATATCAACCTATTTATTGTTTAAAAATGGTATAATATGGGCAAGGACGAGTAGTTTTCATTTTCATAACATCCGTTCTTAAAGGGGGCGTTCATGATGACAAACAAAATTAATGTTATTCGGAGCGAATTCAAGGGGATAACGACTAAATAATCTTAGCGTTTCCCCAAATTTGAAAGGGGAATATCATGGATACCGAGAATGTGAAAATCGTAGAATTAAATGAAGACAACTGGTATGATTGTTGTCAATTAGAAGTTTCATCAGAACAAGCGAAATACATTGAATCCAATGCGATCTCAATTGCTCAGTCAAAGTTTGAGCCTTCTTTAAAGCCCTACGCGATTTATGCTGGAGAAAAAGTAGTTGGCTTTTTGATGTACAATTCAGTTCAAGAAGAACTAGATGGTTATTGGATCTACCGAATCATGGTCGATAAGGCATTTCAAGGCAAGGGGATTGCGAAAGCTGCAACAAAGTTAATGTTGGCAGAGATGGCTAACTTACCGGAGGCGGAAAAAATTATTGTGGGATACCACCCTGATAATACGGCAGCACATCATTTATACGCAAGTTTAGGGTTTATTGATAATGGAGATCGATTCGGTAAGGAAATGGCTGTTATTAAAAAAATGACGAATCTCTCATAAGTTGTTTCCTATATAAAAGGACCATTCTTGGTCCTTTTTTCCTGTTTAAATACTTTGGCCAAAAGAAGAAACCCCATTTTTCAGGTTTCTTCTTCCTACTACCCAACCATAAAGCAGGTTATATCAAATCTAACTAGGTTTAAAAAAGATTGAATCTGAATTTCCTTGATTTATCTATTCTCTTCTTTATCATGAACCGTAATCCTTTTAATTAATGAGATGACGTCCTCATCCTCTCCGGGATCAATGCTAACTAGCTTAGTCTTGTCAATCATTTCTTGATAAAACTCTTCGCCAGCTGGGTAAATTCCGTCCCATCGTAACGGAACGTTGTAGATATTAATACTTCCATCCCCATTTCCACTATAGGTAACAGATCCATCGATTAACCGCGAACCCGCTAGCTGGATAACATCCTCTGGATAGTTCAAACTTGTTTCATCATCAGGGTTGAGTGGTGTTCCCGCTGGAATCAAACGAACATACAATCCGTCGATTTCTTTATTCGGCCCAAGTTGTAGCCAGACCCTCGCAAATTCTATTTCTTCACTAGAATATTGAGCTAAAGGATTTTCTTCCTTTTCGTCTTCATTCCCTTCACTATTTTCATAGAGGTTATCTCCGGTTTCTGAAGAGACTTCAGTTGCGTCTTCAGTATTTGATTCTTGCACTTCATTTGGTTTGTTAATTGTTTCTTCAGTAGGTTCAACACCTTCTGAGAAGTTACTTGTGGCTTCTTCGTTTGAATTGCCAGCACATCCTACTAGCAATAGTAAAGAAAAAGAAAGGATTATGGATAGCCTTTTCATTTCTCACATCATTCCTTTCATTGAAGGATTTTCATCCTCCTCTTCCTTCGTACAGTTTATATTGGAGGGTTTGTTTTGGTCCCTTGATGAAAAACCATTTTCCAGATTCCATCATGTTGTTTCCAGATTGAACTTCTTAGTGAATGTTGGTTATTTTGTTCATTAAAAATATGGTATGTAGCTAATACAATGTCTTCTGATAAAGGGTGAAGTTCGAATTCACTCAATTTCATTTTTACGATGCCTATTCCTTCTTCAGCAATCTCTTCCCCTCTATACAATAGCCTACCGGAACTTCCAATTTCAAAAAAGTCATCACTCAATACTTTCTTTAGTTCGTTTCTTGACGAACGTACTTCTGGTTTTAATAAATTCTCCTCTAACTGTCTAATATGATTTTTTAGTTCATCATTTGTTTTCATTATAGGTCTCCTTTACAACGGTTAATTAATATGAACAACTAATTTCACCATTTGTGTATGGCCGAAACAAAATGGTCATGATGTAAGTGTGGCACAGTTTCACAAAAAATTAACCGACTACTATCACTGAGGTCCGCTATAAACCCTTATTGACGTAACCCTCTTCCGCTCCCTCTTACCCAAATGATTTCAGTAATTTTTTTCTTCTACACAAACTCTTTTTTGCTAATTCAAACACAATAAGTCTATTATATCGCACCCGTATAGAACAGGCAGCTTTCAACAATCATTTTACAGCGTTGTCGCCATTAAGTTGTCCGTCAATGCCATTCGTAATAACTTGCTCCCGCTCTTTACTTTTTTTACAATGCACACCAAACCCTTACTACGTACATATCTTAGCTGAATATGTTTCTAAGAGAATCTATGGAACTGTAGAATATGATATGGTTGGTCAAAAATCTAGTGAATTGGATGGTTCGTACAAAGTAGATAGTAGCTTATAATAAATTGTATGAATCATGACCTACATATTAATGCTTAAGCAAGTACCTACTGGTAGATTATAAATAAGTGATGATTGCTAAAGGAGTTGACTTGATATGACATGGACAGTTGCTATTACAATAGCGATTGGGGTTATTCTTAAGATGATTATGAGTCCACCAAGTTTGGTTGTAGACTGGCTTACAAGTAAATTTGCACTTCACCCAAAACTTAATTCAAAAGATGTGACGATAACATTTAACGGAAATCTATTAGAAGAGAAAGCTAGGATGAGGATTACTGACTATTTTAATGAGGCTACGTTTCTAAAAAAGTATTACATATATCCAGGCAATGAGAATTTATTTTTACACCCTGGCACTAATGTTACACCCATTGTCATCCACTCAAAAAATGGTAACAAAGATGTTAATTTCTTTGTTTTTAGTTACGATGATCATGTTGATGTGGTCAAGCAGTGTGGAAAGAAAGTGGTTGCTTATCGTCTTAGATCTGACCATCTACAAAATTACGCCTCATCAGAGAAGGTAATATAACTAGAATGGAGTATTAGAGTTTATGAGATAGACAAATCATTTCTTATTGATAAGGATGGGCGGAGTATGATGAATAAAAAAACAAGGAATCTACATTTTCTAAAGGATTTAAATCATAGGAATAGTACATCAGGGCTTGTGGCTGCTATATTCGTTATATCAGGGCCATGCGCCCTCATATTAGAAGCGTCTTCAAATGGAAATTTCACTTTAACACAGACCATTATGTGGGTATTTTCAGTCTATGTTATTGGAGGTTTATTTGGGATTATTCTTCCTCTTTATTACCGAATTCCCATCGTTGGCGGGCATACTCTTACCGGAGTTGCCTTCCTAGCTACAATGACAGCCCAATTCACTTTTAATGAATTAATTGGTTCCTATATTGTGTCAGGTATATTCGTATTGCTTATTGGATCATTGGGGGTATTCTCCCGTTTAATAAAATTGGTTCCAAAAGAAATTATTTCTGCCATGCTCTCTGGAATGATTACTCATTATATGATGAATTTCATATTATCAGTAAACGAACTATTGGTGGTTGGTACCATTTCATTACTTATGTATCTAATACTTACTAAGCGGAAAACAAACATTCCCCCTGTTCTTGCAGCAATTTTAACAGGGTTTATTATATTACTATTAATGGGGTTAGTAAATTCAAGTGATGCGGTGGTGTCACCCTTTTTCATGCCTGAAATGCAACTACCTGAAATCAATTTATTGAGCTTCCTATCTGTCTCAATTCCTCTGGCAATTCTTATTTTAAGCAATGACATTGCCGTTGCGGTTAGTGCATTAGAACAAAATAAGTACCCTACACCTATAAGTCGAATACTGACCTCTAGCGGGGTATTTTCTATCATAGCGAGCTTCTTTGGAGGACAATCAGCCAACATTGCCGGAATGGCAACCGTTATTTGTTCTGGTGAGGAAGCTGGACCAAAGGAAAAAAGGTATATGGGAGCAGTTGTTACAGGTGTTTTGCTTCTCATTTTCGGTTTATTTTCTTGGAAGCTCATTCCTTTTATACAAGCTTTACCCTCTGAGTTTATTTCGATCATTGTTGGGTTCTCCCTTATAGGTGTATTTGGGAACAGCTTGTATCAAGGTTTTTCAAATCCATCGATGAAGATTAGTGCATCATTTGCCTTTATGATTGCCCTATCCAACATTTCAATATTAAATATAAGTGCTCCTGTTTGGGCCTTACTAGTTGGTACGGTCATTGCTAATTATGTCGAAAACGACTCAAACAGAACATTAATGAAAGGTAAAAAGGAAACGGCCTAGTTTGATAGGATGCGATATAACCCGGGGTTTTTGTAAAATTTAACCTAGAGCCCTTTCACTTTCCTACGGTCAATCGTGTCCAAATTTTTAAAAAAGCTGCAAACATGTAAATCCTCACGAATATAAAGCAAAAAGAAAGCACCCAAATTTCTCGGTTGCTTTCTTTTTGCTTTTAATTAGTCAATGATACTTCACTGTGTTAGATTGCATTAAACGCTTCGCTGAAACGCAAAATCCCCTCATTTATATTTTCTTCATTTTCTCTTGAAAAGGTAAATCGTACATACCCCTCCTTGGACCCGAGAGTTGAACCTGGAACGTATATGACCCCTCTTTTTAAAGATTCTTCTAATAACTGCGCTTCATTATATTTCTTAAGTAGTCTACACCATAAGTGTATGCCTCCTTCAGGTACGTTAAATTCCACCTTTCCATTTAAATGAGAATGTAAACTTTTGACGATTTGGTTCCTTCTCTGTTCAAGTCGTATGACCAAATTTTTAATATGAGCATCAAAATAATTATGATCCAAGAAATCATTAGCTACCCATTGGGTAAAACTTGCATGTCCAAAATCCACTTGTTGCTTGGCATCGGATAGTCTTTCTATGACTGGCTTTGGACCGATAATCCACCCAATCCGTAATCCAGAAGCGACGATTTTTGATAATGAACTAATATATAAGACATTCCCGTGATGATCGATTGATTTTAGAGGAGAAGCATTTTCCCCCTTAAAAGAAGTTAAACTGTATGGATCATCCTCGACAACTGGAATCCCATGCTCCGATGAAATCTCCAATATTTTTTTTCGACGTTCTTTATGAAGAAATGCTCCAGTTGGATTCTGGTAAGCAGGATTTAGAAAGATCATCTTTATTCGATGTTTTTTATGCAATGAAAGTAAATCATCTGGATTTATTCCATTTTTATCTATAGGAAGGAAATATGGCCTTATCCCAGCAGATTTGAAAACCGGGAGACTATAATGGTAGGAAGGTTCTTCTAATGCAATCGAATCCCCGGGTTTTAAAAGACATTGAACGACAAGATGCAAAGCTTGTTGTGCACCGGAAGTAATCAGAATCGAAGATGGACTTGTCTCAATACCTCGATACTTTCTAACATGCTCTGTGATTGTTTTCCTTAAAATCTCATTCCCCTGTGGATGGTCATACCCCAGGCTCCCTGTAAAGGATCTCGTTGATGTAATCTCTGAAAATGAATGCAATGGAAATAAATCCTCAGACAGTTCTCCGCTAGCCAAATTAATTAGATTATGAGATTCTGTTTCTTTTCGAATTCTTTGCATGACCGGTAAATTTGGCAAGAAGGACCCCGCTTCAATATACCGATTCCAACTAGGAACACGCTTTCTAGTTATCCCCCATATATCCTTGCTAATAGTTGTTCCACTTCCTCTTTTTCTTTCGATAAGCCCATTTGATTCGAGTTCGTCGTATGCCGCAACAACTGTACTCCGATTTATATTAAACTCATTTGCTAATTGCCTTTCAGAGGGCAATGGTTTATCTGGAGGAAATGTCCCATCCGCTATCCCGTTTTCTATGTATTCGGCAAGTTGCTTATAAATGGCTTTTTTGACTTTCCTTTCTGGTTTCCAATCCATGAAACTGCACCCTTTAATTTTTTATTTTGAGATATACTTCAAGTATAATCCATTTTAATTGATGAATATCCTTTTTAACAAAAATAACCTATCATCACAAATGACGATAGGTATAAAGGATTAAGCAAACAATCTAATATATATTCCAACAGCAATAAGTGACAGGGTGATTACGATGAGATAAATGTAAGAGAGGTTCGTAACGTTTCGTTTTGTAGATTTACTATATCCGTCATCACCTTTACCCGATATTAAAAGAGTAAATATAAATGCTATTACAATAATGATTAGAACTAAAATAATCGCTAGACTCATATGGGCACCTCTTGCTTTTTATATAGATAAACTTATTGATATCATTTGAGTGAAAACCTTTTTAACACATTTATTATACTATATTAGTCAGCTTCTTTACCCATCCACTTAACTCATTATAAGACCATCCATTTTTTATAACTACTTGAAAGTGATTTATTGAGCGTTAACTAAACTCCAAACTGTTTTAGATGGTGGTCTAGATGCTTGTAGATTCCTTTCCCCCACTGTTCGGGGGTGAGTTTTCCGAAAAAAGGGTGTGGATGAACTGTACAAGAATCCGCTCCGTTTTTTTGAAATGTTTTGACTTTTTTCTTCAGTTTTTCTCTTTCAATTTCAAAATCTCGTTTATCTGTTATTAAAATGGTTGCGATGGTGGACATATTATGTGGTAAAGGCTTTTCATTAAAAAAAATGGATTTCGCAAATCTACCTACTAATATCCCTAACCAACTTCTTCGGGGTGAAGAATATCCCATAGCAACATCTTGGAAAGATGAGCAATGAGCTAACATTTGACCGACACTCATTTTGCCCCATTTTGGTTGTGAAATTTCGGTTAAGTTTTCAATGCGTTTCACTATTTCCTCAGTATACATAACCTCAAAAATATTATTCATTAAAATAACTCCTTCTTTTTTGACTTAGATCCACTAAATTCCTTTGTATATACTATAATTCAACTGGACATTTAATTATCCTTTTAGCTACGTTGAAGCCGTCACTTATTACTAATCTGGAAAGGGAACTTTATAAAGGAAAGATTTTATTATCTAGGGGAAAATTCAATGGTAGACTTCAGGAATACAGGAAAGAAAGCACTGAAAGTAGGATGAACCCATGAAAATAACTAAATTTGAAGGTACATCTAGTTACATAAAAGTTACTACTAATGATAATAGAATAGTAAAAATCCAAGGGGAATTTCTAGTGGGCGGTTTTGCGCATACAGGGATACAATCAACCATTGGGAACCACCTTATGAGATGTAGTAATGGATGACAAGATCAAGGATGAAATAATAAAAGCAATTATAGAAAAGTTTAAGGATTCAACATTTAAAATAGAATTCATTTAGTTCCAATATATGACCGGCTAGCTTGCTTTACAAAAAAAATTGCACATTTTTTAAAATTTTGTGTAGAGGCTAAATAAAACATTCAAATTAGATGGGTGGAACTGACGAAAACAGTCACAAAAAGCCAACAGTTTAGCACTGTTGGCTCTTTATAATAGGTGAAAAATTAGTATTTACTTAATTCCTTAATTGGTGTTTGGATGATGACTGGGTTCTTCTTAGGATCAAGCCATCTCATAATTTTGAGAACATTCGCTTCGGATGTTCCTGTACATCCCAGCGTGTAACTACTAGAGATATGGAAGAAGATTGCACTTCCTTTACCCGGAACTCGTTTCGTGTTGTAGTTAATCACGAAGCCATATTTATATGCAGCAACATTCATGTTCTCCGCACTCTTCCATTGCCCAGCTGTTTTCTTTCTAGACTGCCATGTATTGTACAGCTTAGATTTTGAATCATCTACCCAAACATCATCACTGGTAATTTTTCGGTAGCTTAGTTTTGTACCGGGATTTGATTGTGTTCCAAAGGCTTGTCCAATGGAATATTTCCCTTGTGGGGACTTTTTGCCGCCTTCACTCATGTTCGAAGTCAGTCCGTACTTGCCTACATAACCTGGTACGGATAGAACAAGCTTCCACTTTCCTTTAGAATCTTTCTCATACGTTTGGATGGTTGCATTGCTTGTGCTTGTACCATTCGTCGTTACAAGAATGAGTTGTTTGTTACTTCCTACTGTTTTTAACCCTTCTGCATAGTTTTTAGGGGCAGCAGGTTTGGTAGAAGTTAAATACTTACTAGAAACATAACCCGTCTTACTCCCATATTTCACTTTGTACCACGAACCTGATTTCGACACATACGTGACTGCTTTTCCTTTAGGAATCGTGGTAATGACTTTATGGTTCGCAGAGGCACCAGCCCTCATGTTCAACGCACTCGTTGTATAGTAAGTGGTAACCGAAGTAGCTTGCACTTTCTTCAAGTATTTTGAACTAGCATAACCCGTTTTGCTACCATACTTTACTTTGTACCATGAACCAGACTTGGAAACATACGTCACGGTCTTGCCTTTAGGGATTGTAGTAATCGCTTTATGCTTTGTAGAAGCACCGGTCCTCAAGTTCAAAGTAGCACTTGTTTTGTATTGCGTGGTTGCTGCCTCAGCTTTTGGATCCGCGAATATTTCTTGACTCATACCAAGTGAAGCGAATAGGATTAAACACAATAAAACCTTTATAACTAGACTTTTTCCAATCTTCATTTTCTACCCTCACCCTGTTAAGTCATCGTGAGCTAACTTATATATGTATATTTATCCCATTATTCTATTAAAATTTTATACTACTATTTCCAATAGTCAACCGTTATTTGGGAATTGCGAATACACCAACAATTTTTTCATGCTCACCAAACTTTTTCTAGTTACATAATATGTGCCTAGAAGTTTAGTTTTTCACAATACGAGGTGAGGAAAAATGGTTTCGAGTATGGATTATACATCTCCATCAACTCAATTCACGTTTGACTTGAATACCAGCACATTGTTTAAAAAAGACCAACAAAATTATATTAATGTACTAGGGATTAAACAATTGAATACACTTGAAAATGTGTCTTTGCTGGACATTTTTCTCAGTAGAAATAATGTGGTTGAACCGCATTATCACCAAAATGCTGCTGAACTTGTTTATTGTATTTCAGGCTCTGCTACCGTATCAATCCTTAATCCTTTTACAAAACAAATCCTGAATTACACAATTATCCCTGGGCAAGTGGCCAATGTTCCACAAGGCTGGTGGCATTATGAGCTAGCCCTGGTCGACAACACACATCTTTTAGCGATCTTTGATGCGCCAACTCCGCAAGTGATTTTAGGTTCTGATATTTTGAGATTCACCCCTACAAATATCATGGCACATACCTATTGTCTTGACGAACATCAATGGAAACAAGCTATAGCACCTGTTAAACCATCAACCTATATAGGTCCATACAAGGATTGTAACAAAACAAAGGAAAAGGCCACTTACCAACAACAGCTTAATCCCCCACACGCCTACCCAACTCCATACATTCATCGTTATCAGCATTATTGGGGCTAGAGATGAACAAACAATTTTTCAAGACATGGTGAACCATGTCTGTTTTTATTTCATCGATTGACTATTATTATCCTCTTCCTCTACAAAATCTACGCCTCTAACCGTAGGTTCCCGGTCACTGGAATAATTACACTAATAAAGGGTCATTTTTAGTCCCTCATGTGTCGCTTTAAAACCCAAACGCTCATAAAATCGCAAAGCATCTTTTCGTTTTTTATCTGTTGTAAGTTGAATTAAGTGACAACCACGCTTCTTTGCACGTTGGATTCCCCACTGTATAAGATCAGTTCCTACCCCTATCCCACGTTCAGAGGATTTTGTTCTTACTCCTTCAATCGTAGCTCGCCATCCTCCTTGATACGTAAGATAAGGTGTATAAGTTATTTGTTGTACCCCAACAATGTCGTTTCCCTTGCAAGCCACGATTAACTCATTATTCGGGTCAGCTGTAATAGCCTGGAATGCTTTTCTATAACTTTCTGGAAGAGGTTGTTCGTATTTCTCTCTTTTACTACCTAAAGGATCGTCAGCAATCATGGCTACAATCTTATCAAGATCTTGTTCTGTAGCGAGTCTAAAATTTAATTCTCTATCCAAAAAATCCCCCTCCTTGATAACCGTAACTCAATTTATCACTTTTCTATTATAGTTCAAAAAATTTCATAAGTTGATTACCGATAAATTATTAATAAACATAAGTAATTCTTATAATTTACTATTTATTTCCTTTCATTCATCCACTAACCTGCATCGTTCTCCTAATATAACTGCAAGTTCAACACTCGAGTTACAGAAGCTGTATATTAATCATTTTCAGGATAAAACAGGGTTTTAGTTACTTCTCGGTTCATTCCGAACGTCTACAATTTTTCCATTTTCCCTCCCTTGATTTGTACCTTTTATTTCCACAAATCATATTATGGGTTGAAAACACAAAGATATTGAATTCTCATGAGGAGGTAAGGGTATGTATTATTATGGCGAGCCCCATTTTTATGCTAATCCGTATTATCAAGTAAATCCGTATCAACCAACAGAAATGTATGATTCCAATCTACAAAATTATTTTGATGCGCCCCTTGATTACAATATGCGTCAAGTTGACCTAGGGACACGTTGGGAAGTTGAAGAAGGTGGCTACAGAGGCGTTTGGACCCGGAGAGGAAACAGTAATGTTTTTGATGGGAGATGGACGCGGCAAGGAGCTACTCCGATTACGGCTGTGTTGAGAATGACCGTACAGGATAACTTCGTTTGTATTTCACGGCGCAACAGCAGTGACGGGAATAATTGTCAATATGTAGGTAGAGTTGTAGGGAATCGTGTGACAGGCACGAACGTTTGTGATCGTGGAGGCGGTCCTTGGAGTGCAACCATCCAAAGAGGTCCGCAAGCTCCTGACTTAGGAAGACGTTGGGATGTTCAAGAAGGTGCTTGGCGAGGAGTCTGGACTAGAAGAGGAAACAGCAATACGTTTGATGGTAGGTGGACTAGACAAGGAGCTACTCCTATTACAGCTGTCTTAACGATGGAACAGAATGGCAATAATGTACGGATTCTCCGCAGAAACAGTAGCGATGGAAACAACTGTCAGTATACTGGCAGAATTCAAGGGAGAAATGCAAACGGATCATTTACCTGTGATCAAGGTGGAGGTCAATGGTCAGCAAACATACGAGGCTAACGAGCAAATTTACCATATGACCTAGCGAATTGACCTGTTTGGATGATGAATCTGTCTCTAGGTAAATAATAAAAATGAATTGAACTTCATACAATAGCTCCACTTTCCAATTGTTTAACTACGATTTGTAAAGCATGGTAAGACACAAAATTTTCTATAACCCCAAAAGGCCTATCAAATTATTTACAAGTTGATAGGCCTTTTTTTATTTTCATCTTTATGGCTTATATGTTCATTCAAAATGAAACTTCTCTTTTCACTTCAAGTCTTCAATCGATTCAATCTCAACATACTTCGGTACAACCAACCCATTCTTCGTTCCATGAAGATTGCTTCCAAGGTCAACGACATCGGCCTTATAGGTATTAAAGTATTCCATATGCGTCGTTGGAAGCCAAGCGCCAACCATGCCATCTGCACTCCCATTGGCTACACCAGCAAACATCGGTCCAACCTCAACTTGACTCAATGTCACTTTATATCCATTTTGCTCAAGCACCTTGCCAATAACATATGTGCTTGCAATTTCTGAATCCCATGCAACAAAAACAAGTTTAACGGATTCGCCATTTCCTGCTTGGGCCCCTTTTGTCCATTCTGAAACTAAATCTGAATTGGCGTTAATCCACTTTTCAGCCGCCTCTTCTGGATCCATTCCATTTGTCACATCGACCATCACGGCTTCCATATCACTTGGTTCCCAAGTAAACTGATCAAGGATGGTATAAGCGCCAGGTAGATCCTGTTTCAACCCTTTTCGTACGATCGTATGGATATCCTCAGCACCACCAAATGATTCTTTCGGGTCTTCGAGGTATTTCAAATCGTATTGGGAGAACATCCAATGTGGTGTCCAGCCTGTAATGATAATTGGTTCTTGATTTGTATAGGCTTTCTGCAGTTCTGCAACCATTGCAGCAGACGACCCCTCAAGTAATGTCCAATCATCTAATTCGTAATCCTCTATCGCTGTTTTTGTTAACTCCATCAACCCGGCTCCAGGTTCAATCCCAACGATTTCATAATCTGTTTGGGCACCGATTCCGTTCGCATTCCCATTTTTCGGAGCATCGTCTCCCGGAAATGCTGTAACAATGGCTGTTCCCACTACAAGCAAAGCTAAAATAGAAAAAGCGATTTTAGGCTTGAGAACATTTCCATATGCTGGGTTACGTAAATTTTGAGTGATGCGATCTAGAATAATGGCGATAAAGACAATGGATAAGCCGGCTTCAAAACCTTGACCAACATCAATTTGGCTGACCGCTCGGTAAACGTCTGCTCCAAGCCCGGGGGCTCCAACTAAGGAAGCTGTAACAACCATAGAAAGTGCCAGCATAATACTTTGGTTTACCCCTGCCATAATCGTTGGCGTTGCTAAAGGCAATTGTACCTTGAATAGTTTTTGACTGGTCGTAGAACCAAACGCATTTGCTGCTTCAACCAAATCTTCCGGCACTCTTTGAATTCCTAAATTCGTCATCCGAATTGTTGGGGCAATCGCAAAAATAAAGGAGGCGATAATTCCTGGTACAACGCCAATCCCAAAGAATAAAATGGCAGGAATCAAATAGACGAAGGCAGGCATCGTTTGCATAAAGTCTAAGATAGGTGTCACAATGCGTTGAACGGTTTTTCGTTGTGCACACCATATTCCTACAGGGATCCCAATGACGATGGTTAGTAAACCAGATAATAAAACAATGGCTAGTGTTTGAATGCTTGAATCCCAATACCCAAGATTATCAATCAAAAGCAAACTTAATAACGTAAAAATACCTAATGGCCATCTGCTTGTATACGTCACCAAAAGAGCTAAAATGAGTATGACGACGATTGGAGGGCCCACACTCAATACATTCACGATAATATCCAATAGGCCATCAATTACATTGGTGATAAAAGTAAAAAATCCAGCCCAGGCAATGGTGAGCCAAGCGACGAACGAATCCACCCATTCTCCTAACGGAATTTTAGGAATACCCATACATTAATCACTCTCCAATTCATTCAAAGAATCTTTATTTCCTGATAGGGCACCAATGACCGCGCCGCGAATGACAATTCCCTTGAATCGCTGCTCGTCATCTATTACAGATATTGGCAAATTCGATGTTGCAATTTCATCCATCAAATCAGCAAGTAAGGTATCCTCTGAAACAGTTGGGATATCGGTTGTCATCGATTCGGCAATGGTTTGATTTTGTTCAATAGCCTGACGAGCCTGTTCAGCCGTTATCCCACCCAACAACTTATTTTTTCGGTCGACGATAAAGATGCTAGAATATCCTTGTTTCCTCATAATTTCCAATGCGACCCGTGGACCACGGTCGACGGTAATTTTTTCTCCTCGCTTCATCACATGTGAGGCTGTTAGGACTTTCGATAAATCAACATCTTCAACAAACTTCTCGACAAATTCATTTGCCGGATTAATCATGATTTCTTCTGGTGTTCCGAGTTGAATCACACTGCCATCTTTCATCAGGGCAATCCGATCGCCAATACGCAATGCTTCATCTAAATCATGGGTAATAAAGATGATGGTTTTCTTGTATTTTTCTTGGATCTCAATTAATTCATCCTGCATATCTTTTCGAATTAACGGATCCAATGCGCTGAACGCTTCGTCCATTAAGATAATATCGGTGTCACTTGCAAGTGCCCTAGCAAGGCCAACCCTTTGTTGCATCCCACCGCTCAATTGTGATGGAAGTTGATGTTCATACCCTTTTAACCCGACCGCTTCTAAAGCCTGCATCGCTTTGTCGCGCCGTTCATTTGCAGGGACGTTTTTGATTTCAAGACCAAATTCAGCGTTTTCTAGAATCGTTTTATGTGGAAAAAGGGCAAAGTTTTGAAATACCATACTGATTCTTTTTTGTCTGGTTTCCCGTAATCTTGCGGCATTCATCTTGACGATGTCTTCATTTTTAATAAGGATTTCGCCAATAGTCGGATCAATCAACCTGTTAAACATCCGGATTAACGTGGATTTTCCGCTTCCCGATAAACCCATAATGACAAAGATTTCACTCGGGTATATTTTAAAACTCACATTATTAACCCCAACCGTGAGCCCTGTTTCTTTTAAAATTTCTTTCTTTGATTTTCCTTGTTTTAATAAATCAATGGCAGGCTTAGGGGATTTGCCAAATATCTTCGAGACGTTCCTGACTTCTACGTATGGTTCCATCATTTCCTCACCTCAATATTTATAGTTCCTTTTTCCTGGTTAGTGTTCCCCTATTTTGGTTACGGATATGAAATCCCTAGGGGCGAAAACGAACACTTGGACAATAGGTGGCATGTTAAATAGCTAGATAGGCTATTAAAAGTAAATATATGGCCCGAAATCTAGGCAAATTCTGTCTTCCTTTATTTAACAAACTAATAAATTGGATTGAAGATCATAAAAAAGACCACACATAACAAATGATGTGTGGTCTTTACGAAATTCACTATTAACATCTTACATACTTGCGCTTGAACCCAATCTTCCCTCGCTCGACTATCTTTTGAATATCTTGAGTAGCATGCAGAATACTATTTTTCTTCTTTTCACGTTTAATTTCAATTGGTCCGATAGCCTTTGCCGTTTCAACCGCTTTTTCATGGAGTGGCAAATAAGAAATAGCTACTGTGGAAACAAAATTGTTCATCGCCGATTGTGTTCTTACTGGTGCATCATGAATATTTTTTTCTACCAGGTCAAGCATATTGGAAATCTTGCTTTCATTAAACTGGCTATCAGGACGGTTCCCCAAGAGCCAACAATAACAACTCCATCCACCTGACATTCGCAGTTCTTCCCCGCTTGCAATCCATTTATCAGCAACATCTTGGGCAATATCTGCCTCTGACAAAGTCACGGCCACCACATAATCAGACAGCATATAAAAATAGGCTGCATCCATCCAACGGTCATAATCTGCCTCGGTCATTCCGTTTGGATCAGCAATAATCCCGGCAAAGTACATGGCATCATAATTCCCTGTAGCATAAAGCTTTTCCGCCAACGGTTGGTTTATTTTTATTTTCTTTGCGATAGGTTTCATTGCGCCAGTCACAACGCCAAAGAGCGGCTCATGTGCACCATTAGATATGTACATCTTTTTCATTCGCTCCTTGCCGAGAGCTTCAAGCTCCTGCATCACTGTTTCGAAATCCATTGGGTTGTTTCATCCTTCCCTTTATTCAGTTGGGTTTTTCGTTATAGTTCAATTTGTTTAATTACCTTTGCTGGATTTCCACCAACAACAACATGATCAGGAACATCTTTCGTTACGACGGCACCCGATGCAATGACAACATTGTTCCCTACTTTTACACCTGGATTTATGATTGCTCTTCCACCAATCCAAACATTGTCGCCGAATGTAATTGGCTTGGCATATTCTTTCCCTGAATTCCGTTCAGTTGGATCAATTGGATGCGTTGCTGTATAGATTTGTACCCCAGGTGCCAACAAGCAATTATCCCCAAACCTTACTTCACACACATCTAAAATCGTGCAATCAAAGTTGGCATAAAAATTCTCACCAACATGTGTGTTATACCCATAATCAAAACGGATATTGGGCTCCATATAGAGATGTTCGCCAGTAGACCCTAGTAATTCTTTTAATAATTGGGTTCGCTTTTCACCTTCAGATTCTAGCGTTTGATTATAAATCCTTACCTTTCGTCTCGCTTCTTCACGTTCTTTTAGTAAAACAGGGTCAGCAGGATCGTACATTTCTCCCGCTAACATCTTCTCTTTTTCCGTTTTCATTTTTATGATCAACCTTTTCTTATGTAATTGGACAAAAGGACATGTCCATTTTCTCACCTTATCATAACAATTTCAGAGCTGCCACACAGATTCCATTCAAACAAATAGTAACATTCTTCACTAAGTCACGATAGAAAGAATAATTAAGTTCTATTCTAAAAATTGTCCTTCATTGATTGTAACATTCATTCATGGACCATTGACCGTCATTAATAAAGCAAAAGGAAAAATGGCGTGTGCAAATTCACACACGCCACTCCTATTACTGTAACTCGACTTCTCAACCGGTTTCACCTTACCTTCCGAGCACCTATGAAACAGAAATACCAGTTCCTCCCACAAAGAACACAACAGTACTCATTTCTCCGTTCGACCAATGACCTTATCAATAATCCCATATTCTAAGGCTTCCTCGGCAGTCATGAAG
>Ga0180215_1002698_pt1 | contig 17489 bp, 12 predicted proteins | sample eDN3rd37CBELigBY_FD_128871 | JGI IMG/M metagenome (GOLD analysis project Ga0180215, IMG submission 128871) | Enriched backyard soil microbial communities from Emeryville, California, USA - eDNA 3rd pass 37_C BE-Lig BY (version 2) (version 2) | ecosystem: Environmental > Terrestrial > Soil >... | reverse complement strand
GCCGATCGGGGCCATCATCCAGTTCGGCGGGCAGACGCCCCTGAAGCTCGCCCAGGGCCTCGAGGCGGCGGGGCTGAAGATCCTGGGGACCACCACCGAGGCGGTGACCCGTGCAGAGGATCGGGAGGCCTTCGCCGCCGTGGTGGAGAAGCTCGGCCTCCTGCAGCCCGAGGGCGGCGCGGCCCGCTCCGCTGCGGAGGCGATCCGGATCGCGAAGCGGATCGGCTACCCGCTGATGGTCCGCCCGTCCTTCGTCCTCGGCGGCAGGGCCATGGAGATCTGCCACGACGAAGAGCAGCTCCTCGCGTACCTCAGCTTCGCGGTGGAGGCCTCGGAGGAGCGGCCGGTGCTGATCGATCGCTACCTGCGGTCGGCGACGGAGGTGGACATCGACGTCCTCTCCGACGGCGCGCGGGTGGTGGTCGGCGGGATCATGGAGCACATCGAGGAGGCCGGGGTCCACTCCGGCGACTCCGCCTGTGCGCTGCCCCCCTTCTCGCTCGCCCCCGCGATCGTCGAGAAGGTCGAGACGCAGGCCTGCGCAATCGCCATCGAGCTCGGGGTGGTCGGCCTGATGAACGCCCAGTTCGCGGTGCAGGGTGAGGACGTCTACGTGCTGGAGGTGAACCCCCGTGCGTCCCGCACCGTCCCCTTCGTGGCGAAGGCCACCGACGTCCCCCTCGCGAAGCTCGCCGCCCTCGCGTCGGTGGGGATCCCGCTCCCGAAGGAGCTCCCGTCGCGGCCACGGATGCGCCACTCGGCGGTGAAGGAGGCGGTGTTTCCCTTCGGCAGGTTCCCCGGCGTGGATCCCGTCCTCGGCCCGGAGATGAAGAGCACCGGCGAGGTGATGGGGATCGACGTCGATTTTCCCCGCGCCTTCTGGAAGAGCCAGATCGCCGGCGGCAACGCGCTGCCCCTGAGCGGCCAATGCTTCATCTCGGTCCAGGACTCGGACAAGCCCGCCGCCGCTGCCCTCGCCCGCCGCTTCCTCGCCTTGGGGTTCACCTTGATCGCCACCAAGGGGACCGCCAGGTTCTTCGCCGAGCGAGGGATCGCCGCCCAGACGGTGCTCAAGGTGGCGGAGGGCCGCCCCCACACCGTCGACAAGATCCTCGACGGCGAGATCGACCTGGTGGTGAACACCACCGCGGGAAAGAAGGAGCTGGAGGACAGCTTCTCGATCCGGCGGGAGACGGTAAATCGAAACATCCCCTATTACACCACCATCGCCGGAGCCACCGCAGCGGTCGCTGCGCTGGAGAGCCTGCGCGAGGTCCAGCCTCACGTCCGCTCGCTCCAGGAATATCGAGACGAGGACGCAGCATGAAGCTGGCGAAGAGCAGGCGCAGGGCCCTCCTGGCACTGGCGGACGGTACGGTCCTGGTCGGTCGTGCCTTCGGCGCCGAAACGGAGGCCGTCGGCGAGGTGGTGTTCAACACCTCCATGACCGGCTACCAGGAGACCCTCACCGATCCCTCCTACGTGGGCCAGCTCGTCACCTTCACGGTGCCGGAGCTCGGCAACGTGGGGGTCAACGAGGTGGATCAGGAGTCGGTGCGGCCGCACGCCCTGGGGGTGATCGCCAAGCACGTCGCCAGGGCCCCTTCGAACTTCCGCTCCGAGGCGACCTTCCCCTCCTGGCTCGAGGCCCACGGCCTCCCGGGGATCGAGGGGATCGACACCCGCCGCCTGGTGCGGCACCTGCGCGACCACGGCGCGCAGATGGGGATCCTCTCCACCCTCGCCGAGGCGGATCCCGACGAGCTGGTGGCCAGGGCCCGCGCAGCTCCCACCATGAACGGACGGGATCTGGTGAGCGGGATCACCACCAGAGAGATGTATGAATTTCGCCGGCCGATGGGGGAGCCCCTCGCGCCTGCCGTCGCGCCGCCGCCTGCCCGCTTCCACGTGGTGGCCTACGACTACGGACTCAAGTCGGCGATGCTCCAGTACCTGGTCGATCGGGGCTGCCGGATCACGGTGGTCCCCGCCCACACGCCGGCGGCGGAGGCGCTGGCCCTGGGCCCCGACGGGATCTTCCTCTCCAATGGCCCCGGGGATCCTGCGGCGGTCCCCTACGCCGTGCCGATCCTGCGGGAGCTCCTGGGGAAGCTGCCGATCTTCGGCATCTGCATCGGCCACCAGTTCCTGGCCCTCACCGCAGGGGGGCGCACCTTCAAGCTCAAGTTCGGCCACCGGGGCGCGAACCATCCGGTGCAGGATCTCCAGACCTCGAAGGTGGAGATCACCGCGCAGAACCACGGCTTCGCCGTGGACGCGAAGTCGCTGGAGGGGAAGGACGTGGTGGTCAGCCACGTCTCCCTCAACGACGGCACCGTCGAGGGCCTCGAGTTTCCGGGGCTGAACGCCTTCAGCGTGCAGCTTCACCCGGAGTCGTCACCCGGCACACACGACTCCAGGCACCTCTTCGACCGCTTCATCGAGAGGATGGCCCGGACGCGGACGGCGGTGGCACTCTAAGGGCGGCGAGGGCCGAGGAATCAGACCAGCTCGCGCACCCAGCGCTCCCGATCGCCGGGGAGGAAGTCGAGGAGCGGGATCTCGAGCATGGTGTAGCAGCCCGGCCGCTGGCGCATCGCCGCCCGCAGGGCGGAGACCATCACCTGGGAGGTCAGCGCCGGGTTCTGGATCCGCATCTCGAAGCGGAAGCCCTGGTTGTGGGTGATCCCAGAGACGCCCTTGCGCTCGATCACCACCCCATGCCCCACGTCCATCCGCCGCTCCACGTCGTCGACGAAGTGGACCCGGGTCTCGTCGTTGGCGAAGTAGGCGTCGGCGCGGATCGCCGCCTCCACCTCCGCCGGGGAGGCGCCCGACTCGAGCTCCACGTAGACCGCCCGGCGGTGGATCCCCTGCCCTGCGGGGAGGGTCATGGAGAGGGCCTTTCTCACGCCGGGGACCGCCTTCGCCGCCACTGTATGGCCCATCGACATGCCGGGGCCGAAGTTGGTGAAGGTGACGCCCCTGGGGGCCATCAGCTCGAGGAGCGCGCGGACCATCGAGTCGGTGCCCGGATCCCAGCCCGCCGAGATCACCGCCGCGGTCTTCCCCGCCTGCGCCGCTGCCCCCAGCTCCTTGCGCAGCTCGAGGAGCGGCGCGCCGTGGATGTCGAAGCTGTCGCTGGTGGCGATGCCCCGCTCCAGCAGGGTCTTCGCCGTCGCGGCGACCATGCGGGTGGGACAGGCCAGCAGGGCGCCGTCGACCTTCCCGAGCTCCCCTACGTCCGCCACCACCGGGATCCGGCCCAGCTCCTCCGGGCGAACCGACGGATCGCGGCGCACCACACCCGCCAGCTCCAGATCGGGGGAGGCCTGCACCGCCTGTACGCAGTGGAGACCCACGTTACCGTAGCCGATCACCGCCACTCGCTTCTTCACGCTCATCTTGCATTGTGCTCCCGCAACCACCGGGCCCGTCGTCCGATCGTCACTGCCATGGGTTCGAGGTGCTGCAGGGTACGCGGAAACGGCCCCCGATGCCCGTCGATTCGAGGCGCCGCCACAGCGGGATCCGGTCAAGCTCCGAAGATCGCTGCCCTTCTTTCGTCGCCTCGCCGCGCCTCCCCCGCGCCAGCCGCGAGGACCCACCCAGGCGGTCTCGTCGGGGCAGGCGGCCGCTGCTGCGCCCGCTCCCTCGGACCCCATGCGCGCGGGTCGAAGTTGTCAGGGTGGTGTGTTAAGCAGGGAGCATGTCCGACTTCGTCCATCTGCACCTCCACACCCTCTACTCCCTCCTCGATGGCGCGATCCGGATGAAGGATCTGATGAAGGGGGTCCTCGACAACAAGATGTCGACGGTCGCGGTGACCGATCACGGCAACATGTTCGGCGCCGTGGACTTCTACAAGACCGCGAAGGCCGCAGGGGTGAAGCCGATCTTCGGCTGCGAGACCTACGTGGCGGGACCCAAGGGACGGGCGGATCGATCCGAGCGGGTGTCGAACCACCTGGTGCTCCTCGCCAAGGATCAGGAGGGCTGGCGCAACCTCCGCTACCTGGCCTCCATGGGCTACACCGAGGGGCACTACTACCACCCGCGGATCGACAAAGAGATCCTGCGCAAGCACTCCAAGGGGATCTTCGGCCTCACCGCCTGCCTCGGCGGCGAGGTCCCCCAGCTCGCCAAGCGCGGCGACATGGACGGCGCCCGGAAGGCCGCCCTCGAGTACAAGGAGATCTTCGAGCCGGGGCACTTCTTCCTCGAGATCCAGTCCAACGGCCTCGAGGATCAGGAGATCGCCAACGACGCGCTGAAGCAGCTCTCCCGCGACCTGGACATCCCGCTGGCGGCGACGGCGGACTCCCACTACGTGAAGCGGGAGGACGCGAAGGCCCACGAGATCCTGATGGCGATCGGACAGGGCAAGACCCTCGACGATCCCCGGCGCATGCACCACGACACGGAGGAGCTCTACATCAAGAGCCCCACCGAGATGATGGCGCATTTCTCCGACGTGCCGGAGGCGGTGGAGAACACCGTCCTCATCGCCCAGCAGTGCAACGTGGAGCTGGAGCTCGGGAACGTCTACCTCCCGAAGTTCCAGGTCCCCGACGGCCACGACAACGACAGCTACCTGGCCGAGCTGGCCCGACGGGGCTTGGATCGCCGCTTCCAGGAGCTCGAGAAGCGGTACCCGCTGGATCGGGACGAGTACCGCAGGCGCCTGGACATGGAGATCCAGGTGATCCAGTCCATGGGCTTCTCGGGCTACTTCCTGATCGTCCAGGACTTCATCAACTGGGCCAAGGAGCACGGGATCCCGGTGGGACCGGGACGTGGCTCCGGCGCGGGATCGCTGGTGGCCTACTCGCTGCGGATCACCGACCTCGATCCGATCCCCTACGCCCTGCTCTTCGAGCGCTTCCTCAACCCCGAGCGGGTCTCCATGCCCGACTTCGACGTAGACTTCTGCCAGACCCGGCGGGGGAAGGTGATCGACTACGTCACCCAGAAGTACGGCGAGGACAACGTCGGCCAGATCATCACCTTCGGCGCCCTCTCCGCCAAGAGCGCGATCAAGGACGTGGGGCGGGTGATGGGGCTCACCTTCTCCGAGTGCAACGAGCTCACCAAGAACATCCCCAACCTGATCGACGGGAAGCCGCCCACCATCGAGAAGGCGCTGGAGGCGGATCCCGCCCTCCAGGCCAAGGTCGCCACCGACTCGAGGATCGAGGAGGTCTTCCGGATCTCGAAGGCGCTCCAGGGCCTCAACCGCCAGGCGGGCATGCACGCGGCGGGGGTGGTGATCGCCGACAAGCCGCTCTGGGAGTACGTCCCCCTCTACCAGCCCTCCGGCGAGAAGTTCCTGGTCACCCAGTACGCCAAGGACGAGGTGGAGCAGGCGGGGCTGGTGAAGTTCGACTTCCTCGGGCTGAAGACCCTCACCGTGATCGACGACGCGATCGCGATGATCAACGAGAACAACCCGGGGTCCACGCCGCTCAGCCCCGAGGTGATCCCCATCGACGACGCGGCCACCTTCGAGATGCTCTCCAGGGGGGACACCCAGGGCGTCTTCCAGCTGGAGTCGTCGGGCTTCACGGAGCTCCTCAAGAAGCTGAAGCCGGACTGTTTCGAAGACATCGTGGCCGCCGTGGCCCTGTATCGGCCCGGTCCGATCCAGTCGGGGATGATCGACTCCTTCATCGATCGCAAGCACGGCAAGGAGAAGGTCAGCTTCCCGCACCCCGCCCTGGAGGAGATCCTGCGCCCGACCTACGGTGTGATCGTCTACCAGGAGCAGGTGATGCAGATCTCCCAGGTCCTGGGTGGCTACACCCTCGGTCGCGCCGACATCCTCCGCCGCGCCATGGGCAAGAAGAAGGCGGAGGAGATGCAGCGGGAGCGCATCGGCTTCGTCGACGGCGCAAAGAACAACGGCGTCGATCCCAAGGTCGCTGGCGAGATCTTCGACCTGATGGAGAAGTTCGCCGCCTACGGCTTCAACAAGTGCGTGGTCGGGGGCACCCGCGTCGTCGACGCGAGGACCGGCGCGCTCGTCACGGTGGAGAAGCTCTACGAGGAGCGCGGGACCCTGATCCCCGTCCCGGCCGGGGACGACGAAGAGGCGCCGGAGGGCGGCTTCGAGACCCTCTCTTTGGACGAGGCCTCCGGGCGGATGGTGGCGCGCAAGGTCACCGACGTGATGCAGAACGGCGTGAAGCCCGTCTTCACCCTCCGGACCGCCCACGGCAAGGAGGTGGTCGCCACTGGGAACCACCCCTTCCTCACCCGCAGCGGCTGGAGGTGGCTGGAGGAGCTCTCCCCCGGCGACGAGATCGCGACCCCCCGCGTGCTCCCCCTGGAGCGCGGCGACGCCTGGCCCCGCCACCAGCTCATCGCCCTGGCGGGGATGCTCTCCGGGACCCTGCACCGCGAGCAGGAGACCCTCGAGGTGCGCCTCTGCTCCGAGCTCCTCGCGGAGGACTTCGAGCACGCGGCGCGCGCCTTCCGCTTCACCTCGATCAAGGCAGACGGCAACCGGATCCGCCTCGAGCCCCCCAGGACCTTCGTGGGCTCCGTCGCAGGGGCGGCGGTGCCCAGCGCGCACCCGCACGAGGGCTGCGGCCTCACCGCCTGGGCCCAGGCCCTCGGCCTCCTGGATGGTCCGGCGATCCCCCCTGAGCTCTTCACCCTCCGGGACGCGGATCTGGAGCTCTTCCTCGGGCGGCTCTGGTCGCCTTCCGGCAAGCTCGGCGCAGCGCCCTACCTGCCCGTGGCGAACGAGGGCCTCGCCAGGGACCTGCAGCACCTCCTCGGCCGCCTCGGGATCGTGGCCCTGGTCCGCCCGATGGACCGCCCCTCCGGCTGGAAGGTGAAGCTCGCCGCCCCGGAGGCGGTGGAGCTCTTCCACCATCGGATCGGCCCGCACCTCCTGGGCCGCGACGAGGAGCGACGGGCCATCGCCGAGCAGCTCCTCGCCAGGCGCCGGACCACCCCGACGAAGCAGGACGAGATCTTCTGGGATCAGGTGGCGTCGATCGAGGCGGCAGGCGAGGAGATGACCTACGACCTCACCGTCGACGGGACCCACAACTTCGTCGCGGACGGGGTGATCGTCCACAACTCCCACTCTGCCGCCTACGCGCTGATCACCATGCAGACCGCGTGGCTGAAGTGCCACCACCGGGCAGAGTTCATGGCGGCGCTCCTCACCAGCGACTCGGACAAGACCGAGAAGCTGGTGGCCCACATCGCCGACCTGCGCGAGCGGGGGCTCGCCGTGCTCCCGCCGGATCTCAACGAGTCCTCCCGCTCCTTCCGCGGCAAGGGGGAGCAGATCCGCTTCGGCCTCGGCGGGGTCAAGGGGGTGGGCGAGACCGCCATCGACGCGATCCTCGAGGCTCGAAACCGAGAGGGAGAGGAGCCGGGCTTCAGCGGCCTCTTCGACTTCTGCGAGCGGGTGGATCTGCGGCGGGTGAACCGCAAGGTGCTGGAGTGCCTGGTGCGCTGCGGCGCCTTCGACTTCACCGGCAGGCCGCGCTGGCAGCTCTTCGGGGCCATCGACCACGCCCTCGAGCGTGGGCAGGGAGCCCAGCGCGATCGGGCGGCGGGACAGGTCTCGCTCTTCGGCCTCCTCGAGGGTCCGAAGGCGAGCGAGACCCGCAACCCCGGAGAGGACGGCGACTACCCGGAGGCGGAGCCCTGGACCGACAAGGAGAAGCTGAGCGGCGAGCGCGAGACCCTGGGCTTCTACATCACTGGCCACCCCCTCGATCAGTACGCCGACGAGATCCGCCGCTACGCCACCCACACCACGGCCCGGATCCTCAGCAGCGCCAGGAGCGGCGACAGCGTGAAGGTGGTCGGGGTGGTCTCCGCGCTGCGCTCACGCCCGACGAAGACCGGCAAGCTCATGGGCTTCGCCACCATCGAGGACCTCACCGGGACGGTGGAGGTGATCTGCTTCTCGGGTGGCCGGAGGCCCGGCCCTCCGATCCCCGGCAGGGCCCCCGTCGCCCGCAGCGGCGGCTTCGAGATCTGGCAGCCGCTCCTGGAGACCGATCAGCCCCTGCTGATCTCCGGGACCGTCCAGTACAACACGCGGGACGAGGAGAACCCGATCCCCGAGCTGATCGCCGACGACATCGAGCCGCTGGCGGTGGTCCGCGCCCGCAGCGCTTCGCGCTACACCATCACCGTCGACGCGGACCACCTGAGCCCGGAGAAGCTCCAGCGCACCAAGAGCCTGCTGGGGCAGCATCCGGGCCCACTCTCGGTGGAGCTGCGGATCCGGATCCCGAACGCCTCCGTCACGAACGTCCTGGTGGGCGGCCTGAAGGTCGCCCCCACCGACGAGCTGGGCGAACGGCTGAATCTGCTCTTCGGCACCCCCGTCGTGGGGGTGGAGACTTGAGGGTGGCTTGCACTACCTCTCCACCCGAGGCATGAGGACCAGGGGCGCCGCTGCCGGGACTCGATGAACGGACTCCCGGTCCAGGCCACCGTATGCCCGTGGATCGGGCGTGGGGGCTTGCCTCGACGGAGCTTTCGATGAGCGATGGCCTGCCGACTCTGATCCGCGAAGCGACCGCAGCAGACTACCCCCGGGTAGCAGAGCTCTTCGAGGAGATGCACGGCCCCCTGCCGGTGGCCTCCGAGAACGAGTGGTCGAGCCAGCTCGCCGCACACACCCTCTGCCTGGAGTGCGACGGGGTGGTGCAGGGCTACGTCCTCGGCTTCGGGAACGCCCCCAGGGGTCACATCAGCCAGATCTCCGTCTCGGCTTCGGCGCGGGGCCAGGGCTACGGCAGGGCGCTGATGATCGCCATGTCCCGGCGCTTCCTCAGCCAGGGCTGCACGAGCTGGGACCTTCACGTGGAGGAGGGGAACGATCCGGCCCGCCGGCTCTATCAGAGCCTGGGGATGAAGGAGACCCACCGCTCGGCCTGGGTCCAGCTCGACTGGAGCCACCTCGCCGACCTCGCTGGCAGGGTGGGCCCCCAGCCCTCCCAGATCCGCGAGCTCGCCCCTCTCCGCGATCCCTTGGTGGCCGACGCCCTCCGCCTGGCACCCGGCCGACTGGAGGGGTGCCGGAGGCGGCCTGGTGCCCACCTCCTCGAGCTGATCGAGACCGAAGGGGAGCGGATCCTGGGGGTCGCCGCCTACTTCCCCCAGGTCCACCTGGTCGCGCCCCTGCGCGCGCCAACCCCGGAGCAGGCGATCGCCCTCCTCGGCGAGCTGGTCCCGGTCGCTGGCGAGTCCAAGGTCCGGATCGTCGTCGACGACCAGGACAACCTGATCCTCCTCCTCCGCGGCGCTGGGGGCGAGGTGGTCTACGACGCCCACCACATGGAGGGAACCCTCGTCGACGCCCGCTGAGCCAGGCCGACGATGGCGGCGGGCCATCCGGCGGATCGCCCGATGGCGGGTGGCGGTCGGCGCCGACCCGTGCAGGTCCCCGGGGCGAGGATTGAAGGCCACCCCCTGCCCCGACTCGGTTGCCCTACAAGGCCAAGAGCGCTAGCGTGCGACCGATCTGCCCACGGGCGCACGACGAGGAATCAGCTTGATCGGACTACGTGAAATCGAGGCGGCCCGCGAAGCCATCAGCGGGTACATCGCCAAGACACCCTGTGTTAAATCGGACTCCTTCGCCCGGCTCTCCGAGGCGAAGATCTGCTTCAAGATGGAGAACCTCCAGCGCACCGGCTCGTTCAAGGAGCGAGGGGCGCTGAACAAGCTCCTCTCCCTCTCGAGCGAGGAGCGCAGCCGAGGCGTCATCTGCGCCTCCGCTGGCAACCATGCCCAGGGCGTCGCCTACCACGCAGGTCGCCTGGGGATCCCCGCCACCGTGGTCATGCCCGACCACACACCGCTGGTAAAAGTATCTAACACCAGAAACCACGGCGCCACCGTGATCCTCGCCGGCGGCAACTTCGACGAGGCCTACGCCGAGGCCAAGCGGCTGCAGGAGGAGCGCGGGCTGGTCTTCGTGCACCCCTTCGACGACGACGCGATCATCGCGGGACAGGGCACCATCGGCCTCGAGCTCCTGGAGCAGAACCCGAGCGTCGAGGTGGTGGTGGTCCCCATCGGGGGCGGTGGCTTGATCGCCGGGATCGCCGTGGCGCTGAAGGAGACGAACCCGAAGATCCGGGTGGTGGGAGTCGAGACCCGCGCGATCCCGTCGATGAAGGCGAGCGTCGAGGCGGGTGAGCTGGTCACCGTCCCCAGCGGCCAGACCATCGCCGACGGGATCGCGGTGAAGCGCCCTGGGGGCCGCACCCTCGAATACGTGAAGCGCTACGTAGACGAGATCGTCACCGTCGACGAGGAGGAGATCGCCAACGCGATCCTCCTCCTCCTCGAGCGCGAGAAGGCAGTGGTCGAGGGCGCCGGCGCGGTGGCCCTGGCGGCGCTCCTGAACGGCCACGTCCCGGACATCGCGGGCCGCAACATCGTCGCGCTCATCTCCGGTGGGAACATCGACGTCAACCTGATCAGCCGCATCATCGAGCGCGGCCTGGTCAAGGGCGGACGGCTGGTCCGCTTCGTGGTCAAGATCGAGGATCGCCCCGGGGCCCTGGCGCGGATCACCGGGCTGGTCGCCGCCCAGTCGGCGAACATCATCGAGATCCACCACGACCGCGCCTTCGGTGCGTCCGGCTACGGCGAGACCGAGGTCCTCCTCACCCTCGAGACCCGCGGGAGCGACCACGTCCAGGCGATCTACGACACGCTCACGTCGGCGGGCTATACGGTGGTCGAGCAGCTCTGATCGCCGGGCTGCCTCTTCGGCAGCGGCCGCCTCCGCCCGCGTCAGATGAAGCCCACCCCGACGTTGATCAGCCCGCCGTAGGAGGCGCGGTCGAAGCTCATCCTCGGATCGGAGGTCTCGATGATCGCGGTGGCCCCCACCGAGACCCGCGGATCGCCCAGGGGAAAGAAGTTCACCCCGGGGAGGATCGAGATCCGATCCGGACCTCCGTTCGTGGAGATCTCGCCGCTCGCCTCTGCCCGGAGCTGGACCGCTGGGACGAAGCGCCAGGCGACGAGGGCGCCGTAGAGGGACGCGGGCAGATCCACCCGCTCGCGCAGCTTCAGGAGCCCCGTCCGCCGCTCCCCCTGGGTGAAGCCGCCACGGAGCTGGAAGGCGAAGCCCTCGGAGGCGAAGCCATAGATCGCCTGGAGGCGGACGTTGGTGTTGGAGCTGAGCCACCGCCGGGAGTCGATCGGGAAGCTGACCCCGGGCAGGACCGCGAGCTGGTGGTGGCGACCCAGCGTGAACGGGAGCCTCGCGTCCAGATCCATGTCGGTCTGGCTGTCGCGGCGTCCGGCCAGCGAGTTGAAGAAGGTCACCCCCGCTTCGAGGACGTAGAGGTTGGCTCGGAGCCGCTCCGCGAAGACCGGATGATCGTCGCCGTCGCCGCCGACGTAGCTGAAGAGCTCCAGGTCGACGCTGCGGGTGAGCTCGGGGAAGGAGTGAGCCTTGGCGAAGTCCCAGTCATGGACCTGCTGCTCGCCGGGCCAGGCCGGCCTAGGGATCATCGGCAGGTCGCCGGACCTGGCGTCCCCCTGGGTGCTGCCTGCTGGCGCCGGGTGCAGGCGATGCTCCCGGATCCCCCACCCCTCTCTGCCTCCGCTGTCGAAACCGGGATCCGCAGAGGAGGAGGCGGGCTCCACCTGCCCCAGCCCGCTGTGGTCGAGAGGAGCGCCATCCACCCGCGCCTCGTCGCCGCCGCAGATCGCCTCGCCGCAATCCTCCGACTCGGCGCCGTCCTCCTCGCCCTCGACGATCACCGATCCCTGCGCCGTGACCACCTTCGCCGGCACGACCTCCGCCATCGACCCCAGCGGCAGGAGGCTCATGGCCGCCACCACCGCCCATCGCCCCACTCCCATGCGCTGCCCCCCGAACCGGCGCGCTTCGAGCCGGCCTTGGGGATCAGCATAGGTTTGTGTTGGCGAAGATGCAGGCGGGCGCTACCCGGCCGGGCGGTGCAGGAGGGCGCCTGGCGTCGGCTCCGACCGAATCAGTACGGCGCCGCGTTCGATGCCAGGGTGTAGATGATTCCGAGACCGACGCCGAGGGTGACCACGATCAACCCCATCAGCTTGGGGATCGTCCAGTTGTCATCTTCCTTGCGCTCCATCTCGAACTCGGCGTCGCTCATCTGACTACCTCCATGGGGCCGCCCGCTGGGGACGTGTTTTGCAAACGGTTTCGCATTGCGGGGAGCAGAGGTCAACCGCCGTTTGGCCTGGGCGGCGCCAGCTGCGATCCTCCTTCTATGGGGCAACGGCGTTCTGCGCAACCGGTGGCGAGGAGACGGGTTTGCAGCGGGCCGCGGCCCCCTCCAGCCCCTCCGAAAACCGGGTTTCGTCCGATGCTGGATTTTTGCATCGGGGTCCTTTCTCGCTTAGGCTTCGGTCCATTTTCGAACCACTCGGTCGGGCGCCCGCCCGGCCGCACCTCCACCTCCTGGAGGGCGGGAACTGATGGACGACGAATCCCCGAAGCCCACGGAACACGATCTCGACCAGCCGATGGATCCGGACGGGTCGGTCTCGGGATTGGATCCCGAGGCAGCCAAGCTGGGCTACGTCTTCGATCCCGAGAGCGGCTTCCACTGGCACCCCTTCGCCGAGCATTGGTACCAGCCCTCCGAAGGGATCTACCTCGACATGGAGGGGGCGCCGCTGGCGCGGCAGGACGCAGAGGCAGCCGTCGCTGAGTCCCTCGCGCGTGGGGACGGGCTCCCCGAGGAGGAGGTGGCGGAGGAGGCCTCCCTCGCCGAGCCGGTTCCTCCCGAGGCCTACGAGCTGGATGAGGTCGAAGAGGTGGTCGAAGAGGTGCTCCCCGATGTGGTGGAGGCGGAGGAGGTCTTCGAGGTCGAGGACCTGACCTCGCAGGCGCTGGACGCGGAGGCGCTGGACGCGGCGGCCCTGGACGCTGCTGCGCTGGACGACGAGATCCCCCAGGCCGAACCGGCGGTGCGGCTGGAGTTGCCGCCCCTCCCGCCCCCTCCCGCGCCAGCCGAGGCGGTGGAGCCTGCCGAGTGGGCGCCAGAGGCGATCGCGCAGGAGGCCGGGGTCGAAGCCGTCGTCCCCAGCGGCGAAGGGAAGTTCGGCGGCCTGCGGGAAGCGGGCCTTCGGGTGATCGGCAACGAGCTGCGCCTGGAGGAAGGCGCCCCGGTCACGCCCCTGCTGGAGGCCTACTCCGATCCCAGCGAGATCCCGACCCACTTCGCCGAGACCCGGCGGGTGGTGGTGCACCTGCAGAACGGCGCGGTCCAGCGGGGTTTGGTGAACGGCGCGGACCTGCTGGCGCCGACGATCACCCTGGCCACCCCCGCCGACTCGGTCTCGATCGAGACCCGGTCGATCAAGGCGGTCTTCTTCATGCGGGAGCCGAATGCGAGCGCCCCCACGCCGACCGGGCGAAAGGTGCAGCTCACCCTCTCGGATGGTCGCAACCTGCAGGGCTTCGCCCCCAACCCCCTCCCGTCCAGCGGGGGCTTCTACCTCCTCCCCACCGACACGGTGTCGAACACGGCGTGGATCTACGTCTACCCCCACGCGATCCGGGATCTCGACCTGGCCTGACCGGCGGATCGACGGGGCAGTTCGTGGGGCAGGTCGGCTGCTGAACGAAATCCAGTTGCATCTTCGGAGCCGTCCGGGATAGAAAATTCTCCGATGCGTGCCGCTCTCCGATTCCTCCTGCTCGCTCTCGTCCTGGGCGCCTACGTGGCCCAGCCCCTGACGACGCAGCACCACCTCCACGAGGGTGGTGAGCGGGCGGGGTGTACCGCGTGCATCAGCCAGGCGTCGCCGGAGACGACGCCGCCCCCCAGGATCACGGCGCCCGCCGTCTTCCACGCATCGTTCGGAAAGATCGCGGCGCGCCCCCTGCCGCCGCCGGCACAGCTCCAGCCGGAAGACTTCAGCTACAGCACCTCACCGCCCAACGCCTGACCTCCACGCCCGTGGTCCGTGCCGTGTGCGCCTCGCTGGCGCCGGCACCTCGGTCATGTCCGTTGCGGGGCGACCTCGGCCGCCCCGAAGGTGAGTCTCTTCATGCATGTGCGCATCATCGCGGAGGGTGACACCCGCTCCGCGCAGGGCCCTCCGCCTCTGGCGAGAGGTCCCGCCAGCCCATCTCTTGTGATCCTAGCCGCCGTCTGCGTCGCCTCGTTCGCGAAGTTTTCGCATGCGGCGGCCCTGCCGCCCCCTCCCGACCATGAGGGCAGCGAGCTCCGCGTCCTGGCGGATCTCGCTGCGCCCGACGCAGCCGACGCAGCCGACGCAGCCGACGCAGCCGACGCAGCCGACGCAGCCGACGCAGCCGACACGCCCGACGCAGCCCGAGCAGCAGAGCGTGCGCGGCTGGAGGCGGAGCTCGCCGAGTCGTTGGACCTGACCCCGCCCCCGCTTCCTTCGGTGGGCCAGGCCCCATCGGGCGCCAAATTCCTCCCGGACATCTCCCTGGTCGGGACCTTCGCTGCGGCGTGGTTCTCCGACGAACCCACCTTGCGCTTCGCCGCCCACGAGCCCCTTCACCGCGGCCCCCAGCTGCAGGAGATCGAGGTCGCGCTCCAATCGAACATCGATCCCTTCGTCCGCGCGGACATCTTCCTTGCGATCTCCCTCTTCGGGATCGAGGTGGAGGAGGCCTACGCCACCACCCTGGCCCTGCCCTGGAACCTCCAGGCACGCGGCGGCCTGATGTACGCGCCCTTTGGCCGCTTCAACCAGACCCACTTCCTGGAGGTGAGCCCCTTCGCGGACATGCCCCTCCCCAACCGGCGGTTCTTCGGCGGCGAGCAGCTCCGCGGCGTCGGGGTCGAGGCCTCCTGGCTGGTCCCGCTCCCCTTCTTCGCCGAGGTCCGGGCCGCTGCCCTCGGCGCCGACAACGAGCTCTCCTTCGGGATCCCCGCCACCGACATCGAACGAGTGACGGATCTCCTCTCCGTTGTCCGACTCCTCACCTCCTTCGACTTCAGCGAGAGGCTGACCCTGAACCTGGGCGCCTCCGTGGCAAACGGTCCCAACGCCACCGGCGGGACCTTGGCCTCCGATCTCAATCGCACCGATGTCTTCGGGGGCGATCTCTACCTGAAGCTCCGGGATCCCTCGTCCCGGGCGTATACGGCATTGCAAGCCGAATACCTTTACCGCAGGGCGACAGTCCCCGACGGGCGACTCGAGCAGGGCGGCGCCTACGCCTGGCTCGTGCGGAGGTTCGATGCCAGCTGGGAGGCGGCGATCCGCGGCGATCTCCTGGGCCTCCCGGATGGAACCATCCACGGCAGCCCGAGCCTGGAGGGCGGGAGGGCTCCCTTCCTGGAGCCTGCGAGCCAGTACCGGGTCGGCGCCGCCGTCTCCTTCTACCCGTCCGAGTTTCAGCGGATCCGGGTCCAGGCCAACTACGACTTCGGAATCGAGACAGCCGGCGTCAACGCACGCGGCGTCCAGGAATACTTCCTTCAGTACCAGCTCGTGATGGGCGCCCACGGCGCGCATCCCTTCTAAAAATGGAGACAACCATGCTCACTCGCATCTGGGCGTTCCTCCTCGTGCTCGTCTTCGCCGGCGACGCCGCTGCCGAGGTCCGGGTCGTCGCCAGCATCCCTGCGATCGGCTCGATCGCGCAGGAGGTGGTCGGCAGCCATGGCTCCGTCACCTCCCTCGCCCCGGCGACGCAGGACCCCCACTTCGTCGACGGCAAGCCCTCGATGATCCTCACCTTGAACCGCGCCGATCTCCTCCTCCAGGCGGGCCTCGGCCTGGAGGCAGGCTGGCTGCCCACCCTGATCGTCGGCTCCCGCAACCCCTCGATCCAGACAGGCCGAAAGGGGAACCTCGACCTCTCGACGGTGGCTGGGGCGCTCCTCGAGGCAGACGGCCCCCTGGACCGCGCGCTCGGCGACGTTCACCCTGGCGGCAATCCCCATTACTGGCTTGATCCCCGGCGCGCCCCGGCCCTCGCCGACGGCATCGCGGCGCGGCTGGCCGCCATCGATCCGGAGAACGCAGCCAGCTACCGATCCAACGCCGCACGCTTCGCAGCGGCGGTGAAGGAGAGGCGCGCCGCCTGGGAAGCCCAGTTTCGACCCCACCGGGGACGGGAGCTGGTCCCGTTCCATCGGAGCTTGATCTACCTGCAGGATTGGCTCGGCCTGGGCGAGCTCGCAGCCGTCGAGCCGGTCCCCGGCATCTCCCCCTCCCCCTCCCACCTCGCAGGGCTGATCCTCCGCATCCGGGAGAAGGAGTCCAAGCCCGTGGTGGTGAGCGAGCCCTGGTACAACCTGAGGACAGCGGAGACCGTCGCGAGCAAGGGAGGGGCGCGCATGGTCCGGCTCCCGGGTGACGTTGGCTCGGTGGCAGGCAAGACGAGCTACCTCGATCACATGGACGAGATCCTCCGGCGGCTGCGCGCCGGCCTCGAGGGAAAATGAGCCAGCACCTGAACCGCAGGCCGATGGTCTCTTGTGCTCCTGTCCCTCGTCGGCGGGCTCGATCTGTCTCTATTTTCCTGCTGGCACCTCTCTTCCTGGCGGGCTGCGCGGTGGGCTTCGGAGAGGAGGCGAGCGGAGAGGTGGTGGTCTCGCTGGCTCCGGAGGGGACGGACTCGGGCGGCGTCCGCTTCGAGGAGGCGAGCCTGCACCTCCTCGACGTACACGCCGTGCGGGAAGAGCGCGACGAAGACGAGGGGGGCCACGGACATGGCCACGCCCACCTGGAGCGTGCGCCGGGGATCGCCGAGGACGATCGGGCCGAGGAGTTCCTCCGCTTCCCGGTCGGCGCCGCCCTCCCGACCCGGGTGGATCTGCTCGGGGGTGAGCAGCATCTGGCGACCTTCGAACTGACGGCTGGCGGCTACGAGGGCCTGGTCCTCCAGGCGGTCGAGGACGCGGGATGCAGCCTCTTTGCACAGGGTCTGCTGATCGACGAGGAGATCCCCGTCTCGATCTGCCTCTCGAACTTCGACCTCTCCATCCCCGTCCACTTCCACGTCGGCCGCGATGAGCGCGCGATCCTTCGCCTCCCGGTGCACGTCGAGGACATCCTCGCAGGGATCGATCTCCTCGGCCTGACGCGTGGAGACGATGGATCGATCCGCATCGATGGGCGGTCCAACGCGGTCGCAGCCGCCTTGATAGAAGAGAACCTGCAGCGCGCCTTCCCCATCCACGACGAAGCCCACGAGGAGTAGGGCCGGTGCCCGCCCCGTAAATCCCCCCTCCCCCTTCGAAGAAGGTGGAGCGAGGGCGGCTCAGCCGCGGCGCAGGGCGCTTCGCACCGCGCCGGGAACGAGGGCCAGCGCCGACGTCATGACGATCGTCGCGCCGGTCGGCAGGGACCAGACGAACGAGAGAAAGTAGCCGACGAGCGCCGCGGCGAGCGAGGTCGCGACAGCGTAGACGAAGACCTGCCGCAGGCGGTCCAGCAGGAGGAGCCCGCCCGCCGCCGGGATGATCGTCAGGGCGAAGACCGGCAGCGCCCCCAGGGCACGGGTG
>Ga0180215_1002695_pt1 | contig 17516 bp, 14 predicted proteins | sample eDN3rd37CBELigBY_FD_128871 | JGI IMG/M metagenome (GOLD analysis project Ga0180215, IMG submission 128871) | Enriched backyard soil microbial communities from Emeryville, California, USA - eDNA 3rd pass 37_C BE-Lig BY (version 2) (version 2) | ecosystem: Environmental > Terrestrial > Soil >... | reverse complement strand
AAATTTGTAGGTGGTAGGCCATTTGGAGATTTAATTCATCCTGAAAGGTCTTCCTTATCACCGGAATGCAGGGATTTTGTTCGAGATAGATTGTTGAACAGATATAGTGCTGGTGAATTTAATTAATGATGCTAAGGGTTTTTTATTCATGTTAAGACGTTACTGTGCCTTGCGATCTCAAAAGTAGATAATGCAAATCTGGATTTATCGGAAGAACTTAGTCCTGACTAGGTCTGAGTTCTTTTCCATCTTCTAGCAAATTTTAAATCGTAGACTTCATCTAGTGAATTCATGAAAAAGTTAAAGAAGCTTGAACGAATACAATCTAGTAAATCTTGCCAAAATCTCTGTTTTATTTTAGTATAGATTATGAATATTTAAAAATTTAATTATACAAAGCTAATTCGATAGCACGCAGTCGAAGGATTGAGAAGACTTGATTAATAGATTTATTTATAATTTAAGTTCTATATATTGCTTCAGCAAGGTCATTATTATTTGCAAGATGATCCAAATTGTATATTTTTTTTCATAAACTGTTCTTTATATAGAATATAAAATAACTAAATACAGAACATTTGTTTTTGCGTTTATCCCAATTTGGATAAAGGTGAAACGTTATCAACAGGTTAGCAAGATGCATATTTATATATTATGGAAATAGTCCTTTGGTATTGCAACTTTGGTTGTTATCTTGAGAAATCACATATAGTTGAATCTGTTCTATATTTTTTAAAATAAGATAAGCGATGATTTAGGAGGACTCAACTTTGGGGAGAAAGGTTGATTTAGATTTTTTTCAAGAGTATTCTGCTAGCGTATCTGAAGAACATAGATATTTTACCAGAATTGAAAGTACACATTATTTATTCTTTAAAAGAATATATGAAATCTTTTTTTCACTCGTTGGTTTGATTCCTGCTTCGCTTATTATTTTACTTTTTGCCATTTTGATCAAACTTGAAACACCTGGACCTGCTTTTTTTTTACAGGAGAGGGTGGGATTAAATGGTAAGTATTTCAAGGTGATTAAGCTTCGATCGATGGGGTTAGATGCAGAAAAAGATGGTGCTAAATGGGCTGATAAGGAGGATCCTAGAGTAACAAGAGTTGGTTTATTTATCAGGAAAACAAGGATAGATGAGCTACCTCAATTATGGAATATTTTAGTTGGAGATATGAGTTTGATTGGCCCTAGACCAGAGAGGCCGATGTTTACAGCCCAATTTAATGAACAGATTCCAGGTTTTGTGGAGCGTTTAAGAGTAAAACCCGGTTTAACTGGCTGGGCACAAATTAATGGTGGATACGATGTCACACCTCAGGAAAAACTGAACTTAGATCTCTATTACATAAATAATTTAAGTTTATTCTTAGATTTAAAAATTTTGTTAAGAACTGTCGTAATCTGTTTTACAGGTAGTGGGGCTAGATAATTAGAGTAGGTTGCCGATTGGATAATCATATAACTAGCCTGCTAGATATTAAGAAGAATAATAGAAAGTTAAGTTCGTACTCTGAAAGTTTCCAGTAATATTCCCAATATGGCCTTTTTATTCGCGACATTATATATGTAGTAATCGGTATTGTTAACGAATCTTGAAAGTAATTTTAATTCAATACAAAAAGGGGGAAGAGGCCATTGGCTATATTATTAACAGGGGGAGCCGGTTATATTGGAAGTCATACATGTGTCGAGTTATTAAATGCAGGTTATAAACTAATCGTGGTAGACGATTTATCCAATAGTAAGCTAAATTCCATGGTTCGTATAAAGGAAATCACAGGTAAGGATTTTAAATTTTACAAAACGGATATCCTCGATAGAGAGGCTTTAGAACCCATATTTGTTGAGAATTCAATAGAGGCTGTGATTCATTTAGCGGGACTGAAATCTGTAGGGGAATCAGTTCAAATGCCGCTCCATTATTACCATAATAATATTACAGGTACACTTGTTCTTTGTGAACTCATGAAAAAATACAATGTTAAGAAGATGGTGTTTAGTTCATCTGCGACAGTCTATGGAGTACCGGAATATGTTCCAATTTCAGAAGATTTCCCTCTCCGTGCGATGAATCCATATGGCCGAACGAAACTGATGATTGAAGAAATGCTCCGCGATCTATATCATTCAGATCACGATTGGAGTATTTCACTGCTCCGTTACTTTAACCCAATTGGTGCCCATGAAAGTGGGAGAATTGGGGAAGATCCAAAAAGTATACCTAATAATCTAATGCCTTATATAACGCAAACGGCCGTAGGGAAATTAGAAGAACTGTACGTGTTTGGAAACGACTATCCAACAGTAGATGGTACAGGAGTAAGAGATTATATTCATGTGGTAGATTTAGCAAAAGGCCACTTGAAGGCACTTGAAAAGATCCTAACATCTAAAGGGGTAGAAGCTTATAACCTGGGTACTGGGAAAGGGTATAGTGTATTGCAAATCGTAGCGGCCTTCGAAAAAACAACCGGAACCAAGATTCCGTATAAAATTGTTAAACGGAGGCAAGGTGATGTAGCAAGCTGTTACGCAGATCCAACGAAGGCAAGAAAAGAACTGGGCTGGCTCGCTGAAAAAGGAATTGAAGACATGTGCAGGGATGCTTGGGGATGGCAAGAGAAGAATCCAAGTGGTTATGAGGATGTTTTGCAGGATAGAAATACTTCTTTCGTGTTTTAATTTTATTAAATCCAAATACTTTTTGGTTGAATCGTTCTCTATAAGGAACGTAAATTAATACTTTATGAGAACTAAAGTAGTTCCATATTTTACGATTTGCTCGAGTGTAGGAAAAATCATTCCATGAGTTAATGTTGCGTTAAATTAACATGGAAAATGTATAGGAGTATAACGTAAAAACTATGAAGAGAAAAAAATATATGATTGTTATTTGGGTAGCTATATTGCTTTTAGTTTTATTTTGGTTTTATAACAAGAATAGTGGTTCAGTGACCAAAATGGATCACTCGCAAGCAGAAAATGTGTATGTTGAAGATTTTGGAGCGAATGGGGAAGATTCAAAAGATGATTCTCGAGCAATACAAAAGGCTATAAACTTCAGCAAAAAATCAAACATTGGAAAAGTAAAACTAGTTGGTAATAAGAATTATATTATCCAGAAAGGAATCGTAATAGAAGAGGGAGTAGAACTAGAATTTGGCCAAAATACACGCTTAATGGTAGAAGGTAATTTCCGTGTGATTGAGGTAGAAAAGAATGCATCTATTTCAAATGGAATCATAGAGATAGTTGATAAAGACTTTGATTCCGATGTAATTTATTTAGATGGAAAACAAAGGTTCTGGTCATGGGAAAGAACGCAAATTCAAAATGTAACAATAATAAACTCGAGTAATTCACACAGAGGTATAGGGTTACATCTTTATGCAGCAGAATTAGACGACTATATATGTTTTGTTAATTTTACGAACATAAATATTGCGGGTTTTCATACGGGAGTTAAATTAGAAGCGGAAAAACCACAAAGTAATCGCTCAAAAAACTTTATCAATGGCAATCGTTTTATCAACCTAACACTGGATGACCTTGTAAGAGGAATTGATATCGACAGCGCTGTAGGTCCGCCTAATGAGAGTTCCGGTAATATTTTCTCCGGGTTACAGATTCAGATTTCCCCATCAACAGAGAAGGTACTGACAGTCAATGGCTCTGATAATAGATTTGAAGGAATGATATGGGATGTTCAATTGCTGAAACGGGGAAATGAAATAATAGAATTCGGAAAAGAGTCGGCAAGGAATGACTTTTATTCAAATCTAGAGGCTGAATATATTTTAGACAAAGGGACCCAGAACTACTATTCTTCACCCGAAAATAAAGCAAATCAATAATTTCTTTCTATGAAAAACCTCAATCTTTGTAATAAGAAAATTTATTAATTTAGGAGGATATTATGGACGATAAGATTGATTTAAAGACCTTTCTGCGAATTGTGAAAAAAAGAATCTTCACGATCATTGTGACAGTATTATGTGCATCGGTGTTAATGAGTATATACTCCTTTTATTTCTATAAGCCGACTTATGAGGCATCGGAAAGTATTTTAATTGGGAAGCTTTCCAAGAGTCCAGATACGTATTTGACGGCACAAGATACGAATATGCTGCTTGCTTCAACAATCGATTTTATTAAAAATCCTGTTGTCCTCAACGCTGTTCAGAAAGAACTGGATATAAAGGACGATGAATTGGACGAAAAGATTGCCGTACAAAACAATAAGGATTCACAAATAATCAGTATAGTCGTAAGAGACCATGATAAGAAGTATACCAAGGATGTTGCCTATACGACTGGGTTAATTTTAGTGAAAAAAATGAATGAGGTATTTGGTGTTTCAGATATAGGGCTATTAGGTGAGGCTGGTCAAACTCAGGTGGAGAAAGTGGGGAGTTTACCTTTAAATTTAGCTATTTCCTTGGTAGTATCTTTATTTCTGGGAGTTATATTGGCGATGATTAGAGAGTATTGGGATGAGCCTGGAATTAATGGGCATAATTCAACGAATCGAATAGGAAGTAGAAAAAATCGCAGGAATATAAGTGTATAAGCAAAGACGGCCAAATTAAACTCTAATCGGACGTATTTCGATGATGCGTTCGTTTGAAAGAACAAATTAATGTAATTTAGTTGCTGTTAATCGAACGGATGAATAGGAGGGTGGACACTTTTATTCTGATGTCAAAATAAGGTGGAAGCTTCAATGGAAAAATTGAAAAGAAATTCAATATTAAAGAATATTATTCATCTATTTTTCAGTACATCTTTAGCGAGTGCCTTAAATGCAATCGTACTGATTGTATTAGCTACTTATTTACAATCCTATTATTATGGAATGTTTAGTGTTATCCTGGCATTCGCCATGATCATGGGTTATTTCACGGATGCAGGACTAAGCAGCATCGTTTTGAGGGAAGGTTCAAAGAAGGAGACCAATCTATCCATTTTGGTATCTTCTTACATAAAAATGAGAATGGGTTTACTTTTTGCAACTTTTGTTATTGGTTTTGCCGTAATCCATGTTTCAAATCAGAATCATCAAGAAATGATTGAAGCAGCCTATATTTTTATCCTTCCAATGGTCACAGGAGTTGCCTTACAGTCTATTGGAACAACTTATTTTCAACTAACAGAGAGAATGCAATATTATGGGCTAATTAAAGTTACTTCTTCTGTTTTTCTCGTTGCTGGTATATGTATTGGATTCCTTTTCAATTTAAGTCCATTTTCAATCTATCTATTATATGGTTCTTCCTATCTTGCTGCAGGCGTATTTGCCCTATATCTAGTTCATAAAAATAGTAAAATTCGCTTGAATAGTAAATTTCATAAGGGAATCCTACAAAATTTTGTATCCTTTACGCTAAGTGGATTACTCTTTGTTCTTCTGCCTCAATTAGGACCAATTGTGTTGGAAAAGGCGATCTCCCTTAATGAAGTAGGATTATTTGCAGTAGCGTATCGAATTCCGCAGGCATTACAGCAAATTCCAATGATTATAGCAGGAGCATTTTCACCTGTCTTATTCAGGGCTTTTCATGATCATCGTTTGAGTGACCATTTGCGATACAGTCTATCCATGATCAAAATGATGGCACTCGCGGGAATGATGATGACGATTCCCATTTACTATATGGCCGATTGGGTTATTGAAATATTATTTGGTGAAAAATGGGCAGCAGCAGCTTTACCTATGAAAATTTTATCAGTCATTCTTATTTTACAGGCAGTCAATATTGCTCTGGCAGATGGGCTAACCACAAGAGGCTTACAGAATTATCGTACGCTTGTGCAAGCGATCTCTGTTCTTTCGGGCATGTTGCTTTATTTATTCTTCAGTCAATCATACGGAGTCACTGGAGCGGCTCTAGCTGGTGTCTTGATTGAAGCCATTGCTCTGCTGGGATTTTGGCTATTCAACCCAAATCGCTGGATTATAGCCAACAAAGCCATCATTCCTTACTTATCCTATTTTAGTATCTGTTTATTTAGTATCGATAGATTGTTAGGTACCCTGTCGCTACTAGCAGCTAGCGTTCATCTTCTATTATTAGGGCTCATTCTTCTGGTCGATAGAGAAGTGAGGCAAAAGATGATGAATTATATCAAGAGGGTTACAGGAGGAAAAATGAGAAATCAAGGTGTATCAAGGGGGATGAAATGATGATTTATCCCGCAGAAAAAATAACTAAATATAATTTCTCCATTTTTTTACTTTTTTTTCTTGTAACGCTCGCAAATTACTTCATTTATGTAGGGTTTGCAGTAAAGCCTTTTATGGTCTTTTTAGGTTTATATGCCATCTTCAATATCTCTTCGCTTTATTTCCCAAGGCTTCAATTATTCGAAATAGCACTGCTGTTATTTTACATCATGTACAGTTTTTCGGGTGTATTTTCCTTATACCCAGCTTCAAGTGTAAGAATCATTTTAGGGATTATGGTTTACCTTGCTTGTTATTTTATGATGAAATCGGTGATTGCCGATGCAGGGCGCATAATGATTGAGAAGGCAATATCGGATGCAGGTATTCTCTTTAATACAATTAGTCTTATACTCTATGGAATAGGCTTAGCTAGCTTAGGGTTTATTTTCGAAGGTGACCGAATATATAAATTTGGTTTGATGCTTGATCGGGACTACCCACGATTAATTGGTGTTGTAACGGATCCGAATTACTATATATTTTACAACACACTTTTTTTCACTTATTATCTTTGTCATTTGAATACCCGGAAGAATAAGTTGGGGCTTCTGTTAAGCGCGATTGCCAATGTACTAACCTTTTCACGTGGTGGATTAATCGTGATGGCATTTATACTCTTACTGTATATCCTGCAGAATAATCTACTCAAACAAGTGAAATTGGTATTGGGATTCGGCAGTTTGTTGGCTGTAAGTATGTATATTGCAGCTGTTTATTTGAACTTTGATATATATGAAATATTGAAATCAAGATTTGCAGATTTTTTTGAGGATGGAGGAAGTGGAAGGTTAGAATTGTGGGGCCGGGCATGGGGTTTTTTTTCATCGCATATGTGGGTCGGAATAGGGGCTTCTAATTTTACTGATTATAACCAGCATCATTTTAATGACGATACAGAAGTCCATAATACCTTTTTAACAATAATAACTGAATCTGGTTTACTAGGGATTACCTTTTTTACTTTGTTTATTATTTTAGTATTGGTGCAAATCTTTCAAAGCGGTTTACATAAATCGCATCCGTACCTGTTATTTGCCTTTTTAGGATTTATCATACAAATGGCCTTTTTGTCAGTCATTATTAACGATATGTATTTAGTGTATTTAGCGATTCTGGCTGCTTATATACGTTATGAGACTAATAGTTCTTCCGTTATTCTGCAAGATAAAAAACGAAATGATTTAAATGGTAGTGGAGGTGTGGACAAAAATGAATATTCTACTCATAACGGATAAGTTAATAACTGGTGGAGCAGAAACTTATTTCTGCAAATTAGAGAACCAATTGCAACACCCAAATAGTAACTTCTATTATAGTGCAGCTTCAGGAGAAATGCAGAAGAGCATCAAACATAAGGATCAGTTTAGTGAGTTAAGCAGAACAAAGCACGCTCAAAATATTAAAAAGCTTAGAGAAATCATCATTGAAAAACAGATTGATATGATTCATGCAAATAGTTTGAGAATGGTTTTATACAGCATCCTTCTGAAGAAGCTAACGAAAACCAAGGTTAAGATTGTTTATACAAAGCATAATGTGACAATTCTTGAGAAAAAAATTCCGGTTGTTTTTCGATTTTTATTAAATAGATATGTTGAACGAATCATTACAGTTTGTGATTTTGAAAAAATGAGTTTGCTTAAAATTGGTGTAAAACTGGACAAAATTACGACAGTTTATAATGGTGTTGATTTAAAGCAGTTCATTTTTCAAAAAAAGGAAAAAAGGGAAGGTTTTAAGATTGGGATACTAGGGAGGCTTTCGGCAGAAAAGAATCATGCACTGTTTGTTGAGATTGCCAATAAGCTGAGGGATGTTTCAAGCCTAATGTTTTATATTGCAGGGGACGGACCGGAACGGCAGGCTATTCAAAATAGGATTCAATCATACAATCTAGCTCACAAGATCAAGATGGTAGGAGCTGTAAGTCAGCCAGAAGACTTCTTGAGAGATATGGATTTAATTTTGCTGACTTCCTTAAGGGAAGTATTTCCTATGGTTATTTTGGAGGCAATGGCTGTTGGGACTCCGATTATCTCTATTAATATAGGGGGAATTGGAGAGGCAATTATAGACAAACAAACGGGTTATCTCATCGCGGAACATTCAGTAGAAGATATTATTGAGAAAATCTTGCAAATTCAATCAGAAGAAGATATGAGACATCAAATGATAGAGAATGCCCGCAGAAAGGTTGAATCGGAGTTTTCTTTAGAGCAAATGGTCGATCAGACTATAAAAGTGTATTGGTCGGCACCTAATGAACCAAGCGGATTACCGATAGAAGCAAAGGATAGGGATGTTTTTGATGAATCTATCCAATGAATGTTTTTTTCTAAGGATAGAATGTGAAATTAGTAAAATACCATTTGTGTAATCTATGGGGAAAAGGAAGGTGAAAAATAATAATGTCTAACCATGGTGAGTTAGTTTCGATTATCACTCCAACTTATAATGCTGCGAGATATATTATGGAAACCATCCAATCTGTTAGAGAACAAACTTATCTAAACTGGGAAATGATTATTGTAGATGATTGTTCAACCGATAATACAGTAGAGAGTGTTAAACAAGAAATGAAGGAAGATCCACGTATTAGTTTGGTTGAACTTACAAGTAATTCAGGTCCAGCTGTTGCCCGAAATACAGCCATCATAAGGGCAAAGGGCGATTATTTGGCCTTTCTAGATAGTGATGATCTTTGGTTGCCTCAAAAATTAGAGAAACAACTTATGTTCATGAAAGAGAAGGATGCTGCATTTTCTTTTACTGACTATAGAATTATGAATGAAGATGGGGGAAAAACAGATGTGATTTTTAAGTGCCCACCATTGGTTGAATATAAGGATCTGTTAAAAAACACAAGTATCGGGACCCTGACTGTGATACTGGATAAGAGGAAAATAGGTGAAGTGCAGATGCCGTTACATCGAGATTGTTCAGAGGACTATGGACTTTGGCTTAACATTCTTTCGAAAGGAATCGGAGCTTATGGACTAGATGAGGAATTAGCAATCTACAGAAAATGTGAAAATTCACTTTCAAGCAACAAATTGAAATCTGCACAAAAAACATGGAACACATATCGAAAGGTAGGCAAAATAAACATACTTCTATCCATATGGTATTTCGTCCATTATTCAGTAAACGGATATAAAAAGCATTCAAAAGTCTAGTATTATCTATTGCGGCACTACTTCTCAATATAATAGTAACGAAGATTAGAATAATGTAGTTGACTACTTTTTTAAAAAAATAAATGAGATGAAACGAATCTCAATTTTGTATTGGATTCGTTTCTTAGCAGGCCGGGTTGGGGCAATATGTTTGTACCATAATGGTAGTCTATATAGATGTAAGCTTGTTATTGGGACTCCCGTTATTGACATATCGGTTAGAAGGGAGAGAGGGGATATCAACAATGTTGTAACTACTATTTTTGGTCATTGTTACAATCGGGTTTGAATGCTTAATTTCAGAAATATCCCAGAGCATTCCGTCAAAACGGTTGTACATTCCGGAAACTTGTAGAATATTTTTGGTATAAGAGGACGGCTGAATTTGAAGATTGGAGAATAGATTTCCGGAACATTCATTTGGAACCGTTACCCCGCTGTCGATAGTAATCATATCCACGCAATCATCAAGAGAGAGGTTAGTGAAGCGGTTGGCATTAATCCAGGTCCTTCCTGATGTGATTTTCCGTGCCTGCAAATGAATGCCTTTGTCGAAACCAACAATTTTAATGTTTTCAAAGTCAACGAAGGAAATTTCTGCTTCTGGTGTTCCGGAAAACAATTTCAAACCTGTTCCTGTATGCCCCCCAGACCAATTAAGTATCACAAGGTCTCTTAGTATCGTTCGATTCCATGTATTGTAAAATTTTTGACTTCCGTCTAGGTAAACTGCCTCTTTGTTATAGGCTATCGGGTCTACATTAATGGATGCTCCTACTAACGAAGCGTCCTGCTGAATCTCGAATCCTCTTAGATTAGCTCCAATTGTGTAGCTTGTTTGTTGACCACCTTGAAGTAAAACTCCCTTCCTTACAATAATAGTAGACGTAATGTAGTAGTCATGATCAGATGCTAGAACGGTTTTCTTGTTATTGTTTGCGGCAAAATCGATTGCTGCTTGAATCTTTTCTGCTGCAGTTCCGGTAAAATTATCAACCAATACAACATTTTCTGGTGAATGGCCTTGGCCACTAGTATAACTATCCACTTTTATCCCCTTTCGTTTGTTAATCCGGGCGTATTAGTTATACCTTATGATGCAGGAACTATAATGTGATGTGATTTCATAGAAGAATTTGATATTGGGTTTTTATTTTCCGGTAATCTCTGACTGGTTTATTTAAAATAGACTGATACATTTTCAGCATCCCTGATTTAACTAGTTTATTAATGAAAAAACAGTTTTTTTATTTCAACAAAAAAGATCAGAATTTTTATAACAATATTTTATGTCTAAGCTAACATTATTGTGACTGTATGAGCAAATGCTTATTTGTTCATTTATTTCTGCGATGTTCATTACTCTACTTTTTGGAAGGACCTATAGTCCTTCCGCCCATCAATTGGTGCTTAAGGAATATTCGTTGGTGATCACCAATTCTTTTAAGTATCTAATCAATTCATCTCGAAGATCTTCGCGTTGAAGGGAAAACTCAATATTTGTTTTAACAAACCCTATTTTTTCTCCAACATCATATCTTTTCCCATCAAAATGGTAGGCAAACACCCTCTGAATTTGGTTTAATTTTTGAATCGCATCAGTTAACTGAATTTCACCTCCAGCGCCGATTTCGTGCTGATCTAAAAACATGAAAATCTCAGGTGTTAGAATATAGCGTCCCATTATGGCAAGATTAGATGGAGCATTTCCCGGAGCAGGTTTTTCAATAAAGCTTTGCACCTCATATCTTCTTCCAACGTGTGAAGAAGGATCAATAATTCCGTAGCGATGTGTTTCGTTATCTGGAACTGATTGAACTCCGATAACAGCTGAATGTGTTTCTTCATAGATATTCATTAGTTGTCTTAAGCATGGTGTTTCGCTTTGAACAATATCATCACCTAGTAGTACAGCAAATGGTTCATTGCCAATAAAATTTCGTGCGCACCAAACAGCATGTCCGAGTCCTTTTTGTTCCTTTTGTCGAATATAATGAATATCAGCTAGGTTAGAAGAATAACGAACCTTGTTGAGTAAGTCTGTTTTTCCATTCTCTAATAGGTTTTGCTCTAGTTCAGGGGAACGATCAAAATGATCCTCAATGGAACGCTTTCCTTTTCCTGTAACAATAATTATTTCTTCAATACCGGACGCAATGGCTTCTTCAACTATATATTGGATCGTTGGCTTATCAACTATAGGTAGCATTTCTTTTGGCTGTGCTTTTGTTGCTGGTAAGAACCTTGTTCCAAATCCAGCTGCAGGAATAATTGCTTTTTTAATTTTCATAGATATCTACTCCATAGTTAGTATTTTTGTTGTTTCCTATTTTCTAAATGATTAAGCTGTATGCCTAGTTCTTAGTGTCCAAATTTGATATAGCATTGCAATGGAGGAGAAAATGGTTAAATACGTTAAGGTTATCCACCCTGTTTGTAGATATGGTTGAAGCGCCAATTGTACTGGTTCGCTCGTTAAATAGGCTCTTTGATCGATGCAGATGTAAACCACCAACGCAATAAATAGAATAATAGCTATGATCCCTTCAGTAAGTTTACTTCTTGTTTTACCATTTTCTGCGTTGTACTGAGTGGCCCATCCGTCTTTCTTATTGGCTGATAATTTACCTAACCATACATTTGCAAAGGTTATTAAGTTTACCCATAAATATATTTCAGGACTAATCAATAAGGCTGCTAATACGACATCAATTCCTCTATGCATGGGGGTTTTTAATGCCAGTATTGTATTTAGAACAGATGCTAAGCCGACAGGAATCAGCCAAATCCATGACCAAAAAAACTGATCTGTTGCCAATGCCACAGTTAATAATGAAACGAATAATAGGCGTACTGTAAGATCAGTTATTGATTTGAATTGAGATCGCCAAATCTTCCATTTATGTTTTGACTTTGCTCCAATATCACTATTAGTTAGTAATTCAACGGTTCCTGATTGCCATTTATTTCGTTGCTGACGAAACGTATGGTAAGATCTCATGGAATCAACAAAACAGCGAGCAGTAGGACTAATGAGTGTTTTCCATCTTTTTTGAATTTGCCATGTTAAGAGCATGTCCTCAACATCACTTTCATCTTGCCAAGGCCCATCTAATTTGTTTTCGTCTACAATATCCTGCAAGGCCTCTGGTCGGAATAAGGTTGCTTGTCCGCCTAGTACATAAGTACTTCCACCTCTATACTGAAGGTCTAACAACCAGCTCGCCATATCTTGTTTTTGTTGATGTGTCCACCATCTTGCAATGGGTCCCCCATACTCTCCGGTTGCAATCTTTTCCTCATAATGAACATCGTCTTTAGAGATAAGACTTTTCTTCTTGGGCATCCTCATTGTGTACTTAGCCATGACTCCACCAATATTCCGAGAGCTCATTAGACCCTCCCACAATTGAGACAATGCATCTGGTGCAAGACGGCTATCAGCATCCATCCCAAGAATCGCTTTAACGGAATGTTTGTAGTATTCCTGGTACCTAGTTAATTTTTTATCATATAAGTCTAACGGGTCTCCGTAAATACTTTTCCATGCTGCGTTCAATGCTCCAACCTTACGCTGTTTATTATTTTGTGTTGTAAGAACCTTTAATCTCAGTTTAAATTCTTCTCCAGCCTCTAAAGCTACCTCTTCCGTTCGATCAGTACAATTATCAGCAATCACAATAACATCAAGTTCTACATCCTTAGGTAAGGTTTGGTCTCCTAAGCCTGCGAGGCAGTCACGAATTGATTTCTCTTCGTTATGTGCTGGTATAAATACAGCAATTCTTGGCTTCATATACGTGTTCCTAACACCTGAGATAGACGATTCAGTTAATCCGTTATAATCATTTGATAGCCTTATTACATTCTCCATATCTTACCCTCCGAAAATACTAGAAGTTTATTTGTATCCTTTAAAATAAAGAGATACCCTTTGGAAATTTAGTTAACCTCCCTTTTTGTTTATGATTATTGAACTATGATAGTTGTTTTATTTGTTCGTTTTATCGAACTAGTAAATAGAGTATATGACAAAAGTATGAAATATAAAAGTCTGAAAATTTTAATATTTGCACTAATAAATAACACTATATTGGCTATTTTCTCGTTATTACTCTCGTTTTCTTTGTTTATTAAATTTTATAAAGAATTTTTTGTTCTGTATAATGAACTAATGTGATGATATATCCAACGAAAGGGGTGGGGGCTGATAGGAAAAAAGATTCAACAGATATGGGAATAGGTAGCTAGGATTCCTGAAGCAAAATTATTTAATATTGGGAGATAGAAAGCAAGCGTTTCGATAGAAGGATCTAATGGAGACATGGTGTCGGTTATTGTGCCTTAAAGCAAACCAATGGACTGTCCCCAGGGCTCTGCAAATAGCGATATGGTAAGATTCACTTGCTATTATGTTCTTAATAAAGAATCTATAGTGGAGGTGTATTCCTGCGAAATTCTTATTCCATTATCTCTCTATACTAAATCTAGTAGATGGAGTCGTCACATTTTGGGGATTAAAGCATTCATACATTTCCGAGTTGAATCCATTGATGAACCAATTGTATGAAATCAATCCAATGCTGTTTATTTTGTTGAAGGCAGCGTTATCCCTCTCGCTGTATTTGTTTCTATTTCTGAAAAAGGTGCCGCAGTCCCATTGGTTTAAGGGGATCACGGTATTAACGGTAGTTTCGTATACCTCGGTGTTTGCGCTTCATTGTGTTTGGCTGAGTTGGATGTGAGCCAGGGGGACGGGTTCCGCGGTTCGGTTTATGCTGTGATTCTGGACAAGGGACTGTCCCTGAGCCTATTTCATTTAAGCAAAGGTAGAGCCGATGGACCCGTCCCTATGGTTCTGACATACAAATCGAAATCTAGAAGTTTAATTAAAGAGAAGTACAAAGGATGGGGACTGTTCTGGAGTACATATTTATAGAAGGAGAACAATCATGGCTATATTGGTAACAGGAGGGGCAGGATACATTGGGTCCCATACCTGTGTGGAGCTATTGAATGCAGGATATGAAATTATTGTTGTAGATTATTGCTTGAGCAGTAAACTGGAAGTACTGGACCAAATTCGAGCGATAACAGGGAAGGATTTTGCTTTTTATCAAGTTGATTTGTTGGATCAAGAGGCATTGGTCTCTATTTTCTCTGATAATGAAATAGAAGCCGTTATCCATTTAGCAGGATTAAACGATGCCGTTAATGAGTCGCTATGGTATTATCATAAGGATCTTTTTTGTACAGTGAATCTCGTAGAAGTTATGCAGAGGTTTCAGGTGAAAAATATGGTATATAGTTCCACTGCAGCTGTTTATGGGATACCTGATACCGAACCCTTAAAAGAAAATTATGTATTGGGAGAAGCAAATTCATATGGAAGGACAAGACAGATAAATGAGGAGTTGTTACGTGATCTCTATCTGACCGACCAAAAATGGAGTGTTGCTCTTTTACGTTATTTCGATCCTGTAGGAGCACATAAAAGCGGGCAAATCGGGAGAGAACTTACTGGAAGACGTAACCGTATGCTTTCGAGGCTTTCAAGAATGGCAGTTGAAGGAACAAGTCTAGCTAGTTCGACCCTAGATGCCGTTTGTCTATGGGACTCTATTCATGTCGTTGATCTTGCAAACGGGCATGTGAAGGCACTTAAATGGGTCTTGAATAAAAAGGGTGTAGAAGCCTTTAATTTGGGCAGGGGTAAAGGTTATAGCGAAGTAGAGTTTGCTGCTGCATTCGAAAAAGTGGCAGGAACAAGAATTCCCTATCAATGTCAGGATAATAAATTTGGTTATTTTGAATTGTGCTGCCTAAACCCGACCAAATCAATGATGGAGCTCGGCTGGGCTGCTGAGAAGGGAATCGAAGAGATGTGTGAGGATACATGGGAATGGCTCCTTAAACATAATCATCAAATGGATTTGTTACTGTGACTGCCCGAAAAGCCCCTCTTTGGACAACCAGAATGGAATAGGAAGGAACTCTGTCGGAAGAAAGCCATTCTTTGGACAACCAGAATGGAATAGGAAGGAACTCTGTCAGAAAGAGGTCACTCTTTTGACAGTTTGAATCGATTTCATAGAATATCTGTCAGAATGGAAAGCCTCCATTCTGACAGCACTATTTTTTTATGGGAATTTGATCACAATAAGGTTGATAGATAGAATATGTAAATGCTTATATATAGCTAACTGTACAGCATATAAGAAAAATACCCTCAATTAAAATCCAAATTGTCCCGCAAATTGCTTCACAACTCCTGCAACTTCCTCTAGTTTTTCTGGTTTTAATAGACTTACCATCTTAGGAAGAAATACTTGAATATCCTCCGGTGAAAAAGTTCCTTCAGTAAGTTTCTTGAAGTTCTCCGTTAGGATTTCTTTTGCTTCTTCCTCCTTGCCCTCTTGAACCCTTTCTAAAATAAAACTTAAAAACATTTCTTGTCCTTGCTTGTCCATGTCCATTCCTATTACCTCCTAAATAATGAAATTTGTAGCACTTTTGGTTTTGGCTTTTATTATAACACCAAATGTGGCATTTCCAATATATCTTCACTTTTTCTGAAATCTTTATTCAACTACGCGCTTTACTAATAAGGCATATAAGCCATGGGGACTGCGTTCATTAGTGGTCTGCCCCTGTGGCATTCTTTTTGTATTGACCTTTTATTCGTATAGGGAAAACGACTCTTTTGGTTAGTATGCAAAAAAACACTTACAATCACTTATAAATATTTGCGTTTTTACTTAAATAACGTATAATTACTTACAAATACTTACCGAGCGGGTGAACTCCTTGTTTCAAGAAGAAAGATTAGTGTTAATTATGGATTTTCTCAAAAAGCATAATCGCATTTCTGTCGAACAAATCTGCTCCCTTTTTGATGTATCCAGAGATACTGCTAGAAGGGATCTTGTCCGGCTGGAAGAAGAAAAAAGTATTGTGAGAACACGTGGGGGAGCGATCCTGCCATCCGTTCATCATGAAATTAAAAACTATACCAATCGCTTAAATACTGTAACGGAAGAAAAAAAGGTGATTGGAAATTTGGCTGCATCCTTAATTTTTCCGGGTGATAGAGTCATCTTGGATGCTTCGACAACCGTTCAAGCATGTGCGGAACAGATAGAAAACATGGAATGTACCATCATTACCAATTCGATTAATCAAGCTGAAGTACTGTCCTCCAAGCCGAATATTGATATCCAGCTCCTCGGAGGCACGCTTCAAAAAGAGCACCGTTTTCTTTACGGCTCCACTGTTATTGAAAAACTATCGGATTACCATGTTGATAAAGTGTTTATCGGAGTGGTAGGAATATCGGAAAATGGCCTAACGATTGCTCATGAAGAGGACGGTCTTGTTAAACGAAAAATGATCCAGCAGGCAAAACAAGTGATTGTGTTAGCAGATCATACAAAATTAGGGCGCACAGAATTTTTCCGTTACGCTGATTTGCGGGATATTGATCTTTTGATTACAGACCATACACCTGAAAAAGAGTTTAGAGAGCTGCTACGTAAATACAATGTTGAACTTTTAACAGCTGATATAGAAGAGGGAGATGAGTAATTTGGTAAAATTAATCGCTGTCGATTTAGATGGTACGTTACTAAATGAAGAAAACAGAATAAGTAAGAAAAATTTGGAGGCAATCGAATTTGCTCAAGCTAATGGGGTTGAGGTCGTTATTGCGACTGGGAGGGCCCATTTTGACGTCCAAACCATTTTTAAAGAAACTGGATTAAACCCCTGGATTATCGGGGCCAATGGGGCAACCATTCATCAACCAAATGGTGAACTGTTTCATTCAGTAGCGATCAATCAACAGGATGCATTCCACATTTTGAACTGGTTAGAGCAAGAAGAATATTACTATGAAATTTTCAGCAATCATTCCATATACTCTCCACAGAACGGTCGGGAGCTTTTAGCGATCGAAATGGATAGAGTTAAAAGCGCAAATCCGGATGTAAGTATGGAACAGCTCAGAGAAGCTGCTGAAAAGCAATACAGTCAAAGCGGATTTTCTTTTATATCCTCTTGTAAAGAACTGATTGGCAACGACGTTGATGTGTATAATATCCTTGCCTTT
>Ga0180215_1002692_pt1 | contig 17530 bp, 14 predicted proteins | sample eDN3rd37CBELigBY_FD_128871 | JGI IMG/M metagenome (GOLD analysis project Ga0180215, IMG submission 128871) | Enriched backyard soil microbial communities from Emeryville, California, USA - eDNA 3rd pass 37_C BE-Lig BY (version 2) (version 2) | ecosystem: Environmental > Terrestrial > Soil >... | reverse complement strand
TATCGGCAAATCAATTATCCTCCTATAATAGCGGTATAGCGAATGCAGTTGTTCCAAATGCCAGCATGCAAGACAATGGAAGTGCCCCTTCTGCTCCAGGTATTTCTCTATCAGGCAGCACCATTTCATGGGGTGGAAGCTCAGATAATGATGTTGTCGGCTATCGGGTCTATTCTGGAGGCCAAAGAGTAGGGACGATTAAGGTAGACGGATCCCATTCATTCCAAGTAGGGTCAGGAACCTATTACGTTACTGCAGTCGATATTGCAGGAAATGAATCAGCACCATCTAATTACATTACAGTTGAGCAGCATCATACAACACCGGTTGATTCTGGAACAACATCTGGAGAAACGGGTGCAGAGCAGCAGCCTGCAGCCTCCCCTCCTACTGAAACCGGGGAACAGGGTACACAAAATCCAGCAGCACAAACAGCTCCATAACTAAAATATATGAATAGCAAAAAAGCGGGTGTCCATGTTAATTTAGGACACCCGCTTTTTGTTATTAATCTTCCATTGTGGAAAGATCACCTGTTGGTAAATTAAGCTCCCATGCTTTTAACACACGACGCATAATTTTACCGCTTCTTGTCTTCGGCAATTTATCACGGAACTCAATTTCTCTTGGCGCAGCGTGTGCAGCAAGACCCGTTTTTACAAATTGACGAATATCTTCAATTAACTCCTCTGATGGCTCATAACCATCGATCAGTGCAACAAACGCCTTGATGATTTCACCACGCACAGGATCTGGTTTTCCAATTACACCTGCTTCTGCAATGGCAGGGTGCTCTAAAAGCTTACTTTCAACTTCAAATGGACCTACACGTTCTCCAGCAGTCATGATCACATCATCGACACGGCCTTGGAACCAGAAGTATCCTTCTTCATCCATATATGCTGAATCACCAGATACATACCAATCTCCCGGCATAAAGTAAGAATCATACTTTTCTTGGTTATTCCAAATTGTATGCATCATAGACGGCCAGCCCTTTTTAATTGCTAGGTTACCCATTCTATTTGGAGGAAGCACATTTCCTTGATCATCAACAATCGCAGCTTCTACACCAGGAATTGGTTTACCCATGGAACCAGGCTTAACCTCCATGCAAGGATAGTTACAAATAACTTGAGCACCTGTTTCAGTCATCCACCACGTATCATGGATTCTTAAATCGAATACTTTCATTCCCCAACGGACAACCTCTGGGTTAAGCGGCTCACCAACACTCAAGATATGTCGTAGGTTAGACAGGTCAAATCTCTTCACTACTTCATCACCAGCACCCATCAGCATACGGAAAGCAGTTGGAGCACTGTACCAAACTGTTACACCGTAATCTTCAAGCATTTTATACCAAGTTTCAGGATTGAAACGACCGCCTACGATTAGGTTTGACGTACCTGTCAACCAAGGTCCAAAAATACCATATGCAGTACCCGTAACCCAGCCTGGATCTGCTGTGCACCAATACACGTCATCTTCTTTTAAATCAAGAACCCATTTTGCAGTTTGATACTGCTGAATCATTGCATTATGAATATGTAAGACACCTTTTGGCTTGCCAGTTGAACCAGATGTATAATGTAGAAGCATACCATCAGTACGCTCAACCCACTCAATATCTAGCTTTGAGCTGGCTTCAGTCATTTTTTTATTGAAATCAATAATCTGACTGTTCTCCTCTACATCCTCGCCAACTACAAAAATATGTTTTAAATTCGGAAGATCTTGAACAGGTATACGGTGTAACAGTTCTTTTGTTGTAACAATCACTTTTGCATCACTGTCTTCTAGACGGTCACGAACAGCACCTTCCATGAACGCCTCAAATAGCGGCCCAACAATGGCACCAAGTTTAATAGCTCCTAATACAGCAAAATATAATTCTGGAGATCTTGGCATGAAAATAAACACACGGTCTCCTTTTTCAACCTTTGCATATGTTTTAAAAACATTCCCAGCTTTATTAGAAAGCTCTTTCATTTCTTTAAATGTATATTTTTCTTTTCTTAAACCTTCATGATAATATAAGGCCACTTTATTTTTTCGATAGCTTTCAGCATGTCTATCAATTGCTTCATAGGCAATATTTACTTTTCCCGTTTCAGACCAAGAGAACATCTTCTCTGTTTCTTTCCAGTCAAAATTATTGTACACCTCTTCGTAACTAGTAAGATTAAAGTCTCCTCTTTGGGATGGTAAAATTTCCAATTTCATCTAATTTTTTCCTCCTTTTTTGTAATTATGAACCTATTATATAACAATTTTACAATTTTCTCAATTTTTAAAATATTATTTATTAAAAAAATTTTCCGATACTGTTCTATTATGTCCAAAAATAATTAATAATGTAAATAGATGTAAGTAATATTTATTAATTAAAAATTGTGTATAATGGTGTTATTACATCCTTAATTCCTTTAAATCCCAACTAATAAAAAAATATCCATCAATTTTATTAAAAGTATTAAGGGGTAGAGTATATTTATGGCGGTGAATAGAAATATATGGAACACAAGAAAACCTATTATTCAAAAGAGTTAGCAACCCCTGTTGGCACTTTAATTGTTGAAGGACCTATGTCACCCGAGCAATTGAAACATTTTGAATTTGATGCTGGTCTGATCGCCTTTAGACCGCCTGCAAAGCAGCATGAGGCAATTATTGAGATTGCAAGTTTACCAGAAGGCAGGATTATCATCGCTAGAATTGAGAAAAAAATCATCGGCTATGTGACCTTCTTATATCCTGATCCACTTGAACGCTGGTCAGAAGGTAATATGGAAGAGCTGATTGAATTGGGTGCAATTGAAGTTAGTTCACATTATCGTGGAATCGGGGTCGGCAAAGCACTTTTAACGGTTTCCATGATGGATGATGCAATGGAGGACTATATTGTTTTTACCACTGAATATTATTGGCATTGGGATTTAAAAGGAACAGGCTTAAATGTTTGGGAATACCGAAATATTATGGGGAAAATGATGAACATCGGTAATCTAGAATGGTATGCAACTGATGATCCGGAAATCTGCTCTCATCCAGCCAACTGTCTTATGGTTCGGTTTGGAAAAAGAATAAATTCAGAATCTATACAAAAGTTTGACGAATTACGTTTTATGAACCGATTTATGTATTAAAATATAGGTAGAAAAGGGGGAAAAAGAGATGATTGTTGAAGAAATTATGAAAACAAAGATTATTACTCTTACTCAAGATCAGCCTATACTAGATGCAGCCAATCTCATGCTGCAGCATAAGGTAAGGCATCTTCCTATTATCACAGAGGACAACCAATTAATTGGCTTAGTATCTGACCGTGATATTCGTGACGCTACACCTTCCATTCTAACAGACCCTGAAGAACAAAAGGACGTCCTGAAGAAACCGATTAAATCCATTATGACAACCAACTTAATTACAGGTCATCCTCTCGATTTTGTTGAAGAAATCGGTGCCATTTTTTATGAACATCATATCAGCTGTCTGCCAATTGTAAAGGATAAAAAGCTTGTCGGTATCATCACTGAAACCGATCTTTTACATACATTAATAGAACTAACCGGAGCCCATCAGCCTGCATCACAAATTGAGATTAAAGCCCCAAATCGGGCGGGGGTCCTTAATGAGATTACAACTGCTTTTCGTAAACAAAAGGTCAATATATTAAGTGTACTCATTTACCCAGACAAAAAGGATGAAAGCTATAAAATTATTGTTATTAGAGCACAGACCATTAACCCTATTCATTTAATAGAGGATATTAAAAAGGCCGGATATCAGGTTCTTTGGCCAAATTTACCAGGTATCGAAAGATGAACGACGATTCAATCTTTATTTACTCACCAGCTCTATTAAACTATCGATTTAATGCACACCATCCTTTTAGTCCAATTCGTTTACAATTAACGCTTGATCTATTAGAAAAAAGCAATGCCATCGATACGCGAAATATCGTACCACCACGACCTGCAACAAGAGAAGAATTAACACTTATTCATGATCCACAATTTGTTGACGCTGTAAAATTAGCGGGAAATGGAATGCTTTCTTCAGAGCTTGCAGAAAGCTATGGTTTCGGGACTGAGGATACACCCATATTTCCCAATATGCATGAGGTAACTTCATTAATTGTCGGGGGTGCCTTAACCGCTGCTGATTATGTTATGAGCGGAAAAGCAAAGCATGCCCTGCATTTAAGCGGAGGCTTGCATCATGGTTTTAGAGGCAAGGCTTCTGGTTTTTGCATCTATAACGACATTTCAGTTGCGATTAAATATATTCAGGAGAAATATCATGCACGTGTTCTCTATATTGACACAGATGCCCATCATGGTGATGGTGTACAATGGGCCTTTTACGATGACGCGAATGTATGTACTCTTTCCATCCACGAAACGGGGCGTTATTTATTCCCTGGAACCGGTAATATCAGTGAAAGAGGACAGGGCTCAGGATATGGCTATTCCTTTAATATTCCCGTAGACGCTTTCACAGAAGATGAATCATTTCTAGACTGTTATAGAACTGCCTTTTCAGAGGTAGCTGAATTTTTTAAACCAGATGTAATTATTACCCAAAACGGTGTCGATGCCCATTATTTAGATCCATTAACCCATTTGTACTCAACAATGAATACATTCATGGAGGTTCCCAAGCTGGCACATCAGCTTGCACATCAATATTGTGATGGAAGATGGATAGCTGTCGGGGGTGGAGGCTATGATTTATGGAGAGTTGTACCAAGAGCATGGGCGTCCATTTGGTTTGAAATGACAGAGAATCGAACAAATACAGGGATTCTTCCAGAGAACTGGGCTGTGAAATGGCAGGAGCATGCTGATTGTGCGCTTCCAATATCCTGGGAGGATGAACAACAAATGTATGAACCCATCCCAAGAAAAGTTGAAATCACTGAGAAAAATAAACAAACTCTTGAAAAAGCTTTATATTCCATTCGAAAAGAAAGGAAAATAGAGTAAAAAATCGGGGAGCCCATGATATGAGCTCCCCTTTACCACTAAAAATGTCTCTATTTAGTCGAATTCCGAACTTCAATCCGGTGCGGAAGAACAACAATTAAATCATCCACTTCTTCTTTATTCATCAATTTCGTCAATAAACGCATAGCTACAGCTCCAATATCATATAAAGGCTGTACAATTGTCGTTAACTGCGGACGAACCATCAGCGACAATCTTGTGTTATCAGATGTGATGACTTCAAAATCCTCTGGAATGTTAAATCCTTTATCCTCAGCACCGTGTACAACACCTAGTGCCATTTCATCAGAACCTACCATGATTGCCGTAGGACGGTTTTCTGCTTCAAGAAGTTTTTCAAAAGCCTCAATCCCTGAATCATATGTATAATCACCTTCGGCTATTAGGTCTTCGCTGTATTCAATACCGGCTTCACTTAACGCTCTTTTATATCCAGCAAGTTTTTTATGGCTGTTAATCGGGTCATGTAATGGTCCTATCACAAGTCCAATATGCTTATGGCCTTTTTCAATAAAGGTAGTTACAGCATCAAAAGCCGCCTGCTCATGATCAATATTAACAGAAGGAATTTTACCTGTTTCCTCAATGGAACCCGCTAGAACAATCGGAACTGGAGATTTTCCAAATTCCTCCACATGCTCTTTCGTGATGTTTCCACCCATAAAAACAAGTCCGTCTACCTGTTTGCCAAGCATTGTGTTTAACAAATGCAATTCCTTGTCTTTATTTTGGTCTGAGTTACTTAGGATAATGTTGTATTTATACATTGTCGCAATATCTTCTATTCCCCTGGCTAATTCGGCAAAGAATACATTCGAAATATCCGGAATAATAACCCCGACGGTTGTTGTTTTCTTGCTTGCTAATCCTCTTGCCACCGCATTCGGTCGATAACCTAAACGATCAATAACCTCCAAGACTTTTTTCCTTGTTGTAGGTTTTACATTTGGGTTTCCATTTACTACACGTGAAACAGTTGCCATAGAAACATTTGCTTCTCGTGCAACATCATATATCGTAATATTCATGTCAACACTCCTTTATATTCTTATTAGTAAACATTTTTCAGATGGTTTATTCTCATTATATTACTTTGTTCCGCATTTCACGAACAAATTTATAGTTGAATGAAGATTTGGTCCATCAAGCTTTAGCAATGAATATACATACTTATGTTCTTTATCATACGATAGACAACAAGAAGTCGCAATGTTAACCGATTTCTTTAACATATATTTCATAATTTAAAGCCTTTTCTCATCATTCCGTCGAATATTTAACAATGATTTACGAAGAAAAAACTTCCCACTTTGATTGTGGAAAGCTTCTCCGGCTGTTGTTTTATGCTTTTATAAATACAGATTTTTGAATTTCATTATAAAAGTCATCGAATTGCTTCAGATCCATTTGCTGCGCTGAATCAGATAGTGCCACAGCAGGATCCGGATGTACTTCAGCCATTACCCCGTCTGCTCCAATCGCAAGTGCTGCTTTTGCACATGGCAGTAATAAATCTCTTCTTCCTGTTGAGTGTGTCACATCAACAAATACCGGTAAATGTGTTTCTTGTTTTAAAATTGGTACAGCAGAAATATCTAATGTATTTCTTGTTGCTTTTTCATATGTCCGTATTCCACGTTCACATAGTATGATCTGTCCATTTCCTTGTGACATAATATATTCTGCAGCATTGATAAATTCTTCAATAGTAGCAGCAAGACCGCGTTTTAACAGGACTGGTTTATTTACTGCACCAGCTGCTTTAAGCAATTCAAAGTTTTGCATGTTGCGCGCACCAATTTGAATCACATCGATATAATCAAGAGCTGTTTCAATGTCTGCTGGTGTAACAATCTCACTGATGACTGCTAAATCATATTCATCTGCTACTCGTTTTAATATTTTTAATCCTTCCACACCAAGACCCTGGAAGTCATATGGAGACGTTCTAGGTTTATAAGCTCCTCCGCGAAGAAGTTTAAGCCCCTTTGCTTTCACAGAAGCCGCAACAGCAGCAACCTGCTCATACGATTCAACCGAACATGGACCGAATACGAAGGAAGGAGCTCCTGCACCAACGATTTCGCCTTTTAAATTAATAACAGTATCTTCTGATTTTTTCTTCCGAGACACAAGCAATGCTTTGCGGTGATCATCCTGCTGCAGTTCAAGTCCCGCTTTAAAGATTTGTTTAAATAGATGTAATATGGTTGAATCCTCGAATGGACCATTATTATTTTCGATTATTTGATCAAGCATATGACGCTCACGAACTGGATCATATCGGTTTACCCCTTGTGTTTCTTTTACACGTCCGATTTCCTGCACCGTTTTCGCCCGCTCATTAATTAATTGTAATATTTGCAGATTTTGTTCCTCGACTTTTTGTCTCAATTGTTCCAATTGATTATTACTCATGTATGTCCGCCCCTTTTAAGTCGATAACAAAAACATTCGCTTCTTTATCGACCAACTAAAATGTGATACATTTTTTATGATTACGGTTATTATATATGAATTATAAGTTAATGTCACGCATTTTTTCTTTTTCGCTTAAACGCTTTTAAGTATTAAAGTATTTTGCATAAACCACTAAAGAAGGTGCATCCTCTTGGAAGAACAAAACAAGCTTTTTGCTTTAGATATTGGTACACGCACTGTTGTCGGAATCATTCTAGAAGTTGATAGTGCTAAGAACTATCATGTCATTGATATTTTATCAAAGGAGCATTCAAAACGTGCTATGCTCGATGGGCAGATCCATGATGTGGCAGCTGTGGCAAACATCATTTCTGACATAAAAGAGGAACTTGAAAAAACCCACGGACCACTAAAAAAAGTTCATGTGGCCGCAGCCGGGAGAGCGTTAAAAACAGAACGTGCTGCAGTATCAGTAAATATTGCCGGAAAACCAATGATTCAAAAAGAAGATATACTTCATTTTGAGTTAAGCGCCGTGCAACAGGCACAGGCAATTGTGGCAGAAAAGCAGCATAATGCTGAAAACCGGCAATTTTATTATTGTGTTGGCTACTCTGTTCTATCCTATAAACTTGATAATGAAGAGATTGGTAATTTAATTGATCAGCAAGGGTATGAAGCTTCCGTTGAAATTATTGCTACTTTTTTACCGAGGGTAGTCGTTGAATCTTTAATTGCTGCTCTTAACAGAGCTAATTTAGAGATGGAAGCATTGACGCTTGAGCCGATTGCTGCCATTAACGTGCTTATTCCACCGTCGATGAGGCGATTAAACGTAGCACTTGTTGACATTGGTGCTGGTACATCCGATATTGCCATTACAGACTTAGGCACTGTCATTGCCTACGGGATGGTACCGATTGCAGGTGATGAAATAACAGAAACCATCAGTGATCAATACCTGCTTGATTTTCCATTAGCAGAACAAACAAAACGAGCACTGCTGACCCAGACTTCCCTTACCATAACAGATATTCTAGGATTCGAAACCGAGGTATCGCGAGAAGAAATGATTTCGAACATCACACCTGCCATTGATTCTTTAGCGAAATCCATTTCTAATGAAATATTAAACTTAAATAATCAAAAGCCGCCGAAAGCCATCATGCTTGTCGGGGGCGGAAGTCTGACTCCAAACATCACGAAATTACTGGCTCAAAATATGCAGCTCCCTGAGAATCGAGTCGCTATAAGAGACCTTAATGCCATACCCTCTGTCTCATTTGCCGACCATATTGATAAAGGTCCAGAACTAGTGACACCTATTGGAATTGCGATAACCGCACAAAAATCACCTGTGCATTATCGTACCGTTTATGTCAATGAACAGCCTGTCCGCCTTTTTGAGGTAAAGAAATTAACAGTCGGTGACTGCTTACTTACAAGCGGAGTCAAATTAAATAAGCTGTATGGAAAACCTGGGATGGCCATGATTATCACTCTTAATGGGCAAAATATTACCATACCAGGCGAGCATGGGAAAGCACCTTTATTATATAAGAACGGTGTTCCCTGCAGTCTTGATGATCCAATTGAAAACGGAGACCAGATAGAAGTGATTACCGGGAGTGATGGGAAAAAGCCAACCGTCTATATCATGGATTTGCTGGATGGGTTACCACAAAAGACGATTACAATAAATGAAAAATCATACACCGTGTATGCGCAAATTACCTGCAATGGTCTTCCTGCTCATGCCGATAAACAAATTTCTGATCGAGACCAGATTGCCTGTAGATTTCCTGAAACCATTGAACAATTACTTACCGGCCTAAACCTTCAGCATGAACTCGATAAGCTGCGTCCCTTTCATATCAATTTAAATGGAAAAGAAACGTTTATCCCTCCTTTTTCAGGAAAGCTCTACAGAAATGGATTGGAGACTAAATTAGGAAATAGCTTTGAACATTTAGATGTTATAACAATAGAAAGCAAAAAACAGCCTACAGTAAGAGAGCTTGCAGAGGTAAAACAAATCCTGCTTTCACAAAGTATCCCTGTATCATTTAATGGAAAGCCGCTCACCATGACGAAAAGATTAACTGAGTTTAAACGAAATCAGGAAATACTTTCAGAAAGTGATCTTATTTTCGAAGGCGATCATATTGTATATGAACATAGGAAAATGGAGCCGTTCATCTTTCAGGATTTATTTAATCATGTTCAAGTCAATATGCCTAATCATTCAACAGGTCGATTTACATTGCTGCGAAATAATCAACAGACAACCTTTTTCGGGAAAATTGAACCTGGAGATGATTTAAAAATTGTCTGGCCCACTACCAAAACTTGATTAGCAAAATAAAAAAGGGAGTCAGAGACCCCCTTTTTATTTTGTTTGCTGTAATGAATCGGTTAATGATTTCGTTGTAATATTTCGGTGAGAGGTATGCCATACCGCTTCATTTTCAGTAAAAAGAATGGCTTGTGGTGATTCATGCCTAATTTCAAATTTATCAGCGATATAATTCGATAATGGACGCGACTCTTGAACCGTTAAATAATATGTAGGAAATCCTTGTTGTTCTTTTGTAAAGCTTTCATACTCATCATAAGCAGCTTGGCTGATTGGGCAAGTGATACTATGTTTTAAAACAAAAAGAGCTTGTTCCTTTTCTAAAGCTTGATCGAATTCTTCTATTGAATTAAGTTTAATCATTTTTTCCCCTCACTTATCCTTTAACGATTTATTGAGTATTGAATTTACTCTCAGTTTCATCAAATGCTCTTTTCGTTTCCTCCAGTTTTTTTTGAATATCTGATTCGGAATGGTTATTCCGCTCAAATAGTTCATCGACCGGATTTGTTGAAGCATCTGTTTCAGACTCAGATGCGAACCCCTTCACTTTCTTAACAAGATCAACTGATTGCTCTGAAACCTTTCTCGAAATCGCAGATGTTTTGTCCTTAACCGTTGAGGTTAATTCATTTCCTTTAATTGATACAGATTCACGAATATGATCTGTTTTTTCTCTTAGCTGGTAGGCTTGATTATTTAGATCAACTCGTAATTCTTTACCTGATTTAGGCGCTAACAATAAGGCTGTAAGAGAACCTACCGCTGCACCAATCAAACTACCAAGGAGAAAATCCTTTGTACTCATACGAGATTCTGATGATTTATCCTTTTTCAATTCATAGTTCATTCTTTCATTTCCAGCCATACATACGCCTCCCTATTCTACTTACTATCTTGCCCTCTCCTTTTTAAAATCATAGCCTTCTTCAAGTGAGCGTTCAGTGTTTTTCTTTTGTTTTCGATCCTGCCATTTATCCTTCAACTCAAGAATAATATTGCTCCACTGAATCACCTGTGCCATTTTATCCTTGTTTTCTTCAACCTGATGGGTCATAGAATTTGTAATAGACTGAATCGAGCCGCTAAACTTCCTTACTGACTCACCTACATCCTTCACTGCATCCACAACACTATTTAAATCCTCAGCTTTCTTCTGCACGTCGCTGGCAAGTTCATTTGTCTTATGTAATAAAATAGTGGTTTCCTTCGTTACACCATCTAATTGCTGCTCCAAGCCTGATAATGTCTTTGAGACACTGTTTAGCGTTCCCTGTAATGACTTTAATGTCCTTGTTAGATAAATAACTAAAATAAAAAAGGCGATAGCAATTAAAGCTACACTTAAATATAAAATAATACTCAAAACGACTGACACCTCCCTGTCTTATTTCTAACTATATCCTGTAATGTCAGGATATAAACATCCAACAAAGCTTTTGTGGACTTCCCTTTCGTCTATCTAAAATCTTACCATAATGGTGGATACTTTCAATTCATAACTGCTTAAAGCAGATTAGATTTTTGCAAGTCCTTCTCAACAAAAAACGAAAGTACTTGTAGACAAAGCGTCTATAAAATACTTTCGTTTTCCGATGAATCTTCTATAAGGTTTGTTCATATGCAGCCTGAAACTTCTGAATATCCCCGGCTCCCATAAAAATAATCACGCTGTTATCGTGACTCTTCAAAGATGACATCTCTTCTTCCGTAATGATGTTCGATTCAGGTATTTTTGCCTGCAAATCCTCAATAGACAATTTCCCATGATTCTCACGTGCTGAACCGAAAATTTCACATAAATACGTTTTATCCGCCAGATTTAAGCTTTCGGCAAATTCCCCAAGAAAAGCCTGCGTTCTAGAAAAGGTATGCGGTTGAAAAACGGCTACAATTTCTTTTTCAGGATATTTCTGTCTTGCTGCATCAATGGTTGCTTTTATTTCTGTTGGATGGTGTGCATAATCATCAATTAAGATTTGAGACCCAGCTTTTTTTTCTGAAAACCGCCTTTTAACGCCTTCAAAATTCATTAATTGTTTTCGAACAACCTCTGTGTCAATTCCTTCATAATGACACAGTGCGATTACCGCTAAAGAGTTTAAAATATTATGATCGCCATAGCTTCGAATAGCGAACGAGTCAAAAAATGTATTTCGAATAAACACATCAAACGTTGTTCCTTCTGTAGTCTTTACAACATTTCGTGCTTGAAAGTCATTTTCTTCCCCAAAACCATAAAACAAAACAGGAACCTTAGCCTGCATTTTTTGTAAATGCTCATCATCACCGCAGGCAATAATTCCCTTATTCACCTGCAGAGCCATCTCCTGGAAAGCAGCGCATACATCATCAATATTCGCAAAATAGTCAGGGTGGTCAAAATCGATATTCGTCATTATAGCGTAATCAGGAAAATAGGATAAAAAGTGTCTGCGATATTCACAGGCCTCAAACACGAAATACTCCGAATCCTCTTCCCCTTTACCTGTACCATCGCCGATTAAATAGGAAGTCGGCTTCGCTCCGGAAATAACATGTGCCAGCAAACCGGTAGTAGATGTTTTACCGTGAGCTCCTGTAACAGCAATACTTGAGAACCGTTTCATAAAATCACCTAAAAAACGGTGATAACGTATAACAGGAAGACCGAGCCTCATCGCTTCTTGAATTTCTTCATGTGTGTCAGGAAATGCATTTCCGGCAACTATTGTCATTCCAGGCTGTATATTTTCTTTTTGAAAAGGAAGGATCTTTATTCCCGCTTGCTCAAGAGCAATTTGCGTAAAAAAACGTTTATCTACATCGGACCCTTGAACCTGAAAATTCATATCATGAAGAATTTGTGCAAGTGCACTCATTCCGGACCCCTTAATACCTACGAAATGGTAATTAGTCATATAAAGAACCTCCAACCATCGTCTAACTGTAAAAACAGTATATGATTATTTATTTATTTTTGCTCATTTTGCTTGATTATGAAGATATCTTTGTAAAACAGATACCTCTATACTTTGTCTAATCATATTCAAACATTATATCACCATTAACTTCTAAAGAAAACTTCATTCTTTTTTATACTTAAAAGTAAAAATGACCATATTGTCTATGAAAGAAGGAAAATAGCTGTTCAAGCATAAAATTCCCTCTTGAAATCTATTCATAGGCTTATAGGTTCTTGCTTGCCATCTGTAACGATTCTAATTCCGCATCTGTTATGAATACATCTCTTGGCTTGCTTCCACGTGACTCAGAAATATATCCATGCTGCTCCATCATATCAATTAATCTCGCCGCTCGATTATAGCCTATTTTGAATCTTCTTTGCAGCATAGACGAGGAGGCTCCGCCGTTTTCAATTACAAACTCACATGCCTCATAAAAGAGTTCATCTTCTGCTTCGTTGATTTCAGCCTTCTTCAATAATTCATCTTGCTCAAATAAATAGTCTGGTTCTCCCTGCGCTCTAGCATGTGCAACAACATCGTCAATTTCTTCGTCAGAAACAAACGTTCCCTGCAGGCGTATCGGCTTTGATGAGCCATTTTCTAAGAACAGCATATCTCCTCTTCCTAGAAGTTTCTCTGCACCACTAATGTCGATGATAGTCCTTGAATCCACTTGTGACGATACAGAGAAAGCAATTCTTGTTGGGATGTTTGCCTTAATTAATCCTGTAATAACATCTACAGACGGTCTTTGTGTGGCAATGATTAGATGAATTCCACATGCTCTTGCTTTTTGAGCGATTCTACAAATAGCTTCCTCTACATCTGCAGGAGACATCATCATTAAATCGGCTAATTCATCAATAATAATAACGATGTATGGTAATTTATCAGAGTATTGCTTATGCTTGACGGCCAATTCGTTAAAGCGTCCGATATCTCTAACACCTGTATGGGCAAATAATTCATAGCGTCTTTCCATTTCATCGACTGCCCACTTTAATGCAGCTGTTGCAGCCTTAACATCTGTAATAACAGGACTGACTAGATGTGGAATATGATTGTACGGTGCCAATTCGACCATTTTCGGATCTATTAATAATAGCTTTAAATCCTCTGGTTTCGCTTTATAAAGGAAGCTTACAAGAATGGTATTGATACAAACACTTTTCCCTGATCCTGTTGCACCAGCAATCAGACCATGAGGCATTTTTCTTAAATCGGACACGACTGGTTTTCCGGAAATATCCAATCCTAGCGCTGCCGCAAGTGGTGATTCTTGCCGAATAAATTCCGGATTGCTAACAATTTCACTTAAATAAACCGGTCTGCTTTTGATATTTGGAACTTCGATGCCGATTGTATGTTTACCTGGAATTGGGGCTTCTATACGAATATCCCTAGCGGCAAGACTAAGTTTAATATCATCCGATAAATTCGTAATCTTATTTACTTTCACACCCGGTTCAGGCTGGACTTCAAACCGTGTTACAGAAGGACCCTGTGTGACATTCACAACAGCAGCACCAACATTAAAATTCTTTAAGGTTGTATTTAAAAGTTCTTTTTGCTCATCAATCCATTGGTTATTTTCCTCAACAATGATAGGCGGTGTTAAGAGGTCAATGGATGGGAAAGAGAAATTATCCTCTTGCACAGTTTCTTCCGTTTCCTGTTCATTGTCCTCATGGATTTGTATAGCTTGAACAGTTTCTTCCACTGCTGCAGTTACTGGTTCTTCTGGTTCATCAGCATTTGCAATAATTTGAAAGGATTGATCTGCTATAACGACCGTGTTTTCCGTAACCGTAACCGTATCCGTATGCCCCTGGGCATCAGTTTTCTTAGCCTGACCAGTCATCTCAGTCAAATCCTTTGTTTCCTCTACATGTTTCGGCAAGTCTCTATCAATTTTATTAATTGAGTTATTCAGCTCTCTTTCCATCATCCTTAGCTTATCTTGATTAAGCATAATGACATTGAAAGGAATTGCCGAACGAACCGGCTCCTCCGCCTGAACATCAACCATTTCATCTGGATCAGTTCGCATCTCGTTCTCTTCCTCAACTATTTCTTCATTTAAGATTTGATTCAAAAGTGTAAGTTCTTCTTCAATAATAGATTCTTCTTCAAGGGCAGGTACTTCCTCAACGGCTGATGGTGGTGCAGTTTCAACAGCTGCGGCTATTTCTGCTTCGAAAGCATCAGACTCCTCGAGGATCGATACAGGGTCATTCTCCGACACACTTTCAAAAATAGTTTCCATTTCAATCAGAGAGCTTGTAGTATTTTCTTGCACGGTTTCAAGAACTCCCTGCTTGCCAAAGTCTTTTTGTTCATTAGTAACTGACTTACTTTCTAGCCGTTCACTGTTTTCTTCCACCATTGTTACCTTTTGGGAAGCTTCTATTTCCAGAACCTCTTGTTCTATAATTGGTTCAACTGGTCTTTCTGCATTTCGCTCCACAGAATCGACAATTGGAGGAGCTATCTCCTTGTTATTTAGTTGTACCTTTGACAAGCTTAAGTCCAGTGGATTAAACCTCTTCTCCCCTGGTTTCATGATCACAGGTGCACCACCCCATGTCTGTGAGTAACGATGGTACAGCTCTCTATTAATCGGATCCTTTTTCTCAGCGGCTTCTATTACAATCTCATTATGTAGTGAACCTTTTCTTATTTCCGGCCGCTCCTTATAGCCAAAGATGGGAGAAGGTATATCTGTTGGTTTAAAAGGTCTTGAGTTTCTATTTTCCTGTTCAGGTATGCTGTTTCTATTCTCACGTATAACAGAAGGACTGTGCCGTCTTGTCCTTTCATGGGCCCTGTCATGTGTTCTTTCTTGGGTCCTGTCATGTATTCTTTCATGGATCCTGTCATGTATTCTTTCTTGGGTTCTGTCATGTATTCTTTCTTGGGTTCTGTCATGTATTCTTTCTTGGGTCCTGTCATGTATTCTTTCTTGGGTCCTGTCATGTGTTCTTTCTTGGGCTCTCTCAAAGGTGCGCTCTTTGGGACGTTCATGACTGATATCCTGTACCTTTTTCAAAACAGGACGATCCGGCCTATTTCTTACTTGCTTATCATCGTCCGGTACTAATGGAAAACGAAATGCTCCCTTTGGATATTGGTACACAATTTTTGCGTCTACTTCTTTCCCTATCTCTCGATTTTGCTTCTGTTCATGAGATATTTTGGTACTGCCGCGGATATGTCCATTGTCTTCATCTATAGGTTCAATGTCATCTTTAAATAGGCGTAATAATTTTTTCATCCAATTCAAACGTAATCACTCTTTCTTATTCTCTCAGTCTACCATTCTTATTTTATCAGTAATTCTTAAAAATACGAGATAAAATAATAGAATGATGCTATGGTCAGACGAAATGGAAATTTATGAAAAGAAAAGCCTTTTTTCTGTCGAAGCTTGTAAATCCTATTATACATGACAAAAAAAAGAACCTTAATGGTCCTTTTCATTCATTTCTGTCTATTTGTTTCGTTTTACCCAGAATAAAAATAGGTTCCAGTTCACCTTCCTCATAAATAAACGATAAAGCGGTTATTGGAACTCTTCCAGCTGCGAAAAAGCTCATAGTCATCTGGGCAAGGATATCATAGCCTGTATCGTTTTCGATATCCGCAATAATTAACACATCTTGATGCGGCACCGCTACAGCCATTGTTCCTTTTATTTTCTTTTGCATTTCCTTTAAAAAGGAATCATTTAATATCCTGCTGGCATCATAACCATCGTTTTTATTTAAAAAGTAAAAGGTATTTCCTGCTACAATATCGGTTTTCATTTCAGTAGATAGTGAACGAACATTAAATAAGGCCATTTCCTTAATACGTTTTTCATCCCATTGCTCCTTTTCAAGAAGAGCTTGATCAATCAGCCTATACGTATTTCCCAGGTCAAGCGCGTAATAAATTCTAGTCTCTGCTGTATGGTCGTCATAAATAAATTGCTGTCCCTCATTTGTCTCCAATGGAAAAGAAGTGGACCGGATGACAGGAAAGATGTTTTTTTCTTTCCCTGAAATCGCTGCATCTGACTCCAGAGCCTGCAGTCCTTCTTCTACATAATAAATGATTTCATCAATTGCCTTATCCTTTTGTTCCTGCCATTTTGCTATGACACCTGGCAAAGAAATCGTAATCCCTTTCCCAGTCTCTTTATGTTCAATACGTAATTGATCATTTTTACGATCATAATCAAACTTTCGCTCCGGATGTGCAAGCCGTTTTTGCAGCTCATTTTTCATTTTGATACTATCCATTTTCATTATACAAGCTCCTTATAAAGACGTTCTTTATTATTCTACATGATAAAACCCCTCATCTCAAAGATAAGGGGATCCATATAGAAAAATACGTTGCACTAGTTTATTTAAGATTTTCAATAAACCGTTCAATTTCTTCCTGTGTTTTTTGATCTTTGCTGACAAATCGGCCTAGTTCGCGGCCGCCCTCATAGGCAATAAAGCTTGGAATGCCAAAGACATCCTGTTCAATACATAAATCAATAAATTGATCACGGTCCACATGAATAAATGTATATTCACTATATTTTGCCTCTACATCAGGCATAAACGGTTCAATAAAGCGACAATCCTTACACCAGTCTGCTGAAAAGACAAAGATGTGTTTTCCGGTATTACGTAATTCTGTATATTGTTCAACTGATTCTAGATTTTTCAATGTAATTTCCTCCATTTTTTATAATTATTACTGCTGTTACACTGTTGTTGATTTCCGTTCCAGGCACTTCGCTTTCCGCGGGCGACCGC
>Ga0180215_1002691_pt1 | contig 17532 bp, 24 predicted proteins | sample eDN3rd37CBELigBY_FD_128871 | JGI IMG/M metagenome (GOLD analysis project Ga0180215, IMG submission 128871) | Enriched backyard soil microbial communities from Emeryville, California, USA - eDNA 3rd pass 37_C BE-Lig BY (version 2) (version 2) | ecosystem: Environmental > Terrestrial > Soil >... | reverse complement strand
GACGCAGGCTGGGGCCGAACCCGCTTGGCGACGAGGGCCTAAACATTGTGTGCAACGGTCTACAGCTTGCCGGCTCGCTCCAGCTCCTGCAGTACGTTCGCGGAACGTCTTAGCATGCGACATGGCAGACCTGCCCAGTTAACCTTGTATCACGCCTTGCCACCCGCTTGCGCCGCCGCCGCAGCGTGGACGACGTCAAGGCCACGGATGCCGGCGTTCAGCTGCTCGTCAGTGCCGTCACCACCTGCCCGTCGCTCACCAAAGTCAGGTAGGAGTTGTTCTTCTGCGTCCCAGATTCCCAACGGTCCTGGTCTCCCGAGCTCACATGGTGTTCGCCATAAACGATGTCCTTCGTCGCTCCGTGCACAGCGCCAAGGGCAACCAGGAGGTCCCGCCGGCACTGCTCAAGACCCTGCAGGCCGCCGCCGATGCCAACAAGGCGCCCGAGCGGGTCAAGCTGGGTACGCAGCAGCGTCCGCACTGCGAACGCGTCCACGCGCGTTGGCACTCACGCGCGCCCTTATGTGCGCCTCGACCGTACTTTCCCATGTATAGCCGCCGATCGCCGGGCGGAGCAGCGCAAGAAGCTCAAGCTCGACAAGTAAAACAAGTGCCGCGCCTCCCTAAGCGAATCGCTCCGAGGACTGGTGGGTGGGTTGTGTCAGTTGCGATCTCTAACCGTTGGAAGGACCATATTTCGCTGTACATTTCCGCTGGCGCCGGCAGCCAGCTTCTGCCAATAACAATTGTCATTTATCGTGTCCCTTCTTTGCACGTCTATACAAAGAAATAAGCACGCGCGAATGCGTGAATGCTGCTACGCGGTGTGGGTCTACGTGGCATGGCCCCGAGCTGAAAGGATCGGGATGCCCACCGCACTCCGTTGTACTGGACGCAGGATGCGCCATTTCCTAGGCAGCCCAGCAGACGCGCAGCGGTGGCGCACTGCTTCGGTCTCGTGCGCTAGATGTCGCGCCCGCGGCTTCACCATGCACGGCCCCGCGACGGGCCAGCCGCCCCGGGGAGTAGGGTAACGATGACATAACTCACTCGATGACGTCATCGGGAGCGAGTTGCTTGCGCAGGCAGCGGCCGCCGCTGGTGGAGCCGCAGGAAAACGCGGCAGAAGACAGCAAAGGGCAGCAAGGCACGGCGGGGAAGAGCCGCTACGAGCATAGCAGCAGACGGCGTTGTCGCTGGCAGCTCTGGATGCAGCAGTGCGGCGGCTGTAAGCTTTAGACGCCGCGACGATGGCGACCTCGTTCCAGCCGGCGACCCCGGTCGCGCCGGCCGCCGCGGACGACGTGCAGCTCAGCATGGACGCCGTCGCCGCGGCCACCGCGCTCAATAGTGGCGGCGCGGGCACCTCCGCAAGCGCGGCGCCGGCGCCCGCGGTGCGCGGCGGCATGTTCGCCGACTCGAGCCACCCGTGGGCGGCGTTCTTCCACCTGGCGTTTCGCGTCTCTGCCATCCTCGTGTACCTCTTCTGCTCGCTCTTCACCAACAATTTTGTGCTCGTGTTCGTCATCGTCGTGCTCCTGCTCTCATTCGACTTCTGGACCGTCAAGAACGTCACCGGCCGCCTGCTCGTTGGCCTGCGCTGGTGGAACGAAGTCCGTGAGGACGGCACCAACTACTGGGTCTTTGAGTCGCGCCAGGTGCGCGGCCACGCCGTCGCCTGACGCACAGGGCAAGCGTCTAGGGTTGCTTACGCATGAGTACCTTCCCATTCGATCGCGCTGGCCCGCGCCGCAGGACTTGAGCACCGTCAACACCACGGACTCCCGCGTGTTTTGGTACGCATTATACCTGACGCCACTGGCGTGGGCGTTGCTGGGCTTCATCTGCATAATCAAGCTCTCCTTCTCGTGGCTTCTCGTGGTCGCGGTCGCGCTGGCGCTCAACATCGCCAACGCCATCGGCTACATCCGGTGCCAGCGGGACGCCGCCGCGAAGCGCCGCGCCGCCGCCGGCGGCGAGGGCATGTTCAGCGGCGGCGTCTCCAGCACGCTGGGCCGCTTCATCACCGACTCGATCTTGTCGCGGTCGCGGACATGACGGGGTCGCCGGCCAGCGCTACCTTAGCGGCCCCACGCGCCTGTACAGTCATGCCTGGGCGGAGCCCGCCCGGGTAAGCATCAACAAAAGTTTATTGTTGTGCGCATCGTACAAGTACATTGCCGCCAGCGCCCTGCGCGAGGCGCTGCGGCGAACCACATCAATGGCAAAAAAGGACGCGTGGGCCCAAAAGAAAGGTCAGCAGCTCACCGAGATTTCATACAGGCGCAATCTTTGGGTCTTTGCAGCAAATGTAGTGGACCACCGTCCCGTTCGGGTAGAACGCGAACGCGCTAGGGTTGCATGGTAAAAAGTAGTGGTTGGAGGTGGGTTAGCCGCGAACGCTCGGCCACTGTCGCGTGCGCTGGACGGCCGTCCTACCTGGTGCCGATGCGCTTGTTGCACACGGGGCACATCCGGTCCACCGTGATGTTGACACGCCGGGACCGATAATGAATCAGTTGCTCTTGTACCTGGATCGAGGTCGGCCAAATTTGTTTCGACGGCGGCGCAGGGTCAGCTCCTATGCCCCCATGTTCAGCTCGCTGCGGCGCCACGCCGTACTTGGAGGTGCTCCGACTTGAGGAGGTTCTTCTTCACTTGGTTGGCGTGCCGCACGCGACTGTCATCTGCCAGTACCGACTCGAAGAAACTGTACAGCTCGCTCACGCGCAAGTCGCTCGGCAGCATATCGAGCGCCTGGAAAAACTCTTGTGTTGACCCAGTGTGGGCACTGTCAGCTAATGGCCCTACCACCGCACGTCCTTCAGCTGACGCCGCCCAACCTTGGCGGGGTCCATTTTGCTGTGGTGCTCGGTGAGCAGCCGCAGGGCAAGCTGTACCTGCGGCGGCTCCGCGCCGTTGGGCGTCAGGTACACCTTGAGCAGCGTGAGGAAGACCTCGCGGTTGTCGACTCGGTCTGGGTCATACATCCGCACGCAGTACCTATTCCCACGGCGCGCCACCGGCTGATGGTCACGCGGATATGAGCGCGGCTACGGCCGCATCTAAGGTGACTACGCGGCGAAAGCGTACGCTACGGCCTTGTCGTAGCTGCGAAGCTTATTGGCATAAATGTTGAGCGCGGCGTCGTGATTGGCCACATGCGCCAGCAGCAGGGCACGTTCCTCAAACATAGCTGTGGCACCGGGGCACCCACCGTTCCTGGCGGGGCCCAGTCAGGGTCGGCGAACGAAGCGCCACGCGGATCGGCCCACGCCGGCACGCACCGGTCTGCGGGAGCCGCGACAGCATCAGCTCAGACTGGTAGTACTTGGAGTTGTTCAGGAACGCGAGCAGCCGCTTGCGCGTCTCCGACGCCGGCACGGGGTTGATAGGGTCTATTATTTCCAAACAAACTTGTCAATGGACGAGTTAGTATTCATGGCAGCGCACATGCGACTGTATGGACAACGCGCGGTACCTTCCACGAGGCTGCCGTTGGCCTGCCGGATCTCGTTCATGACTTCTTCAACGTAGTAGGCGAGCAGGATGTTGTGCATGTTGGCGTTCTGGCTCTGACGGCTGGGGTCCTTGTGGTTAATGATGTGCTCCAAGTAACGGATCCGCAGGCTCGGGGCAAACTCTTGTAGGTGCTTTAGCACCCGCTCCGGGGGATATGCGCGACTCCGCTCGTCCTCGTTCACAAAGATCTGCTTCCGCCGGCAACCGAACCACACAGCCTCATCAACATCCCTCCCTTTCAGCGCTGCAGTCAAAGACGCCACGGACGAAATCAGCGGAACCGCACCTCCAAGCCTTGCTCGGGCTCGGTGCGCAGCACCCACTCGGAGAACTTGAACACCAGCTCCAGCTTGTCCGCATCGCTCGGATCGAGCCGCCGCATGTACGCAATCAGGTGCGACACGCCGGACATCGGCGAGTCCGGCTGTTTGCCAAACCTGTCCCAACGCAACGCACGTTTGCCAGTCGCCTCGGCCACACGGTTAATACAATGTTAACGTTGGCCCAAGGCCTCACTTGCGTGTGCACGTACTGGGTCAGCAGCTGCAGCGCCTCCTCGTGCTTGCCCTTGCCGTAGTAAAACTCGACGAGCTCGGGGTACCGCTGCGGACGACGAGTGCACTAGTTGCGCACCGGCCACACAATCAGACGTCGGTGTACTACGCCGCCTACGTCCGAAGCTGTTCGCCGCACCTTGTACTGCCGTAGCAGCTTCACGCCTTCCTCGACGTTGCAGTTATTTTCCAGCCGGACCAGCGGGCCGACCAGCGACGAGTTGATTAGCAGGTATGCCTTTAGGAGCGTGGTGTCGATGATCTGTGACAGCTCCTTGAACGACGCCTGTTGCCCGTCCCGCTCTACGCCGCCGTTGGCGCGCGACCCGTCGTGCGCCTTGGTGCGCTGTAACGGGCCCGGCGCGGTCGGCTGTGGCCCAAAGTACGCCTCCTCGTCCTGCTTGCTCAGCTTGGCCAGCATGGCGCGCCGGTCCGTCAAAAACTTGATCAGCTCTGGCAGTGCCTTCTCCTGGTCCGCCGGCTCTGCGAACCGGTCGACATAATGCTGCGAGAACAGTATGCAATGGTGTGAGCATACCGATTGTTATACTGAGATGCGCATGCACGCCGCATCGCACCGAGCTTGGTGATCTTTGTGGGGTAGTTGAACTGGGCATTGAGGCCCTCCGGAAGTAGGGACGGGAAGAGACCTACGACCTCGGCTGGGTCGGCGTTGATCTCTTGGAAGAGCGACATAGCCCGCTCGTACATCTTGCGCTGGAAGAGGTGGTAGGCGTACAGCCGCCGAATGGCAAAGAGCTTTTGGTTCTGTGCCGGCAAGCGCCATGCCAACTGAGCAGCACAAAGAGTGTGAACACTTGGCGTTTGGGAGCCACGGTCTCTCCCCCCGGGCGCGCACCTTCTGGGTGTGCGGCATGTCCTTGATCAGATCCAGCAGGTTGAGCGCCTCCTCGAACAGTTTCTCCTCCACGAGCTGGTCCACCTGGTTGATCAGCGGCAGCATGTGTAGCCGCCACACGCCGTTCTGTGTGGCCACGTAGACGACGTCGCCCTCGGTGAGCAGCATCGGGCGCGCCAGCGGGATCGTCTGCACGATGCCCTGGGTGTCCAGCGTGCGCACTTCGATGCCCCGCGGCAGCAGCCCGACCAAGTACGGAAAGCAATAAGCTGGCCACGCGAACGAAAACATGCGGGGGCCGTGTTCGTGTCAGGCGCCTGCTGCCGGCCGTCCTACGCGTATGCGCGTCTGGCGTCGCGTACAGTGCAGCTCGGGCGGCTCGGACCACGTCACGCCGTGGCTCCGCCGCGGTTTGCCGTCGTAGCCCACGATGACGCTCACGCCTGCGCTCACAAACAAACAAAGAAAATTGCAAAGTAAGTTCGCCATTCTTTCTTAAGTTGGTTCTTCCACTGCTACGCGCCGTACTGTCGCGGCAGAGCAGGATTTCGTTGTTGGGCAGCCGTGTAGCGATCGGCCGCTGGCCCTTGCACGGGAAGATGTCCGTCATGATGCCGCTGTTGATGCTAATCATGTTATACTCCTTGGCAAAGCCAACGCACAGGCGGTCGCCGCACCACACGATGGCACGGGCCTTGTCCGGTACGGCCAGTTCCTGCGCCAGCATCGCCTTGAGCGGGGTGGTACGCGCGCGTGTCAGCCAGCCTAGGCCCTTACGCGCGGCTGCAGCCTCGCCGCACCTTGGTTTCCACAAAGTCATCGTTGGTCCACTCAAAGATGATGAGCTTCTTCCGGGCTGACACTACCATGCGGACGAGCTTCTCCGGTGCGCCCGCGCCGCCGCGGCCGCTTGGCCCGCGGTGCTTCTCGGCCGCCGCGCCGCCAGTGGATCCAGGGCTGGCGGCCGCCCGGGGCTCGACCGAGAACATGTTGGCGCCTTTGCTCTTGGCGATCTGCGAGCGCAGCGTCATCGTCGACAAGTCGTAGACGCTAATGTAGCCATCTGATTTTCGGTCTCACGCTGAAGGACGAGATCGAGGAAGATTGGTTAGCCGTCGCCGGATAAAGAACACTAAGGCCTCTCGCCTCCACGCCGTGCTCGGACCAGAGAGGCTCAGGAGAATGTCCAGCTCCTCAATCACGGTGAGCTGCTCAATGGGCTTCTTGGAGAAGCCCTTGTTGGACTTGACCAAGGTCGCCTGAAACGGGTTGTTGGGGCTGGTGCCGCCCAAGCTCACGTCGTACATCAGCAGCACGCCTTCAGCCGTAGCCACCAGCAACTTGGAGCCGTTGGCTGCGCCGAGACAGCCGCTGAACTAGCGCTCAGTGGCGGCGCGGTTAGTGGCACCGTTTCAGCGAGCCGTTTGGGACGCCGGCGCGTACCGTAGGTCTCAAGGCATTCGATCTTGAGCGGCAGCTTCTCGGCAATGGCGCCGAGGCGGAAGGCTTCGTGCATGGCGCCGGCTCAGGTCGTCGGGCCGCCGCGGAGCGCCGCGGGGAGGCCGACACGCGAAGCGGGTACTACGGCGACGCACAGCAGCGCGTCCAGCTGCTCCCAATAGTGTCTAGCTGCCGCAGTCGTCCCTGCGCTTCTGCTCGTGGTAGTCGCTGCCGGATTCCCGCACTGTTGGCCGTGTCGCCGGCCCGTGCTCCCCCGAGTGCTCGTCCTCTCGGAGCGCCCGCCCCCCTCGTCGCCCTCTTCGTCGCTGCCTCCCTGTCTTTGTGTTCAGCGCCGTCCACTTAGCCGTCCTCGTTGGCCTCTGTGCGTCCTCGTCGTTTTCCGCTCCGTCCTGCCTCTTCGTCCTCAGCCGCTCGGTCTGCCGCTGTTCTGCCTCTGCGATGCCCTCTTCGCCCTTGCGATGTGGGCGCTTTCCATGAGGCGGCGATTAAGGGATGGCGCTTCCTCCACTTTCATCCCACCGTCTGCCGCTTAGAAGGATGCTGAAAAGGAGGAGGTGTGTGGGGGGGGCACGACGAAGCAGCGAGGACGCACAGGACGACCAGACTTCGGAAGAGTACGACGAAGTGGACGCTGAAACGGACTACGGAGACGAAGAGGACTGAGGACGAAGAGAGTGAAGAGCGGGCGACCAAAGGATGAAGCGGAGCAGGTAGAGGTGCGATGAGAACACCACAAAGAACGGCAGACGGCGACGGTAGGACGCTTTAAATTCATCGTCGGAGCAACCATGGCACAGCAGCCGCTGCGACCAGCCGTCTTGGCCCCCCTCGAGCAAAAGCTCGAGGTCGCCATCACGGGGCTGCACCTGCTCGGCGCCACGGCCAAGGACTACGACGCCCAAACGCAGGCCAAGGGCGTGTTAGAGAAGCGGCTGTATGCTTCGGCGTGCTCCACGGCACGGTACTGTACTGAGTGCTCACCTGGACATGCCCAAACAGGCCTTGGTGACGTTGCACGCTGCAGGAACAAGGACGTTATTCAGTGCCTGCAAGAGATCGACCAGCTGGCCAAGGACGTTGACGTTCCCGTACCACTGGACCTGCTCGCGTACGGTTCTAAGCGAGCACGACCAGACATACTTGGGTTTGGATTGACGTTGCAACGCCTGCCTTCACGCACATGGCGTTTGCGGCCGTCAGGTTCGTGGACCAGGGCAAGAGCCCGGCTTTGTACACCCACCAAATTCTTACGCACACCGTGGGGCACAACGAGCACACGGTTGGCAAAGTGGCCGCCCTGAAGGTACATGCAGCCTGTGACCCACCACCATCGGCGCTCACGCTGACGATGGTTCCAACCTCACGCCTTCATTGTCGCGTTGGCAGACGCTGGCAGCCGCGTTGGACGAGGAGCTCGCGGCGGCATTTCCGGAGGAGCGGGCCGCCTACCAGCAGATGATGGCGGCACCAGCGACCGACGTGAACGGTGCCACGCCCAGCGACTTGTAGAAGAGGCACGTTATACATGTGTATCATAGTACATTGTATAGAGTGGTTGTACAAATTCAAGAAATCGAGTGCAATAGGGACGTGGCCACTCAAGGTGCTGCCTTGGACGCCTTTTGGTGCTCGGCAACCAGCTTGGCCAGCTGCTGCTCGGCCAATATGGTCCAGAAAAAGAGGCTGTCGTGCTTCATCCACGTACGGCCCGGCCGCAGCGGCAGGGCGATGCAGTGCATGTGCAGGTGGTTTACAGAGTTAAAGGGCGGGCGATGAAAGACAAGCCTGGAAACACCGGCACGCATTATATACAACGACGCGCAGTTAACATCGCGGCCATCCCTTCTACAGCGACAACAAACGTTGTGCGAGACAGTGGCGCACTTGTACTCGCCGTCCTTTGTCGGGTGGTCTCGCGCCATCAGCATGTGGCCCGTCTTTACAATCCGCTCAACTAAAAGGTCATGCCCATAGTGAAGCGTTATAAGTCTGCGTTAGGCGCTCGCGTTCGCCACGCCCTATAACGTGTACCAGCGGCATTCGGCGTACGCAGCGCAATGTGGTCGGCCTGCGCCTTGAGCGCATTGACGTTTTTGATGTGGTGTTTCGGGATGACCTGATAGTGTAGCACGCCAAATGGCGTGCGGTCCCAGAACGCGACAAGGACGTCGTCCTCGTAGACAAATCGGGCGGGCGCCTTGCCGGCGACGATCCGGCAGAACACGCACGTCGGGTTGCGGCTCAGTTGCGTCGTCGCGTCCTCCGTCTTGCCCCACAGCGTCCACGATCGGTGCTGGAGCTCGGTAAACTCGTGCCGCTCAGGACGCTGCGTCACTGCGTCTGCTGCCGGCACCGCTGCTCCGTCCGCGTCTGGCGGTGTCGGAGCATCTCTAGCCGGCGCCATTGCAGCCAGCGGGGCCGCGGCAGCGTCCAGTGGTGCGTCGCCAGCGACGTCGCTCGCCATCGCCGCCTTTTCAGTCGGTAGCGCCACCGTTGCGCCACCACATGACGTCATTGTTTTTGGCGCGAAAACCCGAAAAGGCCTCTTGAGCAATGCACGTCTTCAGCGACGCAAAGGGACGAGGACGATCGCAGAAGGAACGAGGAGGAACACAAGAGCTCCAAGAGGACGCAGAGGACCGTTGATGAAGAGGATGCAACGAAGGAATCGTGCACGACGTTTGTCGGCGACTTGATTGAGGGCAGATACCGCGCGAATTGTCAACGGTTCTCTTTGGTCTGCTGGGGCTTCTGCCAGCTCGCCAGCCATGGGGATTGTGTACTGGCTGCTGTACCACATCCTTAAGGTCGCACTGTGGACGTTCTACCGCGACATTCGCGTCGTCGGCGCCGAGCACGTCCCCCGGCGGCGACCGGTCATTATCTGCGGGTACGTGCCGGCGGGCACTGCCGGCCGCCTCTGCGCGCGCCGCCACTGCCGCTAACATAAGCAAGTAACCCTCTCGCACGGCGGTTGGGGTCACAGCAACCATGCCAACATGGTGATGGACCCGCTCATTATCGGCCTCACGGTGCCGCACCGCCGTCAGTGCCATTTTTGGGCGGCCAAGGAGTTCTTCAAGGGCCCCCTCGGCGCGCTGCTCACTGCGGCCGGAGCGGTGCCCGTGGACCGCAAAAACCGCGACAACAATGCCCTGTTGTACAAGGGGACGCTGGAAACGCTCGCTCGCGGCGGCGTTATGGCGCTATTCCCGGAAGGCACCTCGTACACTTCGCCGCACATTCTGCAGCTCAAGGACGGCGCCGCCCGCGTTGCGCTCGAGTTTGCGCGGCAGGTGCTGCTGACGCAACTGCCGCACCTGCAGCCGCCACCGGAAGCGGCGACACCGCCACCGGCGCCGGCGCCGCTCGGCGTCGACTCTGCCGTCGGCGCCGGCGCCGATGCGGGTGCGGACAGCGCACCGCTGCCCAAGCGCGAGGCGCCGCTGGGGCCTGTCCCGACCGAGGAGGAGCTCGCGTCTTTGGATTACTTCAAGACCGCGTGCATCGTCCCGGTCGGCATTAACTACATTGCCAAGCAGTCGTGGCGCTCCGACGTCATGATTGAGTACGGCCCGGCCATCGAGATTGAAGAGTTCCTCCCCACCTACTTTACGGAGCCACGCGCGACGACCAAGCGGCTCACCGAGCGGCTCTTTGCCGCGCTCCGTCAGCTCACCGTTAACGCCACGGACTGGTATGAGAGCTGACAGCGCCTACAGCGGATAAACCTACGAGAGCGTTGTATTCAACAGTGCCGTAGGATTCTGCCCACGTGCGCGCCGCACTAGGCCAACACTGCAGCTGCTCCAGCTGGCACGCAGCATCTACATGTCGACCAACCTGACCAACGAGGTGACCACCGAGGAGCGCGTGTGGCACGCGCAAGGGTGCGCTGCCGGCGCGATACACGCCATTAGCGCACCGCCCGCCGCTGACTTTTTGCGCGTCTACTCTAGCAGCGCTACCTGTGCAGGTTTGCCCGCGCTTACGAGCAGACGCTGGACGACCCCACGATCAAGGCATTGCGCCGCGACGTCGAGCGGTACAAGGCCAAGTTGGACGCCCTGCAGCTGGAGGACGAGCAGATGCACCGGCACGGCGCTGGCCTCGCGTCGACGTGGCGCACGACGGTCGAGCTGCTGCGCGCGTTGTTTGAGCTGCTGAAGCTCCTGCCGCTGCTCCTGCCCGGTCTTGGGCTGCACGGGCCGATCCTGCTCGTGGCCAAGCTAGTCTCTGAGCGCGAGCGCTACCCCGAGGTTTGCGTAGGCTCGCAACATGTACTGAAAGTACATGGCCTCAGAATTGACCAGGTGACGCGCGATGCTTATCAGCGTTTCGCTTGCACAGAGCATTGCGCAGAACATGCTCGGCATCATGCTGCTCATGGTGCCGCTGATCTACGGCGCCGTGGTCATCACCGCGTGGTGGTTGCTGGCCCTGACCTGGCCGTCGCTCCTGGCGCTGGTCGTCACGTTGCTGGTGTTTGCATGGAGTCACCTGTCGGGTACGCGCGAGGTTGCGCCGGAAGGGCGCCGTGGGAAATGGGACGCTCACGCAGGCATCTGGAACGATGATGGTGGCGCTAGTCATTGTAGCGGTCGATCGCGGGCTGGACAACACGACACGTCTCGTCCAAGCGTGGCGCCTCCTGCGGTGGCGGTCTGTTAACAGTTTAAGTATCGCTTGGCATTTTGCGAGATTCCAACTCATGTTGGTGATGTTATTGTCTCCACAACGGTTTCTGCTTATCAGGCTGAGCCCGGCCGGCCGTCGCCGGCTGGACACGGCGGCGGATATGCGCACCAGCATTGCGCGGCGCCTCACCGAAGTTGTGAACCAGTACCGGCACCTGGCCGTGCGCGGCCCAGCGGCCGAGGAGATTAAGCGCATCCGGTCGGTGGCGCCCGCCGCCGCGAGCACGGGCGGTGCGGCAACGGCGCTGGCGACTCGGTAAGTTTCGGTTACAGTTTTCGTATTTGCAATTGTGGCGTGCTGTACATGGTTAGCGGCGTAACGCAAGGGCCGCCGATGTTGTTGCGTGAAAAGTCCCTCTGTACAGAAGCAGCTTCGCAAGTATCTGTTCAATCGTCGCCAGTGAAGTCGCCCGGCCGGCTGTCCGGCTGGACGTCGTCGTAGTCGAGCTCGGCCAGCTTGCTCTGGAAGCGGTCAAGTGCATTCGGTTCGAGCAGCCACCGATCGCCGTCAAAGTCCTCGGCCGCCCATGGCGGCGGCGGCGCCTCGTAGGACCAGTCTGGCCCAGTGTACCGCAGCGCGTGCAGCCACAGCTGCAGCTCGTGCGGCAGCGGGTCGCGGTGCACGCGTTGCACCGTCGGCAGCTCGTCTGCGCTGGCGCTGGCGCTGCCGGAAGCGTTCTGAGCCGCTCGCATCTGCTCGCTCCGCACGTCAAAAAAGACGTGGCCCCGCTTGAACTTGGCAAAGGTCTCAGCCAGCTCCGCGTCGGTCTGGCCACCCTTGCCCTTGTTCGGCCCCCAAGCTGGGTGGTGGTACAGAGGATCGTTGGCAATCGGGTGGCCTGCACGGTGTGAAGCAAACTTTGATGAGACATAAGTCGGAGGGGTGGCACCGGAAGTTTACCGATCGCACTGGCTGCGCAATGACCACCTACCGAGCCACTGCAGGTGGACGCGAATCTGATGCGTCCGGCCCGTGAGCGGCTGGCCTGTGCAGCGCACAGCAATCAGCACTGGGCGTACGCGGAACGATTAATGCGTTGTTGTTGTCGCACAGCCACGGCGCGGTGGATCGGGCCGTACAATGCACAACGCTGGAGACGCCGTTGTAGGACAGGCGTCGGAAATTAGTCTGGCAAGGCTTGCCCTCCGGATGGACCGCGTTCAGGCCCAGCTTGAAGGCCATCGTCCGTATGGGCTGGTCTACCACAATCGGCTCGCTGCCGGGGGGCCACTCACCGCAGTGCAAGCATGGGCTCCGCCGCGATCAGCATAGTTTGCATTCCAGCGCGACTCCCTTGCATGGGACGACCTGGGGAACTCGCCAACGACGCGGCAGACGTATTCCTTGGTCGTGCGGCCCTCCATCATTTGCCCCTGCAGCTGGCGCGCGGCATCCTTGGTCCGTGCCAGCACCAGCACGCCCGACGTCAGCCGGTCCAGCCGGTGCACCGCTGCGATCGCCACTTCAACAGGGTGCATGCGGGTGTTGTATCAGAAGCCAGCCGTGTGTATATTTACTGCCAGCCCGGTGCTTACGGAAGAGCGGCGCCAGCTTGTTTTCGTGCTCAAGTATGGACAAGGCGGTATTGTAGCGGTACCGGCCGCACGGGTGCACCGGGATGGAGCTGGGCTTGTTGACCACCAGGACTTGGTCCGATTGGTGCAAGACCGTGATCGGTTCTGCGCTTACCGGCGGCTCGTGGCGGACCAGGTGATTGGCCACCAGGTCGCCATTCTTTAGGATGTACGCCTCCGTGACCCGCTGACCATTCACCGTGATGCGGCCCAGAGCAATCGCCTTGCGCTGGTGCCGGTGCCATTGGCTTCATTGCTGGGTTCGGGTTAGCCATGGTTCCTTCCACCTTATGCACTTGAGCTGTGGCATCATACGTAGTAATCGGGGCTCATGTCCCGGAACTCACTGCTGAAGACGTCAAAGATAGTCCGGCCGTACCAGCGGCCCTTGGCGTACGCTCGATGCTCGTACTCGTACGTGGGCACGCGGCGCAGGCCTGTTCTCCAACGAGAACGTGAAGGAACGATCCCGCAGTTGAGCACAACAGTAGTCAACGCGTCGGCCAAATTGGCGTCACGCACCGCCGTCGATCACGTGAATGGGGTCCGGCACGGTGTCCTTGGGCGGCAGCAACGCCGCCTGCGCCTTGGTCTTGCCTCCCGGCTTCATTTTCACAGTCTTCGCTGGGCCTTCTGGCGTGCTTGATTTGGGCCTCCCCGCTGGTACAGCAGCATCCGCAGCGCTGACTTCATCCGTCGCCTGGGTTGTCCCGCTCGTCGTCAGTGCCTCTGAGGCCGAAGCTGCGCTTGGCGCCTCGCCAGCTAGCTGGTACGCGTCGCGATGCCGTACGCCGGCTGGTCCAGCTGCCTCGGCCTCGGCATCTCCAGATGTCGCCATTGTCGCCGTTGCAGCAGGATCAGCCGCAGTAGCAGCCGCAGTAGTAGCTGTAGAAACAGCAGCAGCAGCGGTAGACGGTGAAGCGGGTGTGGTGGCCGCGTCGTTGGCGGCCGCCGACGTTCGCGGGCGCTTCGTTTTCGGTGCTGCCATTTTGGCGCGCTTCGTCTGATTCTGCCGCGGCAGAACGGCAGAATCAACCGGCGGAAGTGAAACGGCTGAAGCGGCCGTCGCAGAGGACGCAGAGGACGCATAGGACGCAGAGGACGTGGGAGAAGCTGGACGCGAGGTGGAGAGGGCGACGACGAAGACAACGAAGAGAACAATGAGGAAAACGACAACGAGGACGGCGAAGAGGACGAAGAGGGTGACGAAGCTTGAGGAGAACAAAACGCCCGCAGCCGGCGGCCGGACAAGGGCCGGCCGTGCGGGCCAGTCCTAAGATGGCGGCGCGGACGATCGATGTCTGCGTCCGGCCGATCGGCCGTCGGTGGACCGATGCCCATGGCCGAGCGCCCACCGTCGCTAGCCTGGCGCCCGACCGCTCGGCGGTCGTGTTCCGAACAGACGGAGGTGCGACGCCCCCGGCGTTCTGCTTGACCGGCCTGGACGAGAATGCCAGCGTCCTGGAGGTACCCGCGCCGGACGACGGCGACGGCGACGCCTGGGCCGACGCACGGTGGCTGCTGCACGAGGTGGATGGCGGCGCGGCGTGGCCGACGCTGGCGACGCTGTCGCAGCGCGGCCGCCTGCGCCTCGTGTTTTTCGATGGGCCAGTCGCGCTATGCCTCGCAACGTTTGGGGCGTTCCGGGCCGTGCCGTTGCAGTGGGCCGGTGACCGCACGGCGGCAGGTGCGGACGGCGTGCGGCCCGCGCTGGCGACGTTCTCCAAGCCGACACAGGCCGGCGAGTATGTCGACATCGACCTCCGGACAATTGTGTCGGCGCTGGGACTTCCCGAAGGTGCGCAACAGGCGGCGCAAATCCTCGCCTATAACACACTCAAGGCTGATTCCTTCGTTTCTGAAGGCATAACACGCGTGTGCTGAGCGAACAGGAGCGACTGGCGCTGCTGGTTGGGCGCTGCTCGGCGCCGCGACAGACGGCGTAGTGCTCGCGTACGCCGGGCGCTACGCCGTCACGCTGGAGCTGCGCGGCCGCAGCGGCGCCGCGGTGGTCATGTCTGCGGTGACCCTCGACGTGGACGCCGCCGTTCGTCGCGCCGCGCCCACGCACGGCGGGCTCGGCCACCTGTCGTACGGTGCGGCGACGCTGTTTGCGCTCTGCAAGAATGGGCACTGCAGTACGGGCGCAGCCTGCCAGGCGCGCGTGTGGCAGGTTGACTTCGTGCTGACGGACGCCGTTCGCTTCGGACTATTTCGCTTTCTCCAGTGCTCCTCGTAAACGCTACGGGCCATGTCCTCGCCCATCTTGATCTGAAGGAGGTTTTGACACATGCCGGTACCGTACTCCCACTCAAGGTGATCTTAGACTATCCGCCTCGCTCACGGAGCATCCTTTACGGCAACGGAAGAGTTGTCACTTTTGCAGGGCACCGGCCGAACTTTGTGGCGACGCACGCGGTGCCGGACTGCCGCGGCATGACGGTGGCCCTTCTGGACGCAAGCGGGCAGGTGGCGCTCGTGTCCCTGGCAGAGCACGCGCGTACGACGCCCGGCGCCATTCGCCGGCTGCGGCGATGGGTCCGGGATTCCCCGCCCAAGCAAGCGGGACTGACGAAGCGCGCCGACACGGACAGCGCCACGGACGACGAGGAAGACGAGGACCAAGTAGACGACGAAACTGCCTCAGACGAGGGCACGGCCGACGAGGAGAGCGAGGAGGACGAGGCTGGTCATTCGGATGCGGGCCAGGCGACACCAGCCACGACGACCTCGCCAGATACGCTGGCGCCGCCGGCGCCCGCCGGCTGGACGACGATGCCGCGGCTGGCGACGACGCCAGCCGCTGCACTGGCGCCGTACGCCTTGCTGGACGAGCGGGACACGCCCAAGGACGGTCGACCGCGGCGGGCACCGCGCTTGCGCGACCGGGCCGAGACGGCGCACCCGGCCAAGGCCGAATACTGGAACAGCCTCGGTCCGCTGCGCCTTGTGACGGGGGTGTCCCCTGCCGCCGCCAACGCCAATGCGGCCACGCGAGCTGGGCCAACGGACGGTACCGGCCTTGGGAGGCACCTAGTTACGGCCACGGCCGACGCGCTTGTAACGCCGGCGGGGCTGCTTGCGGTCCGCGCGGCCGCCCGCGCCCGGCGCGCACGGTGGGCACGACGCCGGCACGCGGGCCACCCGTTGGCTCTGCTGGCCACCCTCAAGGAGCCGGCGTTGAGCGCGGGCGCGCGGCTCGTCGACGTGGCGGCCGACCGCGTGGCGCTGCAGACGGCGGCGGGTACTGTAGTGATGGTGTGGCCGGACCCGTCAGCAGGACCCCTCGCGTCTGCCACCGTAAACGGCCTGCGCTTGGCCGGGCTCGCGGCGCCGGCGGCGGCTACGGCGACAGCGCCGGTAATCACAGGGCTCGGCGACGACGACGTGTACCTGGCGGTGGGCGACGCCACGCTGCCGTCCGCGGGCGCGTATCTCCTGCGCAGCGGGCAGGGCGTGCTCACCCGGTTTGCGGGTATCACTCAGCAGACGCTGCTAACCAATGTCGTCATGTTTGAGACGTCGGCGCTGGCCGACCAGCTGTGCGCCAACAACCAGTGGAACCGCCGGCTGCTGGCCATCCGAGCGCTGCACCTGGGCCTGGCGCACCGCCAGTTGGATGTACTGGTGGAGGCGCTCGCCAACCTGCACCGCGACCAGCACCTCGAAGCCGTGCGGCTGTGCTTGCAGGCTTTGTACCGCGAGGCCGGCATTGTGCCCCAGGCCACGGACGCCCCGGGCAGCTCCGAGAACCTGGCCGCGGCCGAAATAGATGGAGGCCCGGGCGCGCCGCAGGCGCCGGCAACTGAGCGCGGCAGCGCCGGCGCCGCGTATCGCCCACTGGGCCAGCTTGAGTACGCCAGCAGCTTGACTCAAACGGCGGCGGCGTTTGCAACGCGGTGCTTGCGCGGCCTCTTGCACGAGCTGACGATCGTGCTGCGCGCCAGCGTCGTCACGCCGCCGCCGCCAGAGGTGGAAGCGGAGGCCAACCTACCAGAGGGCCTGCCCGCGTGGTTACTGGGCGCGGTCGGCGGCGGCGGTAGCAGCGACGCTGCTGCGTCCGCCGCGGCTTTACCACCGGCCGCCGCGGCGCTGCTGAGCGAGATCCACGAGTTTGCGTCTATTCTGGCGTCGCTCCGGCAGCACCTGCCCCCAGCTCCAGCGGCGCAGGCCGAAGCCGAGGCCGCAGCGACGGCGACAGCCGTCCGCGCGCTGTCCACGGGGGAGCGGGAGAGCCTGCCACTCGACCCCCGCGCCGAGCGGCTCCTGTCGCGATGGCGCGAATTGACGCCCTGGGAAGTAGTCGAAGACGCGTTGCGCCAGCGCGCCCTGCCGCTGGCCATCCTGCATTTTGTGAAGGCGCGCACCGATGTGCCGGAGCCGCCGGGCGAAATAGAGCCGGCCTCCACGCAATTGGTGGACGACGGTACCGTCGCCGCACCGAACCGGGTGGCGGCCGCCTCATTTGCGCGCATCCGCCGTGCGGCGCGCGCCATCGTGTTTCTGACCGTGCGCCGCCAGAGGGTGGAGCAGGGCTGCGACATGCTCACGCAGCTCGGTGACGACCCGGTGGCGTACCTGAGCGAGCTGGTGCTATACACCACGGACCGCAAGCTGCGCACGCTCATTCTCGACGCCCTCCGGCGGCAGGACCAGCTGCCGGCCGAGCTGAGCGCCGCCGCCATCTTTGCGGCCGCGCTCGAGTCGCTGCTTACCGAGGACAACTACGACCATGAGGCTGCACGGCTGGCGGCGGCCGCCGTGCCGCGCCACGGCAACGTGGCACTGCCCCACGGCCGGGACGGCGTGTCCGAGGCTGCCCCCGCGCGGCCGTTCCCGCTCGAACGGCCGGGCGCGGTGGTGG
>Ga0180215_1002688_pt1 | contig 17548 bp, 15 predicted proteins | sample eDN3rd37CBELigBY_FD_128871 | JGI IMG/M metagenome (GOLD analysis project Ga0180215, IMG submission 128871) | Enriched backyard soil microbial communities from Emeryville, California, USA - eDNA 3rd pass 37_C BE-Lig BY (version 2) (version 2) | ecosystem: Environmental > Terrestrial > Soil >... | reverse complement strand
GCTTTATAGCAGAAGCCTTGGAGACCAATGTTAATTGGGACGCCAACTTAAAAACGGTTTATATAAACTCCGAGGTTAGGTAAAAAGTCATAGACCCCCTCCCAACTAGCTACTAGATGGGAGGGGGTCTTATTTTCTATAAAACGGTTGCAGAGTCAGCCGAAGCATTAAATTTTCAAGGTGCACTAAAACGGAAAATGAAGGATAGATGTAGACTGATAATTCTTTCTACCTATCTTTTTTAGATGGTCAAGTTATCATCCTACACATCAGATGCCTAGTCAGAATATGTTGTTTATTATCATTTAAGGATAACAATAGGAGGTAACATGTTCTAATGTATTATAACCCCATGTATTATCCCTACCCATATTATTATTGGAGTCGGCAATACCCTGCAGTGGATACAGCTCCATTTCTTAAATCGGTAACTGCCTTTCAGAAAATATCCAATGAGGCCGGAACTATTTTGGAGAAACTTTCAGAACAGCAATTTGCTTATCACTTAATGTCTGCTGCGCAGGTGGGGAATCAAAAGGAAGTAGATCGGTTAATTAAGTCAATTGGTATTTCAACACCAGTTACCACAAAGTATACTCCTGACGGCGTATTCTTGACTATTCATGCAGATGATGCTGATGGGTCACAATGTTGCACGTTAACTATGTACCTAAGATGGGGGGCTTTTTCACCACAGCATCGTTGAACAAGTTAATATACTTAATAAACCTCTTCGATAACGAAGAGGTTTAATTATTTATTGAACTGTTACAGACCTTATATTTTCTTAGCTTCTGCACTAATATGGCACGATTAACAAACAGCACTAAAATACCGATCGGATCACATAGTTGCAGGTCTCTCTCTTCTTTATACAAACTTAACGATTCTCAAGTCGACGAACGCGATTATCCAATCTCTCATAACGCCGATTCAACTGCTCCACTTCACGTTCCAACGATCTAACACGTTGCTCTAGCTCTCTACCAGGTCCAGGTCCGGGTGTAGGTACAGGACTAGGTCCAGGTGTTGGAACCGGTTGTGTACTAACTGGGACTTGAATAACAGATCCTACAAAAATCATATTAGGATTTGTAATTCCGTTGGCACGCATTATTTGCTGCACACTGACCCCATACCGAGCCGCAATCGACCATAAATTCTCACCCGGTTGGACTACATGACTAATCATAACTTTTTTCCTCCCCCATGGGTTAATCCATAATAAAGTATGAACAGAAATAGTTATGTGCCTTAGGCTTCAACCTAATTTTAGAATAGACTATGGTTTTCAACACGGGAGAGGGTTATCTTAAACCGTTGCAGGCTCGGCTGGAGGATTGTTTTCATTTTCTAATTTTCTTACTGCTTCTTCACTTGTATCGACACGTTTAATAAATAACGATAATACTAAAGCAATAATACTAGCGGCAAAAGCAATGTAAAAGGAGTATTGGATTCCTGCTAACAATGCATGCTGTGTTATGGCAGCTGATGAAGCCTCTGTTAATGAAGCAGGGTCAACTCCTGTCATAAGGTTTTGAGCTTCTCTTTTGGTAACTGAGTTCATAATGGTAACAAGTACGGCTGTTCCGATGGACCCCGATACTTGTTGGGCTGTATTATTAATAGCCGTTCCATGCGGATTTAAACGGGTTGGTAACTGGTTAAGGCCATTCGTCATAATCGGCATCATCATCATGGACATCCCAAACATACGTAGGCTATAGACTAAAATAATAAAGCTATAGCTAGAATCAATTTGCAAGTTAGCTAGCATGTAGGTAGAAACGGCAGTAACGGTGAGTCCTATGACAGCTAAAAGGCGTGGTCCAAACCTATCAAAAAGCTTACCCGTAATGGGTGACATGATCCCCATAATGATGGCACCTGGTAACATCATGAGACCTGAGTCTAATGGTGAAATCCCTCTCACATTTTGAACATATGCAGGAGTGAGGATCATACCCGAAAACATCGCTACAGCGTTAACGATAGCAATAACAGACCCTAAAGCAAACATCGGGTACTTGTAAACACGCAAATCTAGTAATGGTTTCTCCATTTTCAATTGGCGAATAATGAATAGGATTAAGGCAGCTCCACCAACGATCAACGTTGTGAGGATGATCGGATCTGTCCAACCTTGGGAGCTTGCGGAGCTACAACCATATAATATCCCTCCAAAACCAATGCATGATAAGACAATAGATAGATAATCAAGTGTTGCCTGTTTATTGGGTTCCATCACATTTTCGGACTTCCAAATTCCTAGCAATAAACTGATTACAGCTAAAGGTAGGATCATTTCAAAAAGCAGACGCCAATCGTAATATTCTACAATATAACCAGAAAGAGTGGGTCCGATGGCTGGGGCCATAATCATCACTAAACCAAAAACCCCCATGGCCGCACCGCGTTTTTCTCGAGGAAAACTAACCAGCATGACATTCATTAATAAAGGACCCATGACAGAGGATCCTACTGCTTGAACCATGCGTCCTGTGAGCAAAACAGCAAAGTTTGGTGCAAATGCTGCTAATACCGTTCCTAATGTAAAAATAGCCATCGATGTAATAAACAAGTTTCGGTTGGAAAAGCGGGTTAATAAAAAGGCTGATGCTGGAATGAGCACTCCACTGACTAGCATATAACCTGTCACTAGCCATTGAACAGTCGAGTAATCGGCAATGTTTAAATCGATCATAATGGTTGGTAGAGCAACATTTAATAATGAATTATTTAAAAAGGAAACGAAAGCCCCAACAAATAGAATAACAAGCATGACATATGGTGGTTTTTTATGTGGTAAGGTTGAATTCATCTTTTCATCCCTCTTGTCTTATTGGACTTAATAGTCTGTGCTTGATATATTTTATACTGTTAGTTCAAAAAACGCAAATAAAATATACTTCCGGTATAATTAGGTTGTGTTTCTAATACAAAGAAATTTATACTACTGTATATGGACTAGACAGGAGGATAGTATGAATAACCGAAAAAGGAAAGTTGCTGACATTGCACTTAAATTGTTTGTTGAAAAGGGGATTCAGCAAACCTCTATTCAGGAAATTATCGAAAAATCAAATATATCTAAAGGGACTTTTTATAATTATTTCTCTACTAAAAATGATTGTATTGCTCAAATCCTAGAATCTCTTCGCTATGATGCAAGTCAGCAGAGAATTGCGATACAAATAGGCAAAGATGCACAAGATCGTAATATTTTCATTGAACAAATTACGGTTTTAATCCGATTAAATGAGGAACGGAATCTAAATGCCTTGTTTGAGGCTATTTTATCTTCCAATGAAAAAGAACTGAAAAAGTTAGTACTTCAGCATCGTATTTTTGAAATAGAATGGTTGTCTAATCGCTTTATAGAAGTGATGGGTGAGGATATTCGGGAGTACTCTTTTCAAGGAACCGTCTTATTTTATGGCATGTTACACCATATGTTGTTTACCATGCGCATTACAAACACGACGTATTCCCTTCATGATTTAATCGATGCAATTCTATCTTATATTGAATTGATTATGCCGATGATGATCAAGCGAGGCAGCTTGATGTTAAATCGATCCGCCATCGATTCATTGCGTGCGCATATAGATAAAAAAGCGATCACCATAACTGAATTAAAAGAATCGGCAGCACAACTGCAGGAACAATATTCATTTAGTCCAATGCAGCAGGATTTATTCGATGTCATCATGGAGGAATTGCAACGTAAACGTATCCGAGTAGTTGTGCTCCAGCCATTATTAAAACCATTTCAACAATTATTTGATGAAACACCCATTCAGCCACAGGTGCACAATTTTACAAATATGGTCTGGTATTACTTGAGAAATCTATAGTATCAATAAGTTAGGGGGTGTCATGATGACATCCCCTTATTTTTTGATTGGCACCCAAACCTCGCATCTATAATCCCTTTTGACATCCCTATTGTTACCGTGTATTATATCACTAGTACACTAATTCATAAATACAAAGGAGGGCTTATATTGAACGCATGGTCCGGTTTAGTACGTAAAGAATTTCGCTTAGGCCGAATGGGAGTGTTAGTGGCTCTCATAGTAATGTCTATTTACATTGGTTTTTCGTTTTATTTTTCCTGGAAAACAGATCCTGGAGTACTTATCATGATGTCCTCGACCCTGGTGATGGGTCACATCATTTACCTTCCCGTCTATATTGGTCTCAGCCTTCACCGGGAAAAGCATACGATGCACCATTGGCTGCATAATCCACTTCCAGGGACTACTCTTCTAGCAACTAAGATGCTTAATGGCTTTCTTTCCTTATGTTTCTCCCTGCTTATAGCTTGTTTATTTTTTTTATATGCCTGGTGGGTCAACAAGGAGATCGTCGATTTAAGCTTTCAACAGGTAATGGACACTGGTATTTTTGTACTCGTGCATATCATCCTTGCTTCTATATATATAGGCCTTTGGACTTTACTATTATCGATGCTAGAAATCGTGTCTAAACAAAAGCTTGGGATGTGGAGAGTGTTAGTTACCGTATTGATTCTACTCCTTGGTCCTTGGACTTGGAGAAAGCTAGAAGCAACAACCCTGTACAAAAACTTAACTCATTGGGGTGCAATCCCCTTAACAGAGAACAATCTTTTTAGCATGATGAATTTCGATGTCCTCTATATTGGTTTTTATATCTTTCATCTTGTTCTAGCCATTCTTCTATTTTTAATTTCAAGTTGGCTGCTGGACCGTAAGGTTGAGGTGTAAAGCATGGGCGAGGAATTTAATCCGTCAAAACCTATTTATCTGCAATTGGCTGAACGAATTAATTATCAGATTGTCCGGAAAGAGCTTTCCGCGGGTGAAAAGCTTCCATCCGTTCGGGAGATGGCCATTCGGTCAGGTGTAAATCCAAACACCGTTCAACGAACATATAGTGAGCTTGAAAGGATGGGTATCGTGGAAACAAAACGGGGCCAAGGGACTTTTGTAACAGAGATTGAATCGGTTTTAACCACTTTAAGAGAGACCTTAAAAAAAGACCAAATTACCCATTTTGTTAGTGATATGAGAGAAATGGGATTTAGCGATGAGGAAATGATTCAGGGATTAGAAGAATATTTTCAAGTAAAGGGGAGCAAAAAGGGATGATTGAATTTAAGCATGTATCCAAACGTTATGGAACAAAGAATGCCCTAAAAGATGTATCCTTTACCTTGCCCGCTGGAAAAGTTGTAGGGGTAATTGGGGAGAACGGAAGCGGAAAATCAACAACATTGAAGCTAATCGCTGGTTTAGTTAAGCCAACTTCGGGTGAAATAACCATAAACAATGAACCCGTTACCCGGAGAATTAGCCGTACTGTTTCCTATCTATCTGAATCAGATGAATTTTATCCTTTTTTCACTGTAGGCGATATGATTGATTTTTACCATTCTCAATTTACAGATTTTCAACCTGAAAAGGCGAATGAAATCCTGTCTTTTATGAAATTAGACCGTAGCCAAAAAATCAAGAATTTGTCTAAAGGAAACCGAGGAAGATTAAAGATTGTACTTAGTCTTTCACGGGACGTTCCCCTTATCCTGATGGATGAACCGCTTTCCGGTTTAGATCCGTTAGTACGCGATTCCATTATTAGAGGTTTAATTTCCTTCATTGACTTAGAAAAACAAACGGTCTTAATCACGACGCATGAAGTGGAGGAAGTGGAACCCATTCTTGATACAATGATGGCCATCAAAGACGGTCAATTGATTACCATTCAGGACGTGGAAGAATTACGGATTCAAGAGAATGCTGGGATACTTGATTGGATGAAAAGGGTCTATCAATAGAATAATATTCCCACGAAAAAAGACCGCTTCTAATAGAAACGGTCTTTGGTTCTTAAGATAAAAATAGAGAAATCGTTTTGGAAGCTACCATTCCCTGTCCAACAGCAGATGATATGCTCGAATACGGAGGTCGTGTACAGACATCTCCAATGGCAAAAATATTCGGTTGGCTTGTTTGATAAATGTGGTTATGAATGATGTATTGATCTTTATCCATGTCTACTATCCCCTGTAAAAGCCCACTGTTCGGTTTCACCCCAATTCGAACGAAAACTCCCTCTACAGGGATATGTAGCTTTTCCCCATCGCTGTTAGAAATGGTTACACTGCTAACCTGCTTATCGCCATCTATATGGTCCACAATAAAATGACTATAGATTTGGATGTTAGGGTGCTTGCGTACCTTTTCAACATACTCTTTTCGGGCCCGGAAACGGTTTGTTCGATGAATGAGCCTAACATATGCTCCATTATCAGCAAGAATTAAGGCTCCCTCCAAAGCTCTGTCACCGCCTCCGATCACAGCCACAGGCTTATTTTCAAATTGAGGAGCATTACTGGAGGCCGTATAGATTTCCCCACGCTCGATCATTTCCAACTCACCCGGAACATTAAGCCGACGTGGAGAAGACCCTGCTGCAAAAATAATGTAACGAAAGCGCAGGTTTTCAGACTCCCCATTTTTCCCTTTTACCATAAGTCTGCTATTTACCAAATCGATTGAAAGAACCGCGGTATCTAGCCAGAAACTACATTGTTGCCGTTTTAAATGCTGGTAGAAAAGCTCCTGTAGTTCCTTACCATTTTTGGTGATAATCCCAGGATAGTCAATCATCTGATTTTGAATGCTAGGAAGCTGTCCACCGATGGTTGACTGAGATTCAAGTAGGATATGATCAATTCCAAGGCGTTTGCACCATATCGCTGCTGATACCCCTGCCGGTCCCCCTCCAATAATGACAACCTCTGTAGATTGTATCAATCGTCTTCGCCCCACTTATTTTAGAAATCCTTTTCTCAACTCCCAACCCTTCCAGGAATGTCAGCCTCTATTTGATGCTTATTTACTAATCCGCTCTCTTCCACCCATGTATGGACGAAGCGCTTCAGGAATGATGACACTTCCATCTTCAAGCTGATAATTTTCTAGAATTGCCGCTACTGTTCTGCCTACTGCCAAACCTGATCCATTTAAGGTGTGGACAAATTCCGGTCTTCCTTTTGCTTCCCTGCGGAATCGAATATTCGCGCGTCTTGCTTGGAAATCCTCAAAGTTACTACAAGAAGAAATTTCACGATACGTATTGTAGCTAGGAAGCCATACTTCTAAATCATAGGTCTTTGCAGAAGAGAAACCGATATCTCCTGTACATAGACTTAAAACACGGTATGGAAGTCCTAATAATTGCAGCACCTTTTCCGCATTCGCAGTTAAGCGTTCTAATTCTTCATAGGATTCCTCAGGTTTAACAAATTTGACTAGTTCTACTTTATTAAATTGATGTTGTCGGATCAACCCACGGGTATCTCTTCCTGCTGACCCCGCTTCTGAACGGAAGCAAGCACTATAAGCTGTGTAATTGATCGGAAGTTGATCTGCTGATAAAATCTCATCACGATGATAATTCGTGACAGGCACTTCTGCAGTTGGAATTAAGAAATAGTCAGTGCCTTCTAATTTAAAGGCATCTTCCTCGAATTTAGGAAGCTGGCCTGTTCCCGTCATACTCGCCCGATTAACAATATAAGGCGGCATTATTTCTTCATATCCATGTTGATCAACATGTAGATCTAACATAAATTGAATCAATGCTCTTTCTAAACGAGCCCCTAGCCCTTTATAAAAGACAAACCGGCTGCCTGTCACCTTGGCTGCTGCTTCAAAGTCTAAGATTCCCAAATCGGCTGCAATCTCCCAATGGGCCTTCGCTTCAAATGAAAAAGAATTTGGTTCACCCCAGTTGCGAATCGGGACATTATCTTCTTCCGATTGACCAACAGGAACACTTTCGTGTGGGACATTCGGAACACCGAAAAGAATTTGTTCTAACTCTAATTCGATTTTACGCAGCTCTTCATCATATTCTTTAATTTGATCTCCCACCAATTTCATCTCGGCAATGAGATCATCAGCCTCTTCTTTTTGACGCTTTTTTCTTGCAATTTCTTCAGAAACGGTATTTCGCTTATTTTTAAGCGCTTCACTTTCCACCAGAATAGATCTTCTTTTCTCATCGAGCTGGGAGAACTGATCGAGTTCAGAAAACTGTCCTCCTCGATTCTGTAATGCTTTTTTTACCCCATCCAAATCACTACGAAGACGTCTCATATCTAACATGGGAATTCCTCCTATAAGCATATGTATATATATACAAAAAAATCCCGTCCCTGTTTTAGGGACGAGATTTACCCGCGTTGCCACCCTAGTTGACTGTATGATTATCAGTCCACTCTTGGAAAAGAAAAGCTCGGGGTTGGATTCATTCATGAGCTAGATCGGTTCACACCCACCACCGACTCTCTATACTAGTGATCATGAATTACTATTCCCTTCATAGCTTTGTACGTATGAATTTTAGTTACATATAATATAACATTATTTTCCTTAAAGATCAAATCATGAAGCAGAGCTAGCCTCTGTTCTATATTGCTTTATCATCTCCAAAAAGTAACCATGTATCCGCTCATCATCAGTTAATTCAGGATGAAACGAAGCTGTTAACAGATGTCCTTGACGGGCAGCTACGATTTCCTCGTTATGCATACAAAGCACGTCCACTTCATTACCGACGCTTAAAATTAACGGAGCACGAATAAATACCGCACGGAAATCATTAGCTACATCTTTAACGTTTAAATCTACTTCAAAGCTTTCCCGTTGACGTCCAAAAGCGTTTCGCTGTACTTTTATATCCATAAATCCGAGATGATTCCAATCTTGCCCTTCGATTTCTTTTGCTAAGATAATTAACCCTGCACAGGTACCGAACAATGGCTTTTTTTGCTCATAAAAGGATTGGAGGGCCTCATCAAACCCGTATTGCTTGATAAGTTTCCCGATGGTTGTACTTTCACCACCTGGAATAACCAGTCCATCAATTTCATTTAACTGATGAACCTTCTTCACAGGGATAGCCTCCGCTCCAGCTTTTTTGAGCAAACGAATATGTTCAGCAACTGCACCTTGAAGAGCTAGTACTCCAACTTTTTGCATGATTACCAACCACGTTCAGCCATACGCTCGTTTTGAAGAAGAGAAGAAATTTCAATCCCTTTCATCGCTGTCCCTAAATCTTTGGATAATTGGCCGATCAGGGCATAATCTTCAAAGTGAGTAGTTGCTTGAACAATCGCCTTCGCAAACTTTTCAGGGTTGTCGGATTTGAAGATACCGGATCCAACAAATACCCCATCAGACCCTAAGTGCATCATTAAAGCGGCATCAGCAGGTGTTGCTACGCCACCAGCTGCAAAGTTAACAACAGGTAATTTACCATTCTTATGCACGAATTCAAGCAATTCAAATGGAGCACCGATATTTTTAGCTTCTGCCATTAATTCATCATAAGACAAGCTTTGTACCTTGCGGATTTGGCTTTGCATCGTACGTTGGTGACGAACAGCCTCAACGATATTACCGGTTCCGGGTTCACCCTTTGTACGAATCATGGAAGCACCTTCTCCAATACGACGAAGCGCTTCTCCTAAATCACGAGCTCCGCAAACAAATGGTACAGTAAAATCTTTTTTATTGATATGGAAAACTTCATCTGCTGGTGTTAATACTTCACTCTCATCAATATAGTCAACACCTAAAGCTTCCAAAACTTTCGCTTCAACAAAATGACCGATACGGGCTTTAGCCATTACTGGAATGGAAACAGCCTTCATAACCTCTTCTACAATCGTTGGATCAGCCATACGTGCAACACCGCCTGAAGCACGAATGTCAGCTGGTACTCTTTCCAAGGCCATTACTGCAACTGCACCGGCAGCCTCGGCAACTCTTGCTTGTTCAGCATTAATAACGTCCATAATGACGCCGCCTTTTTGCATTTCAGCCATTCCGCGCTTCACTCTTGAAGTACCTGTTTCTATCATGTTTATCCCCCTACTAACCCATTAAAAGTTTAAAATTCAATTATTATCATAATACATAAACCTACAAGAAAAGACAACATAACCCACTATTTAAAACCATCCGGTGACTTTATCTACCAAACCGCCAAAAATTCCACCAATAAAATTCTTTATAGCACGGAAGAATAATCGAATCCAACCTGCTTCTTCTACTTGATCTTGTGCTACAAGGTTAACAGAAGCTGATTTTTCATCTCCCGGGCGCAGATATTCATTCACATCTTCGCCAGTATATTCAACCGTCACGTTTCCTATAGCTTGTCCTTTTTCAACTGGAGCTATTACCTCATTCAAATTTACAACAGGCTTATATTGATCTTTTTCATCCGGACGAACCGGGAATACCAATGCTTTTTCAGGAACAACCGGCACTTTTAACTCTTTTCCTTTTTTCACTTCCGCTTCAGTTGCTCCCTCTAGCGGTTGATCCTTGCCAACCAGGGTTTCCATGCTATAGTTGTTAAATCCATAGGTCATTAATTTTTGGGTTTCGCCAAAGCGTTTCGCTTCATTCTCTGCTCCCATAATAACGGTAATCAGACGCATCCCATTTTTAACCGCTGTTCCTGTAAAACAATACTTTGCGGCATCTGTATGACCTGTCTTTAACCCATCAACGCCGTCAAATTGGTAAACCAAGCCTGGCAGCATCCAGTTCCAATTTGCCATTAATACCGGATTTGACTCTCCTTCACGGAAAACCTTTTTTGGAATTTTAGAAATTTCCAATGCTTCCGGATATTTTGTTATAATCTCACGAGCTAAGATGGCAGCATCTTTTGCCGACATCACGTGATCCCCTTCAATATTGGGTCGATATTGTCCTAATTCATCTGCCGGATAACCACTACTGGTTACAAAATGGGCAGTGTCCATGCCAAGTTCCGCTGCTTTTTTGTTCATCATGTGTACAAAATTTTCTTCCGTACCAGCAATATATTCAGCTAACATGACTGTCGCATCATTTGCTGAGTAAATCGCCATTGCTTCATATAATTCCAGCACCGTACGTTCTTCCCCTAAGGCTAAAAACACACGAGATCCACCGTATTTCCCCATCCAGTGACCATATTCAGAAGTCCTGACCTTATCATCCCATTTAATTTTACCGTTTTTAATGTATTCTAGGACCAAAAGCTCAGTCATCATCTTCGTCATACTTGCAGGCGGTAGGGCAACAGTTTCATTCATTTTATATAGAACCCGTCCAGTTGAAGCTTCTACCATGATGGCTGATCTCACTTCAAGATTGATTCCAATAGGTGCTGCATCCGCACGGTGATATGGTGTAATGGTAAATAGAAAAAGTAAGGTAATGCTTAAGAAAAATGCAAGAACTCTCCTTTTATTGTTCAAATGAAACTCCCCTCCCTATAAATCTAAGCCAAAATTAATTGTACCACAGCTTTTTTCAACAGGAAATGAATATCCAAAAACTTAGGTCATCTAACCCATGAAACAGAAAAAAGTGACCTTATCAAAGGTCACTTCGATTTTAGGATAAAGAATAGTTTGGTGCTTCTTTGGTAATTTGGACATCATGCGGATGGCTTTCAACAAGTCCAGCTCCGGTAATGCGGATAAATTGCCCGTTTTGTTGTAATTCTTGAACGTTCTTTGTCCCACAATACCCCATACCTGCTCGTAGTCCGCCAACCAATTGGAAAAGAATATCGGCAACAGGACCCTTATAGGCTACACGACCTTCAATTCCTTCCGGTACCAACTTCTTTTCATTTTCCTGGAAATAACGATCCTTACTTCCTTCTTTCATTGCCCCTAAGGAGCCCATTCCGCGGTAAACCTTAAAACGGCGCCCTTGATAAATCTCCTGTTCCCCTGGGCTTTCCTCACAGCCAGCGAACAGACTGCCAAGCATAACTGCACTGGCACCCGCCCCAATCGCCTTGGCAATATCTCCAGAGTACTTAATTCCCCCGTCAGCAATAATGGGGATATTGTATTCATTTGCAACGCTCGCACAATCATAAACTGCGGTTACTTGCGGAACTCCAATTCCTGCTACCACGCGGGTAGTACAAATAGAGCCTGGTCCAATTCCTACCTTGATCACGGATGCTCCCGCTTCAATCAGGTCTCTTGTTGCTGCACCGGTGGCTACATTACCGGCAATAATTGTTAAATCAGGATAAAGACCACGAAGTTCGCGAACGGTATCTAGAACTCCACGGGAATGACCATGAGCCGTATCCACCACTAAGCAATCAACACCTGCTTTGACAAGCGCTTCTGTTCGTTCAAAGGTATCCTTGGAAACGCCAACCGCTGCTCCAACAAGTAATCGACCTTGGCTATCCTTAGCTGCATTAGGGAATTGAATTGCCTTTTCAATATCTTTAATGGTAATTAATCCTTTTAAAACGTTCTGTTCATCAACTAAAGGAAGTTTCTCAATCTTATGTTTTTGGAGAATGCTTTCAGCCTCTTTTAGTGTGGTTCCGACAGAGGCAGTAACTAGGTTGTCCTTAGTCATAACCTCAGAGATCGCAATGGAGTAGTCATGAACAAAACGTAAATCCCGATTGGTTAAAATCCCTTCTAAGTGGTTGTGTTCGTCTACAATGGGTACACCAGAAATCCGGTACTTCGCCATCAATTCTTCTGCACGTTGAACGGGTTCATGTGGTCTTAGTGAAAAGGGATTGGTAATAACACCGCTCTCTGATCGTTTTACACGATCCACTTCTTCCGCTTGTAACTCAATACTCATATTCTTATGGATGATTCCTAGCCCGCCTTGTCTAGCCATAGCTACTGCCATAGCTGATTCGGTTACCGTATCCATTCCTGCGCTAATCATAGGGATATTTAATTTTACTTTCTCACTTAATTTCACAGAAACTTCTACATCCCGGGGCAGAATTTCTGATTTGGCTGGGATTAATAATACATCGTCGAAAGTTAGGCCTTCTTTACCGAATTTATTCTCCCACACGTTGTTTCCCTTCCCTTCAGCTAAAATATATTAGACGTAGTGTAACAAAATCCATAATTTACTGTCAAGCGATCCCTTATATTGTTCGTATTTATGAAGTAAACTACGTTAAAAACCGTGATCATGAAGATTAATTGTAAATCATTACCGAATATTGAACGGATTGGTGATGTTTATGAACAGAATTCATCGGATTGCTTGTGAGTGTCCCATCGAAAAATTATGGAGCATGTTTATTTACTTTGAAAGCGAACCTCATGTGAAAAGTTTCCTCGAACAGTTTTACAAACATTCATATGAAAGCGATGCTCCCCGGCTTGCGTTTCAAAATACGCATAAATTTATTTATTATATTAAGCAAGGCCGAGAATATTTTCATGCTGCTTCATCTAGTAATAACCTGGTTAAGCCCTTGCTTCTTTATTACGGAATGGCAAGCCTGTTAAAAGCCGTCATCCTTACTACGGATGCTCATTATCCAACAAATACCAAAGTTCTTCAACATGGTGTAACCAGCCGTAAACTTAAAAAACTAGATTACTCCTTTTCCGACGACGAGGTTAAAATTCAACAAGAGGGACTTTTCCCGATGGTTGCAGCACACTTAGGCTGTGAAAAAATCATTGGAGAAAAACTAAAGATGAAAGATCTATTTACCACGATTCCGGAATTACGGGAAGCATATGAAAAGACCTACCAAGAAATTAGTCTGATTCCATTACACATTTCTAAGCATGTTGACTTCACTTCCCCAATTACAACTTTTTACTTACCTGAACATATTTTGGATGATTTTCATCTTTCTTATGAAAGTTTTATTCATTTTTTAAATCGTTACAATCATGGACAGGCCAAATTTACCAGTCACGCTATGGAAACACCGAAAGGAATTATCCGATTGAATTGGCACCACCCAGAAAAAATTCATGTTTCAGAATGCCCAGCTGGATTTGACAATGACCTATTTATTCAAGACTATAAGGGAAACCATTATTTTCACCCGAATCCAAATCCCTCTCTATTCATGCCAGAGATTCTTTCCCATTACTTGCTTATGTATATCTTAGGAATGATTTGTCGTTATGAAACGGAGTCATGGGGAGAAATGATCTTTTCGTTTTCCTCATCGGAAATGTTTATTATTCACGAGTTCCTTAATATTAGTCAACGAAAGTTCCCTAACATGATCTTGAACCTACTCTTTCAAGAACGTTTTATTTTTGAAACGATGTAATCTTTGATAGAAAAAGGACTGTCTCTTCAACTCGACAGCCCTTTTTTTTCTATTCAGTTGAGTCTGTAGTATCATCAGAATCATGATCTAACTGTTCTTCTGAACCTTCATCTAAATCTTCAATTTCATCTGTTTCCTCAGATTGTACTTTAGCTACCGTCGCCACTTCTTCATCATTCTCAATTCGGATTAATTTAACTCCTTGCGTATTTCTACCCATGGACGAAATCCCATTGATATGCAAACGAATGATCACACCGGAAACCGTAACAATCATCAGGTCATTCTCTTCATTGACTACTTTTAAGGCAACAATATGACCATTTCGTTCCGTTAGATTTAAGGTTTTAATCCCTTTACCTCCGCGGGTTTGAATGCGGTATTCATCAATCGGTGTCCGCTTTCCGTATCCCCCCGAAGTCACAATCAGAACATCGGCTCCCTCTTCGATTAAGTCCATATCGATAACCTGGTCACCCTCATCTAAGGTAATACCTTTGACCCCTGTTGCTGTACGTCCCATAGACCGCACATCATTTTCATCGAAACGAATGGACATACCATACTTGGTACCCATGATAATATCCTTCGTGCCATCAGTTAGTCCGACTCCTATTAATTCATCATCTTCACGGATATTAATCGCAAAGAGACCGCCTTTACGGATATTTTCAAATGCGGTTAAATCTGTCCGTTTAACAATCCCCTGTTTCGTTGCAAAGAATAGGAATTGATCTTCCAGAAACTCCTTCACAGGAATGACCGCCTTGACATATTCCCCTTGTTCAATTTGAATTAAATTAATAATCGGGGTCCCTCTTGCCGTCCGGCTAAATTCCGGTACCTCATACGCCTTAATTCTGTATACTTTCCCACGATTTGTGAAAATTAACAAATAATTATGGGAATGCGTGACAAACAAGGTTTGAACAAAGTCATTATCCTTGGTTTCAGCCCCTTGGATTCCCCTTCCTCCGCGTCGCTGACTCTTATAGGTGGAAACAGGCAGACGTTTAATATAGCCGTTATGCGTAAGGGTAATACAAACCTCTTCTTCAGGGATTAGATCTTCAATGTCGATTAATTCCTCCGACTCCATAATCTCTGTTCGACGTGGGTTATCGTATTTCTCTCTTACTTCTAACAGCTCATCCTTGATGATCGCTAAAATTTTATTTTCATCGGCCAAGATCGCTTTTAATTCAGCAATTCTCTTCACCAATTCTTGATATTCTTCTTCTATTTTATCGCGTTCTAAACCAGTCAAGCGCTGCAATCTCATATCCAAAATCGCTTGCGCCTGATCATGACTTAGGGAAAATTGATCCATTAAGCCATTTCTAGCCTCTTCCGTTGTACGCGAACCGCGAATCAAGCTAATGATCTCATCAATATGATCTAAGGCAATCCTTAGACCTTCTAGGATGTGAGCGCGAGCCTCAGCCCTGCGTAAGTCAAATTCCGTACGACGACGGATCACAACCCGCTGATGATCCAAATAATGGGTCAGCATTTCTTTTAGGTTGAGCACCTTGGGTTGTCCGTCCACTAAGGCAAGCATATTTATCCCAAACGTCGTTTGCAGCGCTGTATGCTTATAAAGATTGTTTAACAGCACTTGGGGATTAATATCTCTTCTCATCTCAATCACGATACGCATCCCATTGCGGTCCGATTCGTCGCGAAGATCTGTAATTCCATCAATTTTTTTGTCACGAACCAATTCAGCAATTCGTTCGATTAATTTTGCTTTATTGACCTGATAAGGAATTTCATCCACAAGAATACGGTGTCTTCCCTTATCCTCTTCAATGATCGCATTTGCCCGAATCGTTATGCTTCCTCGGCCTGTTTGGAATGCCCGGTAAATACCACCCTTGCCCATTATTTTTGCTGCTGTAGGAAAATCCGGACCTTTCACGACTTGCATTAAATCCCGGATAGTCACTTCCTCATGTTCAATGAGCAATAGGATTCCATCAATGACTTCTCCCAAATTATGAGGAGGAATATTGGTGGCCATACCAACCGCAATTCCTGCAGCCCCATTGACTAACAAATTGGGAAAACGGGCGGGAAGAACCAAAGGTTCCTTTTCATTCCCATCATAGTTAGGACCAAAATCAATCGTATCTTTATTAATATCACGAAGTAGCTCTGTAGCAATTTTCGATAGACGTGCTTCTGTATAACGCATGGCCGCAGCCGAGTCGCCATCAATCGATCCAAAATTCCCATGCCCGTCTACTAACGGATATCGATAAGAAAAGTCCTGTGCCATTCTGACCATTGTTTCATAAACGGCAGAGTCTCCATGAGGATGATATTTACCAATGACATCACCGACGATCCTTGCCGATTTTTTATATGGCTTATCGGGTGTCATGCCCATTTCATTCATGGCAAAAAGGATTCGACGATGTACCGGCTTTAACCCATCACGTACGTCAGGCAAGGCACGGCTTACGATCACGCTCATCGCATAACCTAAAAACGATTCACGCATTTCTTGCGTGATACTACGATCAATGATGTTGGAACGTTGCTCTTCAGCCATTCCGTTATACCTCCGTTTTTAATCACTCACTAGATATCCAGATTACTTACATATTGTGCATTTTCCTGGATGAAATCGCGTCTAGGCTCTACCCTATCCCCCATTAATGTATCAAAAATTTCATCAGCTTCCATGGCATCCTCCAGGCTCACGCGAAGAAGCGTCCGAGAGTCCGGATCCATCGTTGTTTCCCATAATTGCTCCGGATTCATCTCACCTAAACCTTTGTACCGCTGAATATTAGGCTCTGGCCTTTCATTTAAACCGCTGAGTGTTTGCCTTAATTGCTCATCATTATAAGCATATAAGACCGTTTTCCCTTGTGCGATTTTGTACAAGGGGGGTTGGGCAATATAAACATAGCCTTCTTCTACTAAAGGTTTCATATAACGGTAGAGGAAGGTTAGGAGTAACGTACGAATATGCGCTCCATCAACATCAGCATCTGTCATGATAATTAATTTATGATACCGAGCCTTCGATATATCAAAATCCTCTCCAATCCCTGTTCCGAGGGCCGTAATAATCGTTCGGATTTCGTTATTGGATAAAATTTTATCTAATCTTGCTTTTTCAACGTTGATCACTTTTCCCCGCAAAGGTAAAATCGCTTGGAAATGACGATCACGACCTTGTTTAGCTGAACCGCCGGCCGAGTCACCTTCCACCACATAGATTTCACTTATCGAAGGGTCTTTGGAAGAGCAATCCGCTAGTTTCCCAGGTAAAGCACTTACTTCCAAAGCACTTTTTCGTCTGGTTAATTCCCTGGCCTTCTTCGCCGCTTCTCTTGCTCTAGAGGCCATCATGGATTTTTCTAATATCTTTCTGGCTTCG
>Ga0180215_1002687_pt1 | contig 17568 bp, 17 predicted proteins | sample eDN3rd37CBELigBY_FD_128871 | JGI IMG/M metagenome (GOLD analysis project Ga0180215, IMG submission 128871) | Enriched backyard soil microbial communities from Emeryville, California, USA - eDNA 3rd pass 37_C BE-Lig BY (version 2) (version 2) | ecosystem: Environmental > Terrestrial > Soil >... | reverse complement strand
TCATCATTAACACCCACTTCATATTGATGATTAAATTATTCGACAAAAAAACACCCTTTCCTTCAAAAACTTTGAAGGAAAGGGTGCTTTTGAAATATTAGAGGGACTTTTTCAGTGGCCTCGTTTTCAACTAGTCTCTTTTTTTGCGTGCTCAGCAAGACGTACTTGGATATTTGTGAAATTGGTCCGTTAAATACCGTAAAGCCAAAGAAAAAAAGAACTTTGGAAAACCGTATGTGGGAGAATCCCAAGCAAGGTTTGATGAGGAGGAACTGAAAGTAAAAGAGATAGCGAAGGCTATCCCTTAAAAATCAGTTTCTTACTCTACTAATGTATAGGAATTTTTACTATAGAGGTATGTGTGGGTTGTTTATTAACTGGTTATTAAATCATTCAGGTAAGAGTATTTAGCTAATTTTTATCAAGAACGTAAAAGGCGACCTAGTGACTTCAGAGCTGAACCGACGTATGTACTTTTCATATCCTATACCAAAGAGACTGTGAAAAAAACCATTCCTATCGCAATGATAAATAATAGATCACCGACAGTCCAGTCCTTACTTCTTTCAACAAGCACGTAAGTTCCATAACTACCTTTCACCTTCTTAACAATTCTTCGAGTATTAGACATTTCACTCTTTTGCATTTCAATCCTCCTAATTATCTTATTACCGATTACCAAAGATACACTTATTTAAATCATATGGGACGTCCTAATTAAATAGACCTGAATTTTCGTAAATTCACGAAAATTTATATTTGCAAATTAGGGAAGTTTATAATTTTTACATTTTGACCAAGATGTAACTATAAAGGGGAATAAAGCTTCGTTATTGTTTTAACTGATGTATGCACTTTTCATTTATACTAAGTAAATTTAGAGTAGGGGTGTTTGTGGTGATAGGATTAGGGAAGAGCTCCAAACTAGCGAGATTTCTAAAACGCCATGGATTGACACAACAGGACCTTGTAAAATCTTCAGGTGTAAACAGTGCCACAGTTAGTAGACTATGTAGTGGTGATGCATTTAAGCCAAGTATAAAAAATGCAGGAAAGATTATAAGAGCTTTAAAAAAGGTAGATAAGAATATAAAGCATGATGACTTTTGGAGCTTTTAACTAAGTTGGGGTATTTCCTTTTTAATAATTTATACATAGGGCTAATAACGTGTAATTTAATATAGCACTATTTTGTTATCTAGCCTAAGGTGTGGGTGGTTCGGTTATAAAGACAAGACGATTAGAGGTTAAAAAAACTTCTAGTCGTCTTGTCTTTAATTTGCCACAGTGCGTTTTTCTTTTAGCCTCCAAGCGCAATATCTACACCATGTTTATATCAATTTTTTCTTGAAGAAACAAATATAATAGATAAGGTACCTTATCTGTCGTTATCTCTAAAAATTGGCGAATGAATGGATAATCATTTGTAGAGTATGAATGAAGTAATTCACTCCACCATTCAGTTTCATATCTTGATATCATGCTCAGGTTATATAAAAGTAGGTAATGGACCATTACTTCATGGAAAGTAGAGTACTGTTCTCGCTCCTTTGGTAGGTAGTATTTTTTTTCGTATAAATGGAAATGTAAAGGTGAACATGTTAATGGTGTTAAAACTTTATTATTACTAAGCTTAAATGAGAGAAAATCTGTATCGTTATTACCGTCATTTTGCGGTTCAACTTTAGTTGCGAGCGTTTCAACAAAAAAATCTATGAAACGATTTGCAGTCATATGATAGCTATCGATAATCTCAATTGGAACCTTTAAAAGTGTCTCAGAAGAAGCACCTATTGGTACACTAACCTTCGAACCGGAGTGAAGAAAGAATAGATTTTCCAGCTCTGGTAGTCGCTTTAACAAATCCACCATTGTATATTTTTCTCCCTCTAAATGTTTCATGTGAAACATTTGTTGAGAAAAGTGAGTAAACAGCCCATTTTTTTGGACTTTTACTTCGTCAGATAAAAACTCATAGCTTTGTTTTTTTCTTTTACGTGTTGTTACACCATGTGCAAGTACTGAGGTAGATTCTGGATATTGTGGATCTACTGTTAATAAGCATGCTTTTAAAAGCTGTATCATTCCATAAAATAGTAATACTGGTTTGATTGATAAAGGAGATTGTAATGCTAATTGATAATAATTTTGCCCGTGCTCCAGATAATAAATAAAAGGATAGCAATTTTGATAGCTCTTTTTCTCTGGATCTTCAACACCGATTGTTTTGTAGCAATTATTTAAAAAGACCTGTGTTGTATTTGCAGAATGAAGTGAATTAAAAGAATTCCAAATGAATTGATAATCTAACAAGTGAAAACCTCCAGTTTTCTTATACTAGATATTTTTAGAATTATCTAACATATTTCTCCTTCCTTGACAGTAGTTTATCCAGTTGTTAATCTACTAATAATATTTTGACATGAAAAAGGGGGATTTTAACGTGTGGGAAACAAAGTTTGTTAAAGAAGGGCTTACATTTGATGATGTATTATTGGTCCCAGCAAGATCAGAAGTGTTACCAAAGGATGTAAAAATAAATGTTGCACTAACTGAAACATTAAAGCTAAATGTTCCAATTATTAGTGCGGGCATGGATACCGTAACCGAGGCCGAAATGGCCATTTCAATGGCTCGGCAAGGTGGACTAGGTATTATTCATAAAAATATGTCAATTGAGCAGCAAGCCGAACAGGTTGATAAGGTTAAACGTTCGGAAAGTGGAGTCATTTCTGATCCTTTTTTCTTAACTCCAGAACATCAAGTATTTGATGCAGAGCATTTGATGGGAAAATATCGAATCTCTGGAGTCCCAATCGTTAATAATCTCGAAGAGCAAAAGTTGGTGGGTATTATTACAAACCGTGATTTACGTTTTATCCAAGACTATTCTACACTAATTTCTGACGTGATGACCAAGGAGAATTTGGTTACAGCTCCTGTTGGAACAACGCTTGACCAGGCAGAAAAGATTCTTCAGAAATATAAGATTGAAAAGCTCCCACTTGTAAATGAAGAAGGGATGTTAAAAGGTCTTATCACTATTAAGGATATTGAAAAAGTAATTGAATTTCCAAATTCAGCAAAGGATGACAGAGGTCGCTTATTAGTAGGTGCAGCTGTTGGAGTAACTGGTGATACAATGCTGCGTGTTGGGAAATTAGTAGAGGCTAGTGTTGATGTCATTGTAGTTGATACCGCGCATGGTCATTCAAAAGGAGTATTAGAAACAGTAAGAACAATTAGAGAAGCGTATCCTAGCTTAAATATTATTGCTGGAAATGTTGCAACTGCAGAGGCAACTCGCGATTTAATCGAAGCAGGAGCAAATGTTGTAAAAGTAGGAATTGGGCCAGGTTCAATCTGTACAACACGTGTTGTTGCAGGAGTGGGTGTACCGCAAATAACGGCTGTCTATGATTGTGCTACCGAGGCAAGAAAACATGGTGTATCTATTATAGCAGATGGTGGAATTAAGTATTCTGGTGACATTGTAAAGGCATTGGCTGCTGGTGGACACGCGGTTATGTTAGGAAGTATGTTAGCAGGTGTTACTGAAAGTCCTGGTGAAACAGAAATATTCCAGGGACGTCGTTTTAAAGTGTATCGTGGAATGGGATCAGTTAGTGCTATGGAAAAAGGAAGTAAGGATCGATATTTCCAAGAAGATAATAAAAAGTTTGTACCTGAGGGAATTGAAGGGCGCCTTCCGTATAAAGGTCCACTAGCGGACACTCTATATCAGTTAGTTGGTGGGTTACGTTCAGGTATGGGATATTGTGGGACAGCAACACTTAAGGAGCTTCGCGAAAATGCACAGTTTATTCGTATGACAGGTGCCGGATTACGTGAAAGTCATCCCCACGATGTACAGATTACCAAAGAAGCACCAAACTATTCCCTATCGTAAGTGTAGGGCTTTAGTAGTAAAAGGGATAGACAGAGTAACCTCTGTCTATTTTTTTTACGTTAACTGTGTTAAAATAGCATTTGTGTAAATTTAGAACGGAGGTCCCCAACATTGAAAAAACATGTTAAAAAGAGTTTTTTGTTAACAATGGTCACTGTTTTTTTTCTATCCCTTTTTTCAACAAACGTACTTGCAGAAACGGACACTTTAGATATAGATGCTGAGGGAGCTATATTAGTAGAGGCTTCTACAGGGAAAATTCTTTTTGAGAAAAATGCTGATGAAGTACTTGGAATTGCAAGTATGACAAAAATGATGACAGAATATTTACTTCTTGAGGCTATCAGTGAAGGAAAAGTAAGTTTAACTGATGAATATCATGTAAGCGAATATGTATACAAGATTTCTCAAAATCGTGCATTATCTAATGTACCTTTACGAGCTGATGGGACATATACTGTTGAAGAGTTGTACCAGGCAATGGCAATTTATTCTGCAAACGGTGCAACCATTGCTCTTGCTGAAGTGATTGCCGAGACTGAAACAAATTTTGTGAAATTAATGAATGAAAAGGCTAAAGAGTTAGGGTTAGATGATTATAAGTTTGTTAATTCAACGGGATTAAATAATCGAGATTTAGCAGGATTTCATCCAGAAGGGACAGGCCCAGAAGAAGAGAATGAGATGTCTGCAAGGTCAACTGCTGAATTAGCTTATCATCTATTAAAGAAATTCCCAGAAATCCTTGATACAGCTAGTATTCCTAAAATGAAATTCCGTGAAGGAACGGACGATGAAATCAATATGGATAACTGGAACTGGATGCTACCAGGACTAGTTTATGAACATCCAGATGTTGATGGAATTAAAACAGGATCAACTGATTATGCTGGATTTGGATTTACAGGTACAGCAGAACGAGACGGTGTTCGTTTCATTACAGTTGTGTTAAAAACAGATAGTTATAAAGCAAGGTTCGATGAAACAAGAAAAATGTTAGATTATGCCCTAGGAAATTATTCCTTTGAAGAAATTTATCCTGAAGGATATCAGCTGAAGGATCAATCAACTATTCCTGTTGTAAAAGGGAAAGAAAAAGAAGTAGAAGTCCATACTGACGCACCAATCTCCGTCCTTGTTAAACGAGGAGAAAAGGCAGAAGAGTTATATGAGGCTTCCTATCGTCTTGATGAAGAAATGTTAACCAAAGATGGTGAGTTAACTGCTCCTTTAAAAAAGGGAACCAAGGTTGGAGCTATGGAGCTAACTTATAAGGGTGAACTTAATTACGGGTTTTTAACTTCAGAAGGTGAAAAAACTATATCCTCTGACTTAATAACTGTTGATGAAGTAGAAAAAACAAACTGGTTTGTATTAATGATGAGAAGTATTGGCGGCTTTTTTGGAGATATTTGGACAAGTGCCTCTGATGCAGTAAAAGGTTGGTTTTAATAAAAATATGTTTTCTTAACATGAAAAAATAACTCTTTGCTTAAAATAAGCAGAGAGTTATTTTTATGTTCTAAGAAAAATATTTAAATATATGTATGTGTATACCATTTTACTTTAACCAAGTGATGATTAGCACTTAGCACCAACCAGAATTCAGACCTTCTACCGTTTATAAGGTGTTACCCACAGCAACTGTCATTTTATAGGGTGGAGTAAAACTAGAAAAATTAGGACTATAAATATCAATGAGATATTGGAAGCGATAACATTTTCAATATCCAATATTTTTAATAGGATTTTTTTAAAATGTAAGGTAAAATAATGGACAAGTGCTTTTCAAGATTATTATTGTAGAGGTAAAACATTTTTAAGTACAATAATACAAACTAATGAATCAATGTACATATAGGGAGGAATTTTAAATGGCAAATACAGGTACTGAACGTGTAAAACGTGGAATGGCTGAAATGCAAAAAGGCGGCGTTATTATGGACGTTGTTAATGCAGAACAGGCGAAAATTGCGGAAGAAGCAGGAGCTGTTGCTGTAATGGCACTTGAGCGTGTACCAGCAGATATTCGTGCCGCTGGTGGGGTAGCTCGTATGGCAGATCCAACAATCGTTGAAGAAGTAATGAATGCTGTATCAATTCCAGTAATGGCTAAAGCACGTATTGGTCATATTGTCGAAGCTCGTGTGTTAGAAGCACTTGGTGTCGATTATATTGATGAGAGTGAAGTATTAACACCTGCTGATGAAGAGTTCCACTTATTAAAGAGTGATTTTACTGTACCATTTGTATGTGGTTGTCGTGACCTTGGCGAAGCAACACGTCGTATTGCTGAAGGTGCTTCAATGCTACGTACTAAGGGTGAACCAGGAACTGGGAATATTGTTGAGGCAGTTCGTCACATGAGAAAAGTAAATGCCCAGATCCGTAAGGTTGTAGCTATGAGTAATGATGAGCTTATGACTGAAGCGAAAAATCTAGGTGCTCCTTATGAGTTATTACTTCAGATCAAACGTGAAGGTCGGCTTCCTGTTGTTAACTTCGCTGCAGGCGGTGTAGCAACACCAGCGGATGCTGCGTTAATGATGCAATTAGGTGCTGACGGTGTATTTGTTGGTTCTGGTATTTTTAAATCAGATAACCCTGCAAAATTTGCACGTGCAATTGTTGAAGCTACGACCCATTACGAAGATTATAAGTTAATTGCAGAGCTTTCAAAAGGATTAGGTACTGCAATGAAGGGTATTGAAATATCATCATTGTTACCAGATCAACGTATGCAAGATCGCGGATGGTAATGTAAGAAGGAGTTTTGAAAAATGGTTAAAGTAGGTGTATTAGGCCTTCAAGGAGCTGTAAGGGAACACGCTAAATCAGTTGAGGCATCAGGTGCACAAGCTGTAATTGTTAAGAAAGTAGAACAGTTAGAAGAACTTGATGGGTTAATTATTCCAGGTGGCGAAAGTACAACAATGAGACGCCTAATTGATAAATATGATTTTATGGAACCTTTACGTGATTTTGCAAAGTCGGGGAAACCAATGTTTGGAACGTGTGCTGGTTTAATCCTTCTTGCAAAGCGAATTGTTGGTTATGATGAACCACATATAGGAGTAATGGATATTACGGTTGAACGTAACTCTTTTGGTAGACAAGTTGACAGCTTTGAAGCTGAGTTAATGATTCCTGGTGTCGCAGATGACTTTGTTGGTGTTTTTATCCGTGCACCACATATTGTTGAGGCTGGGGAAAATGTAGAAGTGTTAGCAAAACATAATGATCGAATCGTTGCAGCACGTGATGGGCAATTTTTAGGATGTTCGTTCCATCCTGAGTTAACAGATGACCATCGCTTCACCCAATACTTTGTTAAAATGGTCGAAGAAGGTAAATAACAAGTAGTTGTTAAAGAACATTTGTATAACCTATTGCAAACTGGAAATAATTATAGTAAATTATTTATTACAAAATTGATACCATTAAAGCAATGATAGGAAGTAGTAGCTTGTTTTCTTTCTTTAGAGAGTCGGTGGACGGTGCGAACCGATGGGAGAATCTTGTGAATCCATCCTAGAGTAAAATACTGAACACCACAGGTTAGTATGTATTTTCGGTGAAAAGGCCGTTATCTTTTTAAGTGGAAGATTGGTATTTCTTCAACTAGGGTGGCAACGCGGGTAACTCTCGTCCCTTTTTAGGGACGGGAGTTTTTTGTGTTCCATGAAATTGTAAAATTCCTGTCAGGTCTATGAATACCCTTTGGAACAGGAGCAAATCTTGCGCCGATTTTCTTCCAGTTTGTACAACAAAAATTGAGGCACTCGCACTATTATCTTTTGAATACTGATGGTTAAGAATTTTTAAAATTGATAGGAGGTTTAAATTATGTTAGATATTAAATTTTTGCGCGCAAATTTTGAAGAAGTTAAAGAGCGACTTAAGCACCGAGGTGAAGATTTATCAGATTTAGGTCGCTTTGAAGAATTAGACACAAAACGTCGTCATTTAATCGCAAAGACTGAGGAATTGAAAAGTAGACGAAATGAAGTTTCTGCAGAGATTGCTGTACTTAAAAGAGAAAAAAGGGATGCAGATCATCTTATCTTAGAAATGCGTGAAGTTGGTGAAAAAGTAAAAAGTCTTGATGAGGAATTAAGACAAGTTGAAGAAACGCTTGAAGCTTTAATGTTATCAATTCCAAATATCCCTCATGAAAGTGTTCCGATTGGGGAGTCAGAAGATGACAACGTTGAAATTAGAAAATGGGGAGAAGGTAACGATTTTACCTTTGAAGTGAAACCACATTGGGATATCGCAGATCGGTTAGGAATTCTAGATTTTGAACGTGCAAGTAAGGTTACTGGTAGTCGCTTTGTTTTTTATAAAGGATTAGGTGCAAGATTAGAAAGAGCATTATTCAACTTTATGTTAGACCTCCATGTAGAGGAACATGGGTATCAAGAAATATTACCTCCGTTAATGGTTAACCGTGCAAGTATGACGGGTACTGGACAATTGCCTAAATTTGAAGAAGATGCATTTCGAATTGAAAGTGAAGATTATTTCTTAATCCCAACCGCAGAGGTGCCTGTAACAAATCTTCATCGTGATGAAATTCTAGATGGTTTAGAGCTTCCAATCAATTATGCAGCATTTAGTGCTTGCTTCCGCTCAGAAGCAGGATCTGCTGGCCGTGATACACGTGGTCTTATTCGTCAACATCAATTTAATAAAGTTGAATTGGTTAAATTCGTAAAGCCTGAAGATTCTTATGAAGAATTAGAAAAATTAACAGGACATGCTGAAAAGGTATTACAACTTCTCGGATTGCCATATCGTGTATTAAGCATGTGTAGTGCAGATCTAGGATTTACAGCTGCTAAAAAGTATGATATTGAAGTATGGTTACCGAGCTATAAAACATATAGAGAAATTTCTTCTTGTAGTAACTTTGAAGGATTCCAGGCAAGAAGGGCAAATATTCGTTTCCGCCGAGATCCTAAAGCAAAACCTGAACATGTTCATACATTAAATGGATCAGGATTAGCTATCGGAAGAACAGTTTCTGCAATCCTAGAAAATTATCAACAAGAGGATGGAAGTGTTATTATACCTGAAGTACTACGTCCTTATATGGGAAATAGAGATGTAATTGGACAATAAGAGGTTTTAGAGGGGCTTTTTGGCTCCTCTAAATAAATTTTAACTATATGTTGACATGTCCTATTTTATTATGATATATTAAATCTTGTCGAAACGGAGGAATACCCAAGTCCGGCTGAAGGGATCGGTCTTGAAAACCGACAGGGGTGTTAAAGCCCGCGGGGGTTCGAATCCCTCTTCCTCCGCCATATTTTTTAATATAACTAAGCGCATAAAATTTTGGAGATAAAAAAACATTACAGTGAGCTGTAATGTTTTTTTTTTTGTTTCTTTGAGAAACAAAACTTAATACTTTTTCATAGAAAGGTTTATTCGAGTTTCTTTAATTTTCTTTGTCATACGTGTTGATTGATTTAACTTATTAGCTATTTTTTTAACAATTGGTTCAATGGACCCTATGTCTTCAAAAATATCATAATCTTTGATATTTAACCTTAATACTGGACAAACGTTAAAACCACTTATCCAAGTATCATACCGCTCATACATTTCCTTCCAGTATGATGTAGGTGTTTGTTGTTCCATTGGTCGCCCTCGAATGTTTATGCGTGTAAGGATGTCTTCAAAGCTGCCTTCTAAATAAATTAACAGGTTAGGGTGTGGAAAGTATGGAGTCATCACCATAGCCTCAAATAAACTTGTATAGGTTTCATAGTCAACTTTGTCCATTGTCCCTTTTTCATAATGCATCTTAGCAAATATACCAGTATCCTCATAAATTGAACGGTCCTGTACAAATCCTCCTCCATACTCAAAGATTTTCTTCTGTTCTTTGAATCGCTCAGCTAAAAAGTAAATTTGGAGATGAAAGCTCCATCGTTTAAAATCTAAATAAAATAGGTCTAGATAGGGATTTGACTCTACTTTTTCAAATGAAGTTCGAAAATCTAATGCATTAGCTAATGCGCTTGTCATGGTTGATTTTCCTACTCCTACAGTTCCTGCAATTGTTAAAATTGCATCTGATGGGATATGATACTTTTGACGCAAATTCATTCATTGATGCTCCTTTTCTGGACTAGATATTGTAAAAGGTCTGAAAAAATCGAGTTCAATACACCAGTATCTTTACTAAAATCGACGGTATCAACATTATAACGGAGCACAGGAATGTCTGGATTTTCCTTTTCAAAAAGATATATTCTTTCTTCGTACCTTTATTAAATAAAAATTAAAACGCACAGATATAGCAGTTGCAAGCGTGCTTTTCCCAACACCGATAGGTCCCTCAATCGAATAAAGGGAGGTTGTGTATTCATACAGAATGCCCCTTCGATTTGTATGTAATGGTGTCAGACACTACGACGTGTCAAACACCATATTATTATCTTTTCACAACATTGAAGTTTTCAGTAATCAATAGCCAATTTTGTGGAAATGGTAGACCTAGCTTCCAATAACTAATACCTCTTAGCCCAAGCTCTTTTATTAAGTCAAATTTAGCTTGCATACTTCTGGCATCTTCAAACCATACTTTATGTTCTTTACCTTCAGCATCAGTATAATTAAAGTGAGGTGCTTGTGCTTGGTAATCATATTGAATGGGAACATTATTTTGTGCTGCAATTTCTATCGCTCGTTGTGGGCTAACAGCTTTAGCGTACTCGCCACCGGCAACATATGGTAATGTCCAATCATATCCATATAAATTTTGTCCCATCATAATTTTTGACCCAGGCATTTCGGTTAATGCATATTCCAGTACTTCGCGGACAGGTCCTATAGGTGATACGGCCATTGGAGGACCTCCACTATATCCCCATTCATAGGTCATTAAGACAACGAAGTCGGCTATCTCACCATGTGCTTTGTAGTCATGAGCCTCATACCAACGTCCCTTTTGATCAGCACTTGTTTTGGGTGCAAGCGCGGTGGACATCAACCACCCTTGTTGATTAAACCTCTGCTTTGCTTTACGTAAGAATGAGTTATATGCTTCTCTATCTTCCGGACGAAGATATTCCATATCAAAGTGAATATCCCGAAAACCATACTGGTTAGCTAACTGTACGATATTATCTAATAAATTATTTTGAACTTCTTGATTAGTTAACACGATTCTTCCAAGCTCGTCACTAAACTGACCTTCTTCTAGATTAGTAACAACCATCATTAATGTAACATTATTTTCTGTGGCAATTTCCGGGAAATTATTGAGTAATGGTGCCTTTAAAGAACCATCACGTTGTATTTGAAAGCTGAATGGAGCAAGATAAGTCAAGTATGGCGCAGCTTCTCTTGTGCTTCTTTCAATAGCAGGGGTGACGGTTGTTCCAAGTGGCTCAACATAGGCATTAATTTCTGCGTTCCTTTTTGGACGAGGGGGAATATAAAGTCTTAGACCAATTGAAAGGGGCTGAGTTAAAGAGATTTGGTTAACTTGGGCAATTTGTTGATAGTTTACTCCGAACTTTTGACCGATGGACCATAGACTATCCCCAGGCTGTACCCAATAGAAGCTACCAATGATAGGAATGACCAGTGCTTGACCTACTACAAGTTGATTAGGATTTGGAAGTTCATTTGCCTCTACAATATCCTCTACAGTCGTGCCATAAGCCTGTGAGATGCCATAAATACTCTGACCTGATTGAACGATATGAATTTGCATGGTTATCCTCCTTACGTATCATTTAAAAGTCATAACGATAACATTTTATGAAGGAGGATATTAATAAATGATTGCTTATATTATGATGTTCAGCATTGACCATCTTACTAACTTGTCTAGCGGCCTAGCACCTCGAGACATAAGTCAATCCATACAGAAGGTAAAGAGCAACCCTCTAGTCGGCTGACTTATGCTTGTCGGGTCTGACAAAGGCTCTCCACTTTTCATATCAAATCTTATGACTATATGGTGTTTTAGCTTGTAGAACATTTTTCATCATTTTTATAGCATATTCATTATCGTGGTCATTATTGGATGCTATACAATCAGTTGGCACGATTAGTTTATATTCTCTCATGTAGGCATCATTTGCTGTAAATAAAACACATATATTACCTGCTATTCCGGTTAGTATTAGAGTATTTACATTTAACTGTCTTAATAAAATATCGAATGCAGTCCCATAAAACGCAGAATGTTTTGGTTTAAAAAGAAAATAATCATCCTTTTCTGGATAAAGCATTTTGATAATTGGGTCACTTAAGGTATTATGACAGTAGTTTACAACGGTCTTAATATCTGTTTGATGTAACTGGTAGTAGTCATTTACATAGATAATCGGTAGACCCTGTTGTCTTACTCGATCCTTTAATATTGAAATATTCTTAGCAATGGTCTTAGCCTTTTTAGCCAGAACAGGACCGTATTCAAATTGAAAGTCGTTAATCATATCGATAATAACGAGAGCAACATTTTCCTTAATCATTACATAATTCTCCTAATAAACAGACCTCAAATCGTAGATATAAAGCTAGAATGGATATGAATTAGTTTATGGAGGGTAGTAATGTTTTATCCTTTTATAAAATGCTATAGAAAGGCTGTAAAATGTAGAATGACTCAAGATGAATTGTATATGAAAAAAGCAATAGAACAGGCACGATATGCGGAGGCAATAGAAGAGGTACCAATTGGCGCCGTGATAGTACTAAATGAAGAAATAATTGCTTCAGCTCATAATCTTAGGGAAACAGAGCAACGTTCTATCGCACATGCTGAGTTACTTGCAATTGATAAAGCATGCCAAAAAATTGGCTCATGGCGTCTAGAAGAAGCGACCTTATATGTAACCCTTGAACCATGTCCAATGTGTGCTGGTGCAATTATGTTATCGAGGATTAAACGGGTGGTATATGGAGCGAGTGATCCGAAGGGTGGATGTGCTGGAACTTTAATGAACCTATTAGATGACGGACGTTTTAATCATCAATCTGAGGTGGTATCTGGTGTGCTTGAAAAGGAATGCTCGGAGTTATTAAGTTCATTTTTTAGGAAAATAAGGGAGCGGAAGAAGAGAAATAAAGGCTAGAGATAAATTACCAATTAATTTACAGGCTATAGCCATTGCAATTTAATTTAAAACAATATATACTTGTACTTGCGTTGGTAATAACGCTACTCAATATTTGGTTTCAATTTTGCCGTGCTAAGCGGGGAGGTAGCGGTGCCCTGTACTCGCAATCCGCTCTAGCGAGGCCGAATCCCTTCACTGAGGGTAGTCTACTGTAGGGTCTGACCCAAGTAAGTGGTGTTGACGTCCGGGTCCTACGCAATGGGAACCCATGAACCCTGTCAGGTCCGGAAGGAAGCAGCAGTAAGTGGATCATCTCATGTGCCGTAGGGTTGCCTGGACCGAGCTAACTGCTTGGGTAACGGTTATGGTAGCTATTCGAAGGAAGGTGCACGGCAGTTAACCTTAATAAAAAAACTCACTCAACTAGAGTGGGTTTTTTGTTTGTTGAATTTTTTCATTGCTAAAATATATGAGGAGTTAGTCCTGAAGGGAACAGAAGATATAAATTTTATGAAAAAATAATTAAGTACGATACGTCACACATTATAAGAAGAATGGTACATAAAGAATTGAAAAAACATCGTTTCGTTTTGAAAATGCTAGTGGTAATAATGTATAATAAACGGATAAGGACATTGGAGGAGGGGTAATTCATGGCATACCAAGCTTTATATCGTGTTTTTAGACCACAATCATTTGAAGATGTAGTGGGACAAGAACACATTACAAAAACATTGCAGAATGCCCTACTTCAAGAGAAGTTTTCTCATGCTTATCTTTTTTCTGGTCCGAGGGGTACAGGAAAAACTAGTGCAGCAAAAATTTTAGCAAAGGCAGTGAATTGTGAACATGCGCCAGTTGCTGAACCTTGCAATAAATGTGCATCTTGTATTGGAATAACGAATGGTTCAATTTCTGATGTGATTGAAATTGATGCCGCTTCAAATAACGGTGTTGATGAAATACGTGATATACGTGACAAGGTGAAATATGCGCCTAGTTCAGTAAAATATAAGGTTTATATTGTTGATGAGGTTCACATGCTCTCAATTGGTGCATTTAATGCTTTACTAAAAACATTAGAGGAACCGCCAAAACACGTTGTTTTTATTCTAGCTACAACAGAGCCTCACAAAATTCCACTTACAATTATTTCAAGGTGTCAACGCTTTGACTTCCGTAGGATCACAACGCAATCCATTGTTGGTCGAATGAAGACAGTTATTGCTGAGCAACAGGTGATTGTAGATGACCAGGCACTTCAGGTGGTGGCACGTGCGGCAGATGGCGGAATGAGGGATGCGTTAAGTTTACTTGACCAAGCCATCTCATTTAGTGAAGGTGAAGTTCGCTTAGAAGATGTTTTAACAATTACAGGTTCAGTTTCTCAAACATTTCTAACTGATATTGTAAAAGCGATTGATAAGCAGGATATACAGGCTGCATTAAAAACGTTAGATGATTTATTAAATCATGGGAAAGACCCAGTACGCTTTATTGAGGATTTAATTTTTTACTATCGAGATATGCTTTTATATCAAACTGCTCCACAACTTGAAGAGGCTTTAGAACGGGACTTGGTTGATGAAAATTTTGCTGAATTAGCAAAATCTACAGAACGGAATATAATATATGAAATCATTGATATCCTAAATAAGTCGCAACAAGAAATGAAGTGGACAAATCACCCTCGAATCTTTTTGGAAATAGCGTTAGTAAAGTTATGCCAACTTGAGCAAGTACAGCCAGAACAATCTGTACTACAACTTGATACTTTGCTTAATCGTATAAATCAATTAGAATCGGAATTAAAGGAGTTAAAATCAAAAGGAATTTCTGTTACATCTCAAGAGAGTAGTACGCAGGTAGAAAAACGTCCTCAAAAGGTAGCAAGGAATTCTTATAAAACCCCAGTAGGTAGAATAAATGAAGTACTTAAACAAGCGACTCGATCGCATTTGGATACATTGAAATCTCGTTGGGGCGAAATGCTTGAACACTTACGAAAGCAAAATAAAGTTTCACATGCAGCGCTGTTAACAGATAGTGAGCCAGTTGCAGCAAGTGATCAGGCCTTTGTCCTGAAATTTAAATACGAGATTCATTGTAAAATGGTTACTGAAAATAATAATCAGGTACGTGACAATTTGGAAAATATCTTGTATGGATTATTTAATAAACGACTAGAAATGATTGGTGTACCAGAAGATGAATGGGGAAAAATTAGAGAAGAGTTTATACGTGGGCAACGCAGTGAAAATGAAGATGATGAGGAAGAAGATCCTCTTATCGCTGAGGCTAAAAAGCTAGTAGGTGCAGAGCTCATTGAAATAAAAGAATAATAAAAGTCAAAAAACAACTAATAGGAGGTCATACACATGATGCGTGGTGGCGGAATGGGAAATATGCAAAAAATGATGAAGCAAATGCAAAAAATGCAAAAGGATATGGCGAAAGCTCAAGAGGAATTAGCTACAAAAACATTTGAAGGAACTGCAGGCGGTGGAATGGTAACAGTTATCGCAAATGGTCAAAAGAAAATTATTGAAGTGAAAATTAAAGAAGAGGTTGTTGACCCTGATGATATTGAAATGCTTCAAGATTTGGTGTTAGCAGCAACAAATGATGTATTAAAGCAGGTAGAGGAAACAACAAACGAAACAATGGGACAATTTACAAAGGGTATGAATTTACCATTTTAATAAAGGATTCTAACTATACTTTTTGTAAATCTGGTTCTTAGGAGGAAATTACGTTTATGCACTATCCTGAACCAATATCAAAGCTTATTGATAGCTTTATGAAATTGCCAGGAATTGGTCCGAAAACGGCCGTTCGTCTGGCTTTTTTTGTATTAAATATGAAAGAAGATGTCGTTTTGGATTTTGCTAAAGCATTGGTAAACGCCAAACGAAATCTAACATACTGTACAAACTGTGGACATATTACCGATCAAGACCCATGTTATATTTGCGAAGACTCACGAAGAGACAAAACAATCATTTGTGTGTTGCAAGACCCAAAAGACGTTATCGCAATGGAGAAAATGAAGGAGTACAACGGTCTCTATCATGTCTTACATGGAGCTATTTCACCAATGGATGGTATCGGACCGGAAGATATTCGAATTCCAGAATTACTTAAAAGACTCCAAGATGATACAGTTCAGGAAATAATCTTAGCTACTAATCCTAATATCGAGGGAGAAGCTACAGCTATGTATATTTCAAGACTGTTAAAACCTGCAGGAATAAAACTTACGAGGATTGCCCACGGGCTACCTGTAGGAGGGGATTTAGAGTATGCCGATGAAGTAACGTTATCAAAGGCATTAGAAGGAAGACGTGAACTGTAGGTTGAGGAGTTGATTTTATGCTTTTTCGAAAAAGAGATAAACTAAAAAGAGAATTTGACCAATACCTTCTTAGTCAACTTGAGTTGCTAAAGGATGAATGGATGAGGCAAAAAAGTCTCATTGAAAAAAGTATTGATCCATCAGACGATATAGTAAATGAATTAAAATTAGTCGAATCTAAATACTTCTTTTTAATCCGTGAAGCGAAAAATCGTAAAATCTCAATAGGAAAGCCATAGAGGCTTCCTTACTTTATCATTATGCATTTATGACAATGAAAGGCAAGTGAAGAAAATTAGAGACACATACTGCTAAAAATTCTCAAAATGAAAAGAGGTAGATGTAGTTACTCTAGTCTTTGTCATTAGACAATTCTAAATTGGTTGTTCTTATTTTTAGCTACACTCATAAAATATAGTACAAGTTATACAAAGGGGTGTGTTAAAAATGGATCCGATTATTATCGTCGCAATAATAGGAGGAATCATTCTACTCTTACTATCAGTCGGTGCTCCCATAAAGCCTATTCGTTTTATCGGACAAGGATTAGTAAAAGTGATGATTGGTGCACTATTATTATTTTTCTTAAATGCATTTGGCTCAACTTTTGATTTACATGTACCTATTAATTTAGCAACGTCTACTGTTTCAGGCTTTTTAGGAATACCTGGAATAGTTGCATTAGTGGTAATTGAATCATTTATTTTATAAAAACACAAATGGAATTGGAACCGCCCCCGAAAGATAGAGTGAAAACTCTATCTTTAAACGGGGGTGTTTCTTTATTTTATTAAGGATAGTTAGTATTTTCAGCAGAAGACACTCTTCTTAGTTATCCACGTCCAGTGATTGCAGGATCGCATACAACTTCCAATCATCAAGGTTAGTACAATAAGAATCTATCTACTTGATTGGTCTAAATTTTTCATTTTTATATTTGACATATAGATTGGTATGTGATAAATTATTATTCGTTCGCTACTAAGCAGTGAAGAGTTTTAAAAAACATGTTGACTTGAATTGAGGGGCATGGTATATTAATAAAGTCGCCTCGTAAGGGGACATAAGTTCTTTGAAAACTGAACACAACAAAGAAGATATTATCTTCGAAACCAAGCGTCAACGTTTCATTATTTTTAACTATTGAGCAATCAATACTCTTTATTGGAGAGTTTGATCCTGGCTCAGGATGAACGCTGGCGGCGTGCCTAATA
>Ga0180215_1002686_pt1 | contig 17577 bp, 12 predicted proteins | sample eDN3rd37CBELigBY_FD_128871 | JGI IMG/M metagenome (GOLD analysis project Ga0180215, IMG submission 128871) | Enriched backyard soil microbial communities from Emeryville, California, USA - eDNA 3rd pass 37_C BE-Lig BY (version 2) (version 2) | ecosystem: Environmental > Terrestrial > Soil >... | reverse complement strand
TCAGGGCGTATCACCCGAGCTTTTTCATCTGATCGTACATGGTGACGGCTGGCCGATACAGACCTTCCCCTTGTCTCAGTACAGTGCCTACTTCCGGTTGCTGCGCGGCCAGATCGAGGATATGTCGTCAGCAACGGCGCAGGGCATCGAAGATACCCATTATCCAGAACCGTCGACGCACTGCGACGGTTGCGCGTGGGAGCAACGTTGCGATAGTCGCCGCCACCAGGATGATCATCTCTCGCTTGTCGCAGGTCTCTCTCGATTGCATCGACGTGAATTGGAAGCTACCGGCATCCGCACCCTAACCCAGTTAGGGAGATTACCTTCCGACTTCCCGTTCAGGCCGCGGAGCGGAGGTATCGAACCGTTGCTGCGTGCCCGGGACCAGGCACGGATTCAGCTTGCTGCCCGCGAAGCGGGGGAGCTGATGCATGAGTTGTTACCCAGCATCGAGAATCGAGGTCTCGCGCGCTTGCCTGAGCCGCAACCCGGCGACGTATTTCTATCCATCAAGGGAGATCCATTCATCCCGGGAGGGGGGCGTGAGTATTTGTTTGGATTGCTCACTGTTGATGCCGACGAATCGCGCCGACGTGCGTCGTCTTGGGCGATTACGACAGTGGATGAATGCTCGGCGTTGGAACGCATGGTCGCAGAGATCGAGGATTCGTTGGCTACCTGCCCGGGTGCGCATATCTATCACTACGGTCGCTACGAACCCTTGGCGCTCAAACGCCTGACCGGTCGCCACCGGAGAGGTGAACGGTTTTTGGATCGACTGCTGCGGACAGACCGCTTGGTGGATCTCCAATCAATCGTTGAACACGGCATTCGTGCGAGTGTGGAGAGATATTCCCTGGAGAAGCTGGAGCCCTTCTATCAGTTTGAGCGACAAGTCCCGCGTGAAGTGGCGCGGCAAGCGTTGCGCGTGGTGGAGAGGGCGCTCGAGTTCGGCTTAGCGCGAGAGTTCGGTAACGAGGCGCGGTTCGCAGCAGAAGGTCATAACGTCGATAACTGCCGATCTGTGCGTGCTTTGCGGGACTGGCTGGAGCGGTTGCGCGCGCAGGCTGTCGCAACGGGCGCACGGATTTCTCGCCCTTCCCTCCAAGAGGAGGTTGAATTGGAACAAGCGGGGCCACGTCAGGCGTGGGTAGATGCGCTGGTAGCAACTTTGACGACCGATGTGCCCATCAGGCCCGAGGAGCGAACCATCCAGCAGCAGGCGAGTTGGCTGCTCGCTCAGCTGGTGGATTGGTATCGCCGCGAGCTCGTCGAAGGTTGGTGGGAGTTCTTTCGTCTCTGGGATCTGGCAGATTACGAGTTGTTGGACGAGAAGGCCGCGCTTGCAGAGTTGAAGTTCATTGCGAGAATTGGAGGCACAGTTCGCTCACCGATTGATCGATACGCCTTTCCAGATCAGGAAACCGAGATAGGCAGAGGGCATACGCTCATCCGCGCAGGAACTGCGGAAAAGATTGGGTCCGTTGAGGCCATTGATCCGATAGCACGAATTGTGGATATAAAGAAGAGGGCGGATCGGGCAGATGAGCACCCCAACGCTGTGTTCTCCCATGACTTGATAAGAACCGATGTACTTGAGGATGCATTGCTGCGTCTAGCGGATGACATCGCTGACCAGGGGTTGGAGAACACAACCCATCGCGCGGCTGCGGATCTACTTTGCGCACGACCGCCGCGACTCTTCGAAGGCGAACGGTTAGAACAGAATGCCACTGAGGATGTGGTTGCTTTCGCGGTTCGAGTGGTCACGAAACTAGATCACACGGTGCTCGTTGTTCAGGGCCCGCCGGGGGCCGGAAAGACATTCACCGCTGCCGCTATGATCTGTGCGTTGGTTAACCGAGGTATGCGCGTCGGCGTGACCGCCGCGAGCCACCGTCTGATCGCTCATCTGTTAGGCGCGGTCCTTGAGATGGGGGACAGGTCGGGCGTTCCTGTTGCGTGCGCCCAGAAGGTCTCTGAGCGTGATAAGTCACCAAGCCGCATCGCTACGTATACTGACAACGGGGACATCGAGGCCCTATTAGAGAGCTCTTCTCCGCCCGTGATCGGGGGCACCCCTTGGCTATGGGCCCGAGGCACAATTCGAGGCAAAGTCGACGTGCTATTTGTCGAGGAAGCTGGCCAGATGTCGCTCGCAAATGTGCTCGTCGTCTCGCATGCTGCGCATAGTTTGGTTCTGCTCGGCGATCCGCGGCAGCTTCAGCAATTGCCATTAGGTTCGCATCCGCCTGGCGCTGATTGCTCGGCCATTGACCACATGCTGCAGGGTCAGGCGACGGTGACGAGTGATCGCGGAATTTTTCTTCCTGAGACTTGGCGCCTGCCACCGAAAATCTGCGCGTTCACTTCCGAGGTATTCTACGAGGAGAAACTCCGCTCGCGTGTTGGGCTTGAGAGACGCGAGATTCGTAGCGGAGCTCTGACTTTGAGTGCCGGCTTATGGGTATTGCCGGTCACGCATAATGGGAATCAGGACGCTGCGATTGAAGAAGCCGATGCCATTGAAGAATTGCTCAATCAGGCGCTGAGCAGTAATGCGGAGTGGGTAGATTCAGACGCGCGAGTTCACCCGCTCGGGGCTAAGGATGTATTAGTAATGACGCCATACAACGCACACGTCTCCCTCTTGAGTAGGCGGCTCGCACCTCGTGGCGTCCGAGTGGGTACCGTGGATAAGTTTCAGGGGCAGGAAGCGTTGATGGTCATCTACTCGATGGCGACATCGGCGCCAGAGGACGCTCCGCGTGGGATGGAGTTTCTGTACAGCCTGAATCGGCTCAACGTGGCAACATCCAGGGCAGCGTGCGCTTGCATTCTGGTGGCTAGTCCGCGCCTATTTGCACCTGAGTGCAAGACGCCACGACAGATGCAGCTGGCGAACGCCCTGTGCCGGTATGTGGAGATGGCGAAAATGTTGCCGGGGTTCTAGAAGGCGGATTCGGCGGCGGACCACGATCTATTGATGACGGTATGACTCGTGAGCGCCGGTTGGCGGGCCAAGCGAGAATGGCATCGGTTCACGGGTGAATTAGTTGGGGCCGTCATGGGCAAATGGTTGCACGGTTGCGGGCAAGGGATTTGAACTTGCACCCTGCGTCTCGCCGTGCAGGTTCGTCTGCCGCGAAGGTATTCCAACGATGCGTCGCCTAGCCTGGAGCCAGCGTGACAGCTGGGAGTTGCTGCGATATCGCGTCCAGTTCGCGGACCTCTCGGATAAGGAGATCGTCGGCGTGGTTGCGGTCGCGAACGCGCCATTGACGTCGGCGGCGAGTCACCGTGACGACGCGGAGGTAGTGGACGCGTGTGATGATCTTGAGTACCTTTCGCCTGCGTCCTTGTCTGCCGCCGGCTCTCTTCCGCTGAGGGCTTCCGCGTTCTGCTCTGAGCTTCCAAGAGCTTCTACTCTTGGGGGTACACAGTGGGGTATGCGGCAGACAGGCCCGGTAATAAGGTTAGGATTTTCATCAACTTACAGGGTTTGTCGAGTCCCGTCCGCTCCGCCATCTCTTTGTGAACTTCCCCAATGACTTACGCGCCGGACGCCGGCGCGCAGTGACTAATTCACTGCCCACACCGGCGCTGCGCACGCCTGCGGCGGGCGCAATGTTTCTTTCGTCCTCAGCACTGCCGTGCGGGCCTGCGGCCGGCGCAATGTCTCGTCGCTCGAGAACATCGCCGTGCGCAGCACCTGCGGCCGGCACGCCTGCGGCGGGCACAATGTTTCTTTCGTCCCCAGCACTGCCGTGCGGGCCTGCGGCCGGCACACTATCTCTTCCATCCGTCGCATCGCCGTGCGCAGGGCTTGCGGCCGGCGCATGATCTCTCGCATCCGAAACATTTCCTTCCTCCGGCACCTCGCCATGCGCAGGGCCTGCGGCCGGCACAAGCTTTCTTCCGTCCATCGCCTCGGCGTGCCCAGCACTGTCGAGCGCAGTACTTCCATGCGCAGCACCGCGGGCGCGACGGATCGCGTCGACACCGTCGCGCCGCTCGCCGTGCGCCCACGCGGCGTACACCGTCCACATCGTGAGCTCATTGTGCCCGTGCTGGCTCGCGACCCACGCCGGATTCTCGCCGACCATCAGCAGCCAACTCACGGAGGTGTGGCGCGCGTGATAGGGCGTGCGATAGCGGATGGGCAGACGCGTCAAGGTGGCACGCCAGCGACGGCCGGTGACCGCCAGACTGCGAATCGGCGCCCCGCGCTCGGTGAAGAAGAGGCTGTCGTGATCGATCCAGCCGCGCCTGACGAATTGCGCGCGCAACTGCAATTGCCGCTCGATCGCCGCAACCGCCCGCGCGCACAGCTCGACACTACGATCGCGGCGGTTCTTGGTCGATGCGCGTTCGCGGCCCCGAACGCGGGTCTTGGTGATGTTGAGTAGCTGATTCGCGCGATCGTAGTCGCTCACGCGCAGGGCGATCTCTTCACAGCAGCGTAAGCCGGTGAAGAAGCGCAGCTCATCGAAGTTGCCCTGGAGCTCGCCCCAATCGGCATTGAGCGCGCGGATGAATGTCTCCGCATCCTGAATACTGAACGGTTCCGGCCCCTTCTTGTTCTTGTTCTTGGCGTATTCCAACGCAGCCGCCGGATTGTGATAGCCCGCATGATCGCGGGCGCCAAAGGCGAAGGCGCCCTTCACACAGCGCAGCGCATTGTTGTACGTCTTCGCGCTCCACGACCCGCCGTCCGCAATCTTCACCAGCATCGAGTACGTGATCGACAAGAAAGGCAGGGGCCCGAGCGCCGGACGCCAGCAGCGATTCAAGATGCGCCGATACTCCTCCACGGTCTCGGGCGTGAGTTCATGACGGGCCGCCTGGGCCGCCAGATGGTGCGCAAACAGGTCGAACACGTCGGCGCACGTTTGCGCAGTCGCCGGCACGCGCAGCCCATGTCGCGCGGCATACTCCGGAAATATTTCGGCGAGCCGAAACGTGCCTTGTTTGATCTGCATCACCATGAAGGCGCGCGCCTGGCGCGCCTGGGTGAGGTTCGCCTCGGTGGGCGCCAGTCGAAGGGTCGGGCGGATACGCTTGCCGCCGATCCTGAGATCAATGCGAATGCGATCCGGGCCGGCCGCCGCCACGCCGTCGGTGCGCGTGGGGCGTCCGCGCCCACGACGCAGCGTGGGGAGCGTGTGGCGCGCGCGGCGTGTTCTTTGACTCATCGTAAGGAGGCTCGCCTGATCACGGGATCGGCCCTGGGCCATGGATGTGAATGCAGGGCGTCCCCGGTGCCCATTGTAAACCTTTCGGCCGCCCACGCTTGGCGCAATCGATGTATGGACGACAATCTGGGGCCAGGTGCACGTCGTAGGATCGCCTGTCGATCCAGCACTGCCATGGTTTAGTCGCCCTGCACGCGCCGAGCAACTTCGGTGAGTAGGTCTGGCGGAGTCGGCCGGTGGAGCACTGCGGGAGACGCCTGATCCCAAACAGACCGCTTAGTGTGCTACTGCGGAATCTCTTCGGTCAGATAGATTGCGCGGCGAACGTTCGCGAGTCCATCTTCACGGGCATTCTTTGGCCAAGCCCCATAGGTACTGAGCATGGTGACTAAGCTGTGGCCGTGTAGCTCGGCCAGGCGTACCGGATTGCGGCCGATCATTAGGTTCCAGCTTACGAATGAGTGTCGAGCCACATAGGGCTTGCGGAACGGAATCTGCAGCCGATCGAAAGTACGTCGCCAGCGGCGATACGGGTTCTTCGTGTCCAGAAATGGGCGTCCATCTCGATCAAAGAATAGTTGCTCGTGATTGATGCGACCGGCCTGCTTGAGCCGCTCTCTGAGCATCAGCTGGCGGGACAGCACGGCGAGGGCGCGCGGGCAGAGTTCGACGTCGCGAGCCTCCCCTGTCTTCGTCGTCTCTCGGGTGAGGCGTCGTGTGCGCGATTTCGTCACTGCTACTACTCCGCGGCCAGCGTCAAAATCGGCAACGAGTAACGCAATCTGTTCCGAGGGGCGCAGACCCGAGAAGATCCGGAACTCATCATAGTTGCCCTGCGCCTCACCCCAGCGCGCATGGATCGCTGCGATCAAGCTTTCCGCCTCAGCAATGCTGAATGGTTCGATCGGCGGGCGGTCGCGCCGACGGATGCGGACACATTTCATGAACGCCGCGGGATTGTGCTGTTCGGGGTGATCTCGATAGCCGTACTCGAACACACGCCGGATCGCACTGACGAGATTATTGTACGTCTTCTTGCTCACGCTCTGGGCATCTGCGACTTTCTCGAGCGTCGAGTAGCGCACACCTAGAAAAGGCAGGCGGCCGATTGTTGGGCGCCATGTGTGATTGAGGATTTGTCGATATGACGCGGCGGTGCTAGGTGCCAGGTCATCGCGGCTGACTCGTGCCTCACAATGCGCAAGAAACCGGTCAAAGACTTCCGAGCAGGTGAGTGTCTGCGGGGCTAAGCCGAGGCGTTTGCGGCAGCGATATTCGGGGAAACTATTGGCGAAGGAGAATGTGCCTGAAGCAATCTGAGCTCTGTAAATGAGCACCAGCCCGCGTGCACGCTTCAAGTTGATCTCATTGGGGAACCAGCGAACGGTCGGTCGGAACCGCTTCCCATCGATGCGCAGATCAAACCTGATGCGGTTACCGGCGGGAACGACGCCGCCCGAGATTGTCCGTTTACCCACGAGTGCCTCCAACAAGTGGATGCGCCCCGCATTCGCACGTTCCTCCGCGGCGGGTACGCGCGTGAGTTTCTTCAGTGGTCCTACATAGTCACCTCGCTCTGAGCCGTCAAGTAGCTCTGAGGACGGCGAAGCATTAGGCATTCACCCGATCGCGCGTAGCTTCATTCCTTTGCGGAATGGCTGAAGCACACGTGCATTGCGGCTGGGTGAGCCCAATGAAACTGGGCAGTACGCGCGGGAATCGATGCATCGTGGTAAGTCGGCGCGTTAACCAGTGTGAACGTCGGCGCCATCCGCCGCCGTATGAGGTGTGCGACGTTTGGCGAGCTTTGAAAGCTTGCCTTTTGGTTATTTTCCACACGGGCGATGAGTGGCGACGGTCAACGGCCGTTAACGGCACTCCTATGTCCAAGTTGAGACGAGACTCTGGCGAGCAAGAGTATCCTTGTGTAGGCGCGCGAGACGTCGACAACCCGACACTGCGCGACCAATGCGGGTCGTGACAAATACGCCGAGTATCGGCATGCGTCCGTGGCTGGCCACCATTTACCGCAGGGACGGTACTATTGGTGAGAAGAACAGCGACGGGGGCTATCCGAATCCGCCGAGGACAACAATCGATGATTCCTCGACGCCCTGACGGCATTGAGGTGGGGTGCGATGGTCGCAGTGAGCAGGACGATGGTTCAGGTCCGCAGCTCGGTTCGAAGAGTATCGTCGACTGCGTGCGTCGGAAGAGCCGTAAACTATTCCGACAGAGCTACAGAGCCGGTGACGGAGCAGGTTACTTCCACTCAAAATATTCGCCAATCAAGGTCAAGGTAGGCATCATTGTGTGACGGGACGCACAGCTGCATCTTGTGCCAAGAACAAACATATCAGATCGATCGGGTCACCACGATCGACTGGGCTGCTGGCGCGACCGCTTTCTCAACTACGGGTTGACGCGCCGGGAATTGCAGAGCGGCCGCCCCATCATCGGGATCGCCCAGCCCGGCAACGATCTCGTTCCCTGCCAACGCCATGGGAAGAGATCTATCGCGCGGCAGTCGGCCAGCTCGATCGCGGCGGCTGTCTCGAGCTGGCGGTCAAATATCGAGACATCGGGGGCGTGGGGGCAGTGCCGCGCGACTCACATTGATTCGGAGCGAGGCGCGAGAGGTGCAATCATGTCCGCATCAGGCACGATCCTCATTGCCGATTACGATTTCGGGGACGTCGAGATCGAACGCTCCATCATCGAAGGCGCGGGATTCGAGTCGCGGGGCAGCTCAATGCAAGAGCGAGGACGATGTCATAGAGGTCGGGCGCGACGTCGACGGTGTCCTGGCGCAATATGCCACCATCGGGGCGCGAGCCATCGACGCGTTTACACGTTGCAAGGTCATTGCGCGCTATGGCACACCGGCGTCGACATCGTGGATGTGGATGCGGCGACCCGGCGGAACATCCAGGTGACGAACGCCCCAAACGAGTGGTGCGCGGACGAAGTTGCCGACCACGCTGTTGCACTCTGGTTGGCCGCCGCCCGCAAGATCTGCCAATACGATCGTGCGACCCGTCGAGATGAGTGGCAATGGCAAACAGGGCAACCGATCTGGCGGTTGCGAGGACGGGTGCTGGGCTTGTTGTCATTCGGGGCGATAGCGCGCGCAGTCGCCTAGCGTGCGCGAGCGTTCGGAGTCGAGATTTGGGTCCACGATCCGTTCATCGATGCAGCCTCGATCCGCGGGCAAGGCGCGCATTGGATGCTGCCAATCGCATCGGAATGCGACAGTTCGCTACACGGTGCGACATGCTGCACCTTCCAGTAGAGCCGACGTCCCCGTCCTGAGTAGCACTTTGTTCTAGACTCCGGCGGCTATCGTTACTCAAGCCGCTCTCGGGCGCGGCGCAGGTTTGTTTCCGAGGGCGGACGTTTGATCAAAGGACGGTAGCGGATGCCGTCTTACGGTATGGTGCGCGAGCGGTCCAATGATGGCTCGGAGCCACACAGAGTAAAGTGGCAACGGCTTCGAAATGACTTCTCGCTTTCGAACGGCCTTCGCCAGAAGCGAATGGATGCTGAGTATTAGGGGTTCGAGAACAACTCGGTTTAGGTTGAGTTGCCGGGCGGCGGTGGCCAGGCAAAGTTAAAGAGAAAGGTTACGAGGAAAAATCACTATACATCTCGACGACTGGCGACGTTCGAGTTTCTTATTGGTGCTGTGCTCACTGCACGTCGCTCAGCACGATCGTGAATGCCCCGCGATGAGCGAGCTCGACGAAGCCATGCAACTGCGTGAGCAGCGAGGACTCGGCGCTCGTGCGGTTCCCACCCTGCAGTTCGGCGTGCTTTCGAAGCATGCCGGAGATAAATGACGACCGTTGCGCGGCTTCCAGCGCTGCCGCCCAGCGTGTGGAGTCATCGGCTTCCACGCGCTTGCGATCTCGGCCATCTCCCGGCTCATAGTCATGTTTGATCGGGTTGGGTCGCGCTCGCTGGCCTTGCTGCAGCAGATAGGTGGTGCCCGCCGGATGCCAGCCGAACGTCAGGCCAAGATCGCGGATGAAATTCCAATCGGCCAAGGTGCAGGTGAACTGATCATTGCCACTCGCTCCGGACAGTTCCACGACGACGCGCGACTGCCGAGTCGCTGGTTGCTGTATGCGCTGTTGTGATTTCATGATCGTTACCGCTACGCCATCAATGCGAGACTTGGAATGCAGCGCAATTCGTCTGGCAGAAGAACTGTGACATGCCACGCCTCAAGGTATGCCATACCGCGCGAGCGGTGGAGCGGCCGTCGCAACTGGGTCGAACGCGGAGTGCTGCACGAGTTCGTGCAGTGTGCGCTCACCCAGGGCAAATAGATACCGATGGAGAGATCGCGTCGTGGGCTGACGCCTACGCTTCGCCTGGGAAGACTCCCATGCAAGTTTCTGCAACGGAATTCGTTCTCGGGCCATCGCTCGGTGGAGTACGAGAGCGTGCAGTCATGGGGTCGGGAGCGGCGATGGTCAACGCGACCAGCGTGCCCGTGTCGATGTCTCTACGTCCCACATAGAGCGTTCCGCCCAATTGAGCTGCGAACGTCCGGATCAGCGTCAGCCCCGTGCCCTCTGCGTCGTTGGGCGAGGCGAAGCCACTACCCGTGTCTTCGATGCGAAGTGACAAGGCATTCTCGCGCGTGCGGTGGAATGCCACTGTGATCAGGCCCGGGGCTTGATTGGAGAATGCATGCTTGTATGCGTTGGTCATAGCCTCATTCGCGAACAGCGCCAAAGCTACTGCGCTCTGGGCGGGCAATTCCATCTGGTCGCATTCGATGTCCAACGCCACGTGCGGGTGCGTGCGGCCAAATGATTGCTCCAGCGCGCTACCCAACGACTCCAATAACTGAAGCATGGATACGCTTTGCGTGCTGCTGGCATTCGCGTACAGCAGTTCGTGAACCCTTGCCAGAACATGCAGGCGGGCAGCGTTATCCAGCAAAGCTTCGCGCACTTGCGCCAATGAGCTTGCTCGCGCCTGCATAGTCAACAGATTCGAGGCAATCTGCAGCGTGTTCTTGGTGCGGTGATTCACTTCGTAGATCAGCGCGTCCTTGAACCTGAGTGCCTGCCGACTTTCGATCTCCGCCTGTTCGAACAGCGCCCGCTCCTTGTAGAGATCATAGGTCAGCAGGTCCTGCTGGGCCCGTTGGTGCGAGTCGAACAGGGCTAGCGCGCAAGCGTGGTCGCGTGCTTGTTCCTGCAGCTTCAACGCCAGTACCAGTTGTGCCGCCAGTTGTTCCGCGATACGCACGTCGTCGCCGTCGAAGTGCGCCTTGCTGTTGTGATGTGCCACCCAGAGCGTGCCCAGCGGATTTCGCCCGCCGTCGTACAGTGGAATGGTCAGGATCTCAGCGATGGACGGTAGTCTATCGGACAGGTGATCGAACACGAGCTGGGGCTGAGAGATACAGATGGCGATCCCGGCATCCAAACAGAGGCCGCAAGGACTACATTCTTGCGGTGTGTCGGTAGCCTCGTGCGCGGATAGCATGCCAGTAACGGCTTCCCAGCGTATGAGTGCCTCACCGGTTCGACCCAGATGCACCAGGCTCAGCCCGGCGCTGCCTGCGCCGCAAAGATCTCGCGCGATGTCGAGCAGGTAGCGCACGGTCGCGCTTGGGTCTTTGGCAAGGGACTTCGACAATTCGCAAATCGCCGCTGACTCGGCGCGCAGATTCGGAGAAGACATCCGCTGCGGTAACGCGTGTGCCGGAACGTAGCAGTCGGGATATCGATTGCATTGGTCCGCGGTGGTCGCATGGATCATGGATAGTGCTCGGCGTGCGAACAGTCCATTGCGTCTGCGGCAGCGGAGGGGTGCATTGCAATTGTCTCCCATATAGGTGAGGCCTGCCGGAGCGGCAGTTCAGGTACTGCCGGCGAGATTGTGCTGCCGAGCTCAGGATCTCGGTGCGCTGACGCACATAGTCCGCATGCGCCCGATGCTGACATGGCTGGCGAGGCTTGGAATATCCATGCGGGTGTGCGCCAGCGTACATCGTGCAGACGACGGTGCGCGTATGTTCGATGTGAGGCTGCAACATCCTCCAGCCGTTCCGCGAGAGCTCATTGGTCTCTTTGAAACAAACTGCGGGCGAGAACCGTCTGGTGGCCACATTGGCCGCGCCGGACCGGCAGCGCTTGTTGGCGGACTTCGAGCAGGTCGAGTTGCATTCTGCCGAGGTCATCTGCGGATCGGGCGAGCGGCTGAGCCACGTGTACTTCCCGACCGAGGGCATCATCTCCCTGGTCACCACGCTGCGCGACGGATCGCGCCTGGAGGTCGGCAGCATCGGTCACGAGGGCATGCTCGGTTCGTCGCTCGTCCTGGGCGTCAACACATCTGCACAGCACGCGATGGTCCAGCGGCCAGGGATGGCGTGGCGGCTCGGCGCCTCCGCGTTTCAGCACCATTTGCGAAAGAACATCACACTGCGCCGGCTGCTGAACTGTTACGTGTACGTGCTGATGGGGCAGCTGGCACAGACCACGGCTTGCTCCCATTATCACCAGGTGCGAGCGCGTCTGGCACGGCGGCTGCTCATGACGCGCGACCAGGCGCGCGGCAACGAGTTTCATGTTACCCAGGAGTTCCTGGCGCACATGCTCGGCGTGCGGCGAGTGGGTGTTACGAACGCTGCAAACTCGTTGCGAGAAGAGGGTTTGATCGATTACCGACGTGGCGCCATCACTATCCTGGACGGGGCTGCGCTCGAGCTGGCATCGTGCGCGTGTTATCGAGGAGCAAACGACATGTATGAGCGCGCTTTGGGCTCATTGTTCGTGCTCAAGCCTCGTCGCACCGACCTGGCATCAGCACCACGGACGGCGCATAAGCTCAGCGGCTGAGGCGCGCGGCCGGAGCGCGGCACTATCGGCTCGTGCCCGGATGAGCGCCGAGACTGCCGCCTTCATTTTCCCACGTTCTCACGTCGGCTGTTTGCTGCCGGTCCTGATTCCTGTCATTGCGCTGTGACGCTGCCGCATCGCCATCGATCGGTGCGATGCGGCTGCCTTCAGTTTCGCCCCGGGCGTGCAAGGCGGTGCACACGGCATTGATCCATGGATTGTGGCGCCAGCCGCCTGAGTAGCGCTGGCCCGGTGTGTTCCAGCGGCTTCCGATTGGAGTGCGACGCATGGGGCTCCCGTGAAGAGGTTCTGATGTACTGCTACGTTCTTGATGCTGTCACAGCGAGCTGTGGCATTGAGACCGGCAACAGTGCGCCGGAGCCGCGCCGCCGTCGGTGCGGTATCCAACTTAGCGATGCCGCATCGATCGTTTCGGCCTCGCGCAGCGATTCGCGATGCTGAGGCAGCGTGTACCGCAATCGGGCCGCTCGATGGGCAATGTTCGCTAGCGCACTGATTCACAGATGCCGCCAGCGCACAGTATCGGCAGGTGTCTTAGGAGCAGCAAATGAAACTCGAGCGGGCAATGCCAGGGGGCGAGCAGCAGAACGTTGTAGCGATCGCTACCGACCCGAATCCCGAACCGAGGTCGGAGGGTGAGCGGCAGGGCGCCGATCCGAAGCTCGAGGGCGACAGCGATTCGCCGTCGGGTTGGTCATCGTTATCGATATCGAAATGGGATCAGGCCAGACAAGCTAACAGCCGCTCCGACAAGATTCACTTGTGGCGACGAAGAGCGTTATCGAAGCGCGGGGCGCGGCTGCACACGAAGATGGTCGCGAACGCGGAGACGAATTCGTTGGCCATGCTGGACGAGACGGGAGTCGTGGTCTGCTGGTACGGCAGCCCGGATGGACGCGATTACGTGTCCGAGGAAGTCGTGGACCGTCATTTGTCACAATTCTATGTCTCCGAGGATGTTGTAAGTCGGCAGCCGCATCGTGATCTGCGTTCAGCGGTCATCGATGGTCGTCTCACGCGGCGAGCGTGGCGGCGTCGGCGGGACGGAAGCGCGTTCCTGGGCACATTCGACATCGAGCCGGTGGTGCTTCGAGATGGGCGGGTGCAGGGGTTCAGCTACGTGGCGAGCGCTCCTGCATGAGTGGCGACAGCGCCGCTGTGAAACTTTCCTTACGCCGCGTTTCACAATTCGATGCTGCGGCGATGTACGATACCGCACACAATCCCCATGGCGCGGAGCCCACATATGCTCGGGCCGTCTCGATGACGCTTGCTCAGGACCTTCGTCAGAACCAGCTCCTCGCCGCGTTGCCCGCGGAGGATCTGGAGCGTGTGAGCAAGAATCTCAGACTCGTCGAGCTGCCGCTGGGCGAAGCACTCTATGAATCCGGCAGTCGGCAACGGGCAGTGTATTTTCCGACGACCACGATCGTTTCGCTCCTTTATACGTTGGCCGACGGTTCCTCGGCGGAAATTGCCGTGGTCGGAAACGAAGGGATCATCGGCGTGTCGCTCTTCATGGGAGGCGAAATTACCCCGAGCCGGGCGGTGGTACAAAGCGCCGGCTACGCCTACCGGGGGTCCGGCAAATTCCTCAAGGAGGAGTTCACGCTCGGTGGACCCATGCAGCATCTGCTGCTGAGGTACACGCAGGCGCTGCTGACGCAGATGGCGCAGACCGCCGTGTGTAACCGGCATCACTCCGTAGACCAGCAACTGTGCCGCTGGCTGTTGTTGAGTCTGGATCGCCTGGTCGGCAATGAGCTGGTGATGACGCAGGAATTGATCGCCAACATGCTGGGCGTGCGACGTGAAGGCGTGACCGAAGCGGCAGGCAATCTGCAAAACGCCGGGCTGATCAAATACAGTCGTGGACGCATCAAGGTACTCGATCGGCCGGGCCTGGAGGCGCGGACCTGCGAATGCTACGCCGTGGTCAAGAGAGAATTCGATCGGCTGCTGCCAGCGATTACCCAATATTGATTCAAGCGGGTGACCGTGCGGAGCGCGCGCTGCGACCTAGCGGCTCTCGGAGAGATCCCACACGAATAGAGTCAGGGAAGAGACTATGGCTGCTTCGTCCTGTTCGCGAGCGAGCAGCACTTCCTTGTACGCCTGGTAGCGTGCCAGTGCCTTGCTCGAGAGCGCGGAGACGGCAAGCGCATCGATGTGAGCAAGCGCTGAGGGAGCGCTTGCCGCAGCTTCCGTGCCCGGAGGATTGGTGCCATGAATTGGCGCTGAGTCGGGCTGGGCGGACGGGGCTTCGGGTCCAGTCCTTGCTTCGCTGTTCATGCTCATCTCCTCTCAATGCTCTCTGAACGTGGTTATCGAGAATGCGCCGGCGTCCCACAGCCCTCGGTACGGTGACGCACATAGGCGCATTTTCCAGTGCCGGTTGAGTCCAGTGTTTATCAAACCCAGCGCGGCCGGGCAGGGTGTGGTTCGCCACGCGCGTCGTCGCACGACGCTCACTGTGCATATGGCAATCCCGCCGTGGAAGGCGCATAAGGGGTGGTTGGTGGTACGCGACGGTGGAGATCGCCATGAGCACGCAACAGTCGACGAGAGAGGCGATCACGGATGGGGTCATCACGGCAAAAGTGAGGGCAGCGCTGGGAGAGGATCCGATCACCGCCAGCTACGACATTCACGTGGAGACGATGGCCGGAATTGTCGAGCTCAGCGGCTTCGTCTCGACGAACATCGTACGCACCGAAGCGCTACACGTTACGGAGCACGTCCATGGTGTGCTGCGAGTCGAGGATTCATTGGACGTGCGCAACCTCGACTGAACCGAGCGTCAGCTCGACACGATGAATGGTCCCGTCGTCCAGCAGCTGTATGCGGGGCTCGCCTGAAGGCAACGGCAGTCCATCGAGTGTGAGTGCCGCCGTGCCGTGACTCACGCCGTTTGGATTCACGACAGCGATTTCATAGCGCGCTGATCGATATCTGAAGACTACGTCGAAGCGCGGCCATTCTTTCGGAATGCAAGGGGTCAGCAACAGCCTCGTTCCTTCGATGTTCAGTCCGAGAATGGCTTCGATACCGGCGCGGTAGAGCCATCCCGCGGAGCCGGTGTACCACGTCCAGCCGCCGCGTCCCACGTGAGGCGCCATTGAGTAAACATCGGCGGCGACGACATAGGGCTCCACCTTGTAACGGCGCACCGCTGTGCGTGTGCTCGAACGATTGATCGGGTTCAGCAGCGCAAACAATGCCGCTGCTTCGTTCCCCTGGCCCAGTCGTGCAAAGGCGATGACGGACCACGCGGCGGCGTGTGTGTACTGTCCGCCATTCTCCCGGATGCCGGGTGGATAACCTTTGACGTAGCCAGGATCGAGCGACGTGCGATCGAAAGGCGGTGTGAACAGCAACGCGAGACCATCGTCCGGCCGGATGAGCTGATCACCGACCGCCGCCATGGCTCGCGCGGCGCGAGTCGCATCGGCGACGCCTGAGATGACACTCCAGGACTGGGCAATGGAGTCGATGCGACACTCCTCGCTGACGGCCGAGCCGAGCGGCGTGCCGTCGTCGTAGTACCCGCGTCGATACCAGTTGCCGTCCCAGGCTTCGCGTTCGAGCGATTCCCGTAGTTTCGATGCGTGCGCCAACCAGCGCTCGGCACGCGCGATCTCGTTCCGGGCGATGGCGACAGGTGCAAAGGCACAGAGCGTCGTGTGCAGAAACCACCCGAGCCAGACGCTTTCGCCGCGGCCGTGCTCGCCGACGCGATTCATGCCGTCGTTCCAGTCGCCAGTACCTATCAATGGCAGGCCGTGTGCTCCGAGCGCGAGGCTATCGTCCAGAGCGAGCGCGCAATGTTCGAAAAATGTCGCGACGGTATCGGAAACGTTCGGTTGAAAGTACGCATCGTGTTGTCCTGGGTCCAGCGCGCCGCCTTCGAGATACGCGATGCTTTCGTCGAGGATCGCGGTATCGCCAGTTCTGGTGAGGTAGTGGGCGGCGGCGTACGCGAGCCAGACGCGATCGTCGCTGATGCGCGTACGAACGCCTTGCCCGGCCGGCGGCAGCCACCAGTGCTGCACATCGCCCTCCGGAAATTGGCGGCCGGCCGCGCGCAGCAGATGTTCACGAGTAAGCGCCGGCTGCGATGTCACGATCGCCATCCCGTCCTGTAACTGGTCGCGGAACCCGAACGCGCCGCTGGCCTGGTAAAACGCCGAACGAGCCCAGATACGGCAAACCAACGTTTGATACAGCAGCCAGCCGTTCAGCATCAGATCCATGGCTCGATCCGGCGTTTTGACTCGAATCGTGCCGAGCGCTTCGTCCCAGAAATCTTTGACGCGGGCGAGCGCGGCATCCAGATCGGCGTCGCGATAGTGTTGCAGGAGGAACCGTGCATCGGTCGCGCTCGCGGCCTCACCGAGCAGGAAGACGATCTCGATACATTCGTCCGGCTCGATCGTGATCGACGTTTGCAGCGCACAGCAGGGATCGAGCCCGGCTCCGACGCGCCCGGAGAGCGGAGCGAGGCCATGCAGCGCAGCCGGTTGCTCGAGTGTCCCATGCCGTCCGAGGAACTCGCGGCGATCGCCGGTCCACTGCGTCTGGCGACCGGCGAGATCGGCGAACGCAACGCGTGAGGCGAACTGAGATCTCCATGAATTGCGGGCGAACATCGCGCCGGTGTGCGCATCCATCTCCGTCACCACGAAGGGCGCGGATGCGGCGCGCGACGTTCCCAGAACCCATTCGACGTAGGCAGTCACGGAGAGATGTCGATTCCGCGTCGACGTATTGCGGATCCGCAAGCGAGATATCTTGATGGAGTCCTCGAGCGGCACATACACGAGCAGGTCGAGTGCGATCTCACAGGCGCGATGTTCGAAGACGCTGTAGCCGCGGCCGTGACGAACGTGATAAGGCGCGCTTGCATCGCATGCCGGCGCGAGCGTCGGACTCCACAGCGCTCCGGTATCCTCATCGCGAACGAACAACACTTCACCGGGCCGGTCCGTCACGGGATCGTTGCACCATTGCGTGAGCTGATTCTCGCGACTGTTGACCGACCAGGTATAACCGCCGCCATCGGCCGAGATCTGAAAGCCGAAGTGCGGATTGGCGATTACGTTGATCCACGGCGCCGGCGTCGTCTGTCCGGCATCGAGCGTGATCGCGTACTCGCGCCCGTCATCGGCGAAGCCGCCCATGCCGTTGAAGAACTCCAACTGCGGGGGCGTCGATACGCTGATGCGAGTGCTGTGACTCGGTCTGGGCCGACGCACTCCTGCCGGAACATCCGCGGGGGCCGTGCGACGGTGGAGTTGATCTGCAAGTGCGCCTCGTGCGCCGATGAATACAGCCCGCGCAACTGACGACAACGTCGCACGGGTCTCAGCGGAAATCAGGTCGGTGCGTAACACGAAGAGCGACCCCTTGGTGCTGTCGACATGAAGCTGCGCTTGCGACTGGCGCGTGCGGACCATCCCTTCGAGGGCAACTTGCAGATCCTGCACATAAGAAGC
>Ga0180215_1002683_pt1 | contig 17588 bp, 6 predicted proteins | sample eDN3rd37CBELigBY_FD_128871 | JGI IMG/M metagenome (GOLD analysis project Ga0180215, IMG submission 128871) | Enriched backyard soil microbial communities from Emeryville, California, USA - eDNA 3rd pass 37_C BE-Lig BY (version 2) (version 2) | ecosystem: Environmental > Terrestrial > Soil >... | reverse complement strand
ATCAATGACCACAATGAATCCATGAGACCAGTTGCTTGTACAACCATATATGTAGGTATCATTCCAGCTCCGAACACAAAAGTAAATAATACGAGAAACAAATACACTCTTTGGCCAAGAATATTTCTAGACAATGCATAAGCCATCATAGACGTTAAGAGTAAACTGACAAATGTACCTACTATGGTTACATAAATCGTTACCCCAAGCGAGCGAACAAATTCTTTAGAGCCTAAGATATACTCATACGCATCTAACACCCAGGTTTTCGGAAAAAGGAGTAAGTCAGATTGTACAAATTCTTCATATGTTGCGAATGAGACCACGAACATGTAATAAAACGGAAAGATCATTGTTAATGCTATGATGATAAGTAATACATAGTTTACAAGATTTACAGCTTTTTCTGACTTCGTATTATTTTGTTGCAACTAAATTTCCTCCCATCCTAGTAAACTCCCTCATCGCCAAACCGTTTTGCTAATCGGTTAGCACCGACAATTAAAATCAATCCAACTATTGATTTAAATAACCCAACAGCAGTAGCAAAACTGAAATCTGAGTTTTGAATTCCTTTGAAATAAACAAAAGTATCAAGTACATTTCCAACTTCCATTGTGAATGGAGTTAACATTAAATAAATTTGTTCAAAGCCAACGTCCAATACACTTCCAAGTCTCAATATCAATAAAATAATGATAGTACTACGAAGTGCTGGTAATGTTATATGCCAAATTTGTCTCCATCGGTTCGCTCCGTCAACGGCCGCAGCCTCATACAAACTAGGATTTATCCCTGATAGTGCAGCAAGGAAAATAATCGTACTCCAACCTGATTCCTTCCAAATAACCTCTAGTACTACTAACGGCATAAACCAGTTAGGATCTTGTAAAAATGCTATCGGCTCCATACCAAAAACCGTTCCTAATACTCTGTTTACTATCCCATCAGACTTTAATAGAATCGTAACAAGTCCGATAACTACAACCCAGGATAGGAAATGTGGTAAATATACAATGGATTGAATTGTCCTTTTGAAAAATGTATTCCGAACCTCATTTAGCATGAGTGCTAGAATAATAGATACTGGGAAGGCAAATACAATTTGAAGGAAAGAAAGGTATAAAGTATTCCAGAGAACCCTAATAACTTCTTGGTCTTCAAAAATTGTTTTAAAGTGCTTTAATCCGACCCACTCACTATTAAGAAATCCTTGAAAGGCACTGTAATCCTGAAAGGCTATAATATTTCCTGCCATTGGTACATATCGGTATATTAGAAAATAAAGCAGACCCGGAAGCAATAATATATAAAGGTACCTTTCTTTCCAAAGTCTGGACCATACGCTTTTCTTGGATTCAATCAGTATGTTGGTCTGGACTTTTTGAATTTTTCCAGATTCTGTTTTTTGCAAATTTTCCACTTTTGTATCACTCCCTTAATTCGTTTTTCGGAAAACTATCCAAACGTTTTCCTCACTTGTTAAAAAAAAGAGCATTTATAGCCTTCTAAAATTTGAGGATTCCCTTACTATCAATTTATTTGGTAAGAGTATTTTCATAGGTAATGTTATTTTCCCTTCAACTATATCTACAATTGTTTTTGCTGCAATAGCTCCTAATTCATATTTCGGGACATCAATTGTAGATAAAGGCGGGGATGAATATTGGGACATGTCGATATTATCTATAGATATAAAAGCAATATCATCCGGTATTTTTAATTCATTCTCAGTCACAGCCCTCATTGCTGCAATTGCCATCAGATCGCTGGCACAGAAGATAGCCGTTGGAAGGTTCCTAGATTTTGTTTGAATCAATTGACTCATTTCAAAATAACTTTTTTTCATGTTCCATTCTGTATTGATTACCCATTCGGGATTTATGTTAAGACCAAACTCTTCCAAAGCGTTTCTGTATCCCTTGTACCTTTTTTCTTCATTTAAATTCTTGAAATTTTCCCCAACTCCCCCACCTAAAAAACCAATCTTCTGATGGCCCTGTTTTACTAGTTCCTTAATCGCTTTTTTAACTGCTGATTCTCGGTCATAATCTATCACAGTTAATTCCTTATCTGTATAAAAAAAATCTAGGCCAACAATAGGTATAAACTGCATGATATAATCTAAAACACTTTGTTCTAAATGATCAATTAGAATTAATCCTTCGATACCTGATTCATGTATGGTTTTAAAAAGCAATGATTCATTTTGTAACTCTTCCTTATTGATACTAGTCAAGGAATAATCGGATTTTATTAGAGTGTCGTTAACCCCCTCATACAATCTCGAAAAATATGGATTTAGTTCTGCAATTTTGGGGTTAGCAACCCATCCTATCTTCATAGTCCTTAATTTTTCTGTACTTTGATTCGTTACCAATTTACGGGCATTTTCATTTGGTACATACCCAAGTTCCTTAACCGCATTCCACACTTTTTGAATGGTCTCTGGTTTTACATTTCGCGATTTATCATTTTGAATTACTCTAGATACTGTTGATATGGATACACCAACGTGTTCAGCGATGTCTTTTAATCTAACCACAATACACCCTAGCCTCCTGTAGTATGCGTTTTCTTTTTGGAACAAATTAAAATGTGTATGTTTATTAAAATGAGGGTTAACACATTGATGTGTTATTAGGTTGTTGGTACAACTACTTTCAAAAAAAAGAAGCAGGACTTTTTTAAGAATGGAAGTCAAAAAGCTTTATTAATTCGATTATATGTTTTTGTTTTTGGGACTGTCAACTAATATTTTGAATTTTTACATTTAACAAACTATTATTTTTCTTGAAAGACTCAAACCCGTATACCTTTTCAAAGTACAAGTCATGTAAAGTTCCATATTGAGCTTTTTTCAGTCTGCTTCCCCGTAACACATATAATCATTTGATTAGAACATACCCAAATAGCAATATTTGCATACTTTTAAAGCAATTTTTACGCATCTTTGAGCATCCCTGCTATGGTACACTCAACTTTGAAACCGCTTTATTATTGGATTTATCAGCATTTCAGTATAAAAGGCAGGTGTAGAAAAATGAGAGTTTATCATGATAAATTGTTTAGTAAAAAATTTATGAGGCCGAAGTTTACCATTCAACATAAATCGGATCGGAAAACAGCTTCTAACTTCCACTCACACTCAGGTTTTGAAATTGTGTGGCTCCAAAAAGGAGAAGCCACATACATTTTTGAAGAAAAAGTCTTTCGTTTAACGAAAGGACAAATATTATTTTTTAAAAGCACTGATTTTCACAAAGTTAAATTACATGATGGTGTGCCATATGAACGAGTTGTTACTCTATTCTCTGAAAGCTTTCTTACGTTTAAACATCCTATTTTTGAGAAGTTTAAAGGCTTTTTGGACAACCTTCCTTCCCCTCAATATGTTTTGAATGTACAGCCCTGGAAGGAAGAACAACTTCAGCATATCATCGATCATTTATTGTTTGAGCAAGAGAATGAAGATCTCTGGGAAAAGGAAGCAGCACTAGAATTATACCTCCTCGAACTCCTATTATTTCTATGCAGAGAAATTCAATCATCCTTTGCGCAGAATTCCCATTTAATTGTAAAGCGTGACTCTCAAAAAGTAGAAATGCTAGAACGTATCTTAAAGGAAATCAATGAAATCTGGAATACGGATTGGCGTCTTGATTCACTAGCTCTAACTCTACATCTAAATAAATATTACCTTTGTCATTTTTTTAAAAAAGAATTTGGTCTTACCATCCACGATTATATACTTCAAAGAAGAATTTACGAAGCGAAAAAACTACTTATTTCAACAAGTTCTCCTATTAATCAGGTATCTGAAAAAGTAGGTTTTTCCTCCCCTTCCAGTTTTATCAGAAGCTTCAAACAACAGGTCAGCATGACTCCAAAACAATATCGAACAAATGCCCAAATCCTCTAACTCAGATTTGAGGATTTGGGCGATTTAAGGAGGTGATTACTGCTCAAGAGTCGGGTTTTTCGTCTGTATTTCATTTACATAAAAAAGGAGGCCAAATAGTGAGGAAGTTTAAACGTTTTATTACGGTACTACTGTGTTTTCTATTATTATTGCCTAATATGAGTTTGAATGTGTTTGCTGCTGAAGGTGAAACCACAGAGATGGTTGATATACCTGAATCCTCTGATTGGAAAGGTGCAATCGGAGGCGATGTTGGAGGTAATGACAAAATTACTGCTGAAAACTTTTTGATTAAGGAAAATGGAGATGGCTCTGTCAAAATAAGCGTTATGAACAATCGTGGTAAAATTGCAAATGAAACAGAAGGTATTGCATATTATTACCAGCAAGTTGATCCTACAGATAATTTTGAATTACAAGCTAAGGTGAAGGTCGAATCCTTTGAGACAAATAATCAAGTTGGATTTGGAATTATGCTAAGAGGCAACTTATTAACTTCTACCGATGTAAAAACTGGTGATTATCTTGCGGTAGGTGGTATCAAGCAAGATATTAGAGGGTTTTATAAATACAGTAGCGCTTCGTCTGTATATCCAGATGAACTAGACTTTACAGCAAATAACCCTGCTCCTGGTGAAGAGTATACACTTAAGGTTAGAAAAGAAGGAAATATTTATCAATTAACAGTCGGTGAAGAAACAAAAACGTTCACAGATTATAGTGGGGAAATGAATTATGTTGGACTTTTCGCAGCAAGAAATGTAAGCGTTACCTACAGTGATGTCAAATTAATTCAAGATCGCCCGATTGAAACCGGAGATTGGGAGTTTAGGGCATTTGGAAGTAACACAAGTGAGTCTAGAAACCCTGATCCCATTATAAATGATGATGGAACAATTACAATTACTGCTACTGGCGGAAAAATAGCAAACGGTGATGAGGGTATTTCCTATTATTTCAAAGAAATTCCGGCTAATGCAAACTTTACTTTAACAACAAAAGCTAGCGTAAAGAACTTCAATAGCAACAGTAGTATATCTACTCCGAACCAAAAGTCCTTTGGTCTTATGCTAAGAGACAGTGTTGGTGAAAATAGTGATAGTAGTAAACAAACTTCTAATTTTGTTGCAGTAGGTGCTTTGGATTTAGCTATGAAACCTTTTTATAATCAAAATGGCCAACTTATAAAATTGGAGAACTTCGCAGATGTAAATACTCCAGCTGCAAATGAAGTTTATGATCTAGAAATTCAGAAGTCAGGAAATGTATGTAAAGTATCCATAAATGGAGTCTCTGAAGTAATAACTGTGGACAATTTATTTAGTGATTCTGTCTTCGCTGGACTATATGTTGCTCGTGATGCTGAAATTACATTCAACAATTTCAATATAGTTATAGACACGAAGAAAGTATCGACACTGGAAGTTAACACGGATAATATGAAAACCGAATATCTAGTAAACGAAGAATTAAATACTGATGGCTTAGTCGTTAAAGCCATTTACAATAATGGTGAAGAAGCGATCTTATCTGAAAACGACTATATTATTACTGGTTTTGATAGCAGTAGTGTTGGAACAAATACGATTACAGTTAACTTTGGAGGAGCTAAAGAGACCATTGATTTAAGAATTAAAGAATTGACCTTATTAGATTTAACGATTAAGTACTATCCCGCTAAAACGGTTTACTATCCAGGTGACAAATTTGACCCAGCAGGCTTAGTAGTACTAGGAAAATATGATAATGGAGAAACCTATATTCTATCCGAAGATCAGCTAGATTTTAAAGTTGACAATGTCTTAATTGATAGGGCATCTGCATTTAATACCCCTGGTACAAAGACCGTTACAATTGTACCAAGAGATTTCCCTGCTGTAACAGCAAGCTTCAATGTAACTGTAAAAGATACTGAGCTTGAAGGGCTTGAGATAAAGAAACAACCTGTTAAAACACAATATTTTATTGGTGATCCACTCGATCTTACTGGATTGGTCGTTTATGCCATCTATAAGGACGGATCTCAGGTAAGATTACTAGAAAATGAATATGATATCTCTAATTTTGATACGACAACACCTGGAGACAAGAATGTAGTAATCAGCCATAAGGATGCCAGTAAAACTATCACATTCAATGTAAAAGAAAAGGAAGTACTTGAATTAAAAATAACTGAGTTTCCTAATACAACTTTTGCAATCGGTGACACGTTTGCATCTAATGGATTAGAAGTTTCAAAGGTTTACGATAATGGAGATCAAGAGGTATTATCAACTGATGCCTATGATGTTGACTCCAGTTCATTCAATAGTGATATGACCGGTACGTACCCTATTACTGTGAGTCCAACAGTAGATTTGGGAGTCGACCCAATCACATATAAGGTTACAGTTCGAGAAAAAACAGCCTACAATTTTGATTTTATTCGGTTCGGGCAATCAACATCGGACGAAAGAAATACAATTGAGTACCTAGAGAATGATACCATTCGTTTAGCTGCAATTGATGGTGGTGGTAAGGTTACTGGAGACCATGATGGAATCTCCTTCTATTACACCGAAATTGATGCGAATGAAGATAATTTTGAGCTCTCAGCTGATATCAAAGTTGTTGAATACGCAAAAAATCCTCATGATGGACAAGAATCATTCGGAATAATGGCAAGAGATGCCATATACGAAACGGGCGACCAAAAAGGAATATTTGCGAGTAATATTGCCGCAATCGGAGGTTTTTCAGGTGGTACTCGGGATGAAAACGGAACACAACTGTTTGTTCGAACAGGGGTAACATCACCGGATGGTACAGGAAGCCAAGGTATTCAAAAAGAAATGGTAAAGGCAGAAAGACCAACAACTGCTAATACTCATCCAAACAAAACATATCATCTTACACTTAAGAAAACGAATAGTGGTTTTACGGGAATACTAAATGACGGTGAGAAATCGATTGAAAAAGAGATCTATGCACCTGATCTTTTAAACGTTCAAAATGGAAAGGCATATGTCGGTTTCTATACCGCACGTGTAGCAACAATTGAAGTGAGTAATATAGACTTCAAAGTAACAGCTGCAGAAACAGATGCTCCTAAAGGAGAAGCACCTATTAAGGAGGTCACACCTCAGTTTGACATTTTATCATTGGAAAGGACTTCTGATGAGAATTATCGCCTTATCGTTCAATCAAATGTGAATGGAACTGTGACGATTAAAGAAGGCAATGAAACGATTCGTTATGATGAACCTATTTTTGCCGGGCAAAAGCTTGAAATACAAACAAAAATCGCAGTAAATGCAAATACAAACTTTAGTTTTGTATTCATACCTGACGAAACTCAAAAACTAACAGACTATAATAGAATCATTCGAAACTTCACCGTTGAAATGAAGGCATTTGCCGAAGATGGAAATATCTATGTTTCCCCTAACGGATTGAGTTCTGGTGACGGCTCAAAAGAAAATCCGTTAGACTTAGATACGGCCATAGAATTTGTAAAACCAGGTCAACGCATTTATGTGATGGAAGGTCACTATGTGAGAAATGCGATACTTGAAATTAAGAAATACAATGACGGCACTGAAGATGCGATGAAGTACTTATGGGCTGACCCTGCCGCCACAAGTAGACCAATTATTGACTTTGATAAGAAAACGGAAGGTGTTATCCATAGCGGTAACTACTGGCATGTAAGAGGCTTAGACTTTATTCAATCTGCCGGCAACACAAAAGGTTACACAGTTGGCGGTAACCACAATATTATTGAAAACATTAAAACGTACCAGAACGGAGACACAGGTCTACAAATCAGCCGTACGGACGATTCTACTACTATAGCTGATTGGCCATCTTATAACTTGATTCTTAACAGTGAATCATTTGATAACCGTGATCCATCTGACAATAATGCAGATGGTTTTGCTGCAAAACTCACGGTTGGAGAAGGAAATATTTTTAGGGGTACGATCGCTCATAATAATATTGATGATGGATGGGATCTCTATACAAAGGTTGGTACAGGTGCTATTGGAGCAGTTACAATTGAGAATAGCATCGCTTATAACAACGGTTTCTTAACAAATGGAACTGTTGGGAATGGTGATAAAAACGGTTTTAAGCTTGGTGGTGAAGGAGTCCATGTCCCTCATACTATCAAAAATAGTGTTGCTTTCGGTAACGGTGCAGCAGGTTTCACAAGTAATAGTAATCCAGGTGTGATTGCCGAAAATAACTACGCATTTAATAATGCCGGTGGAAATATGGCATTCACAACATATGGTCACATTACTCCTGACTTTACAATTGATGGGTTTCTATCTTTCTTCACAGAAGACAGTCAAAAGAAAACAAAAGACAATTATCAACACACTGATTTAGATAAGAACTTCATGTTTAATGGAGAACAATCTGTTAATAAGTCTGGTGATGTGCTGCCTAATGAGCTCATGCAATCCTTGGCTACCATCCAAAACTTTGAACGAAGTCAAGATGGTGAAATCCATTGGAATGGTGTTTGGGATACGTTTGGTGACTTTATCGCAAAATATGAGGAACCTAAAACTGAAAACCCAGACGAGCCAGGTGAAGAACAGCCTGAAGAACCTAAGAATGAAAATCCAGAACAACCAGGTGAGGAACAGCCTGAAGAACCTGAGACTGAAAATCCAGAACAACCGGGAGAAGAAACTCCTGACAATGAAGATGACAACCATCAACCGGGAGATAAAACACCAAGTTCTGATGAAAACGGAGATAAATCTCAAGGGACAGATAAACAAACAGATAACAACAAATTACCTAAAACAGCAACCTCTGTATACAACTGGCTCGTTCTCGGTATCGTATTAATATTTATTGGTGTTAGTGTTGGTGTTGTACATTATCGTAGAAAAGGTTTTGTTTCCTAAACATACTTGTTTCGCTAAAAAGAGAGGGTCTCCCCTCTCTTTTTTTACCTCCTTCTATCAAAGCCTCCTCTATTACATAGATAATCATTAATTCAGAATTTCTCTCTTTAGCAATATCCGCATACTTTTATAGCAATATGTTGCTATAGTTTAGTGTCAAGCCTATGTTACACTCTCCTTTGTAACCGTTTTATTGATTGAATATTCAGATAGTTCTTTTGACCTATCGGGGAGGTGAGTCATTTTTACTAGTATTTGAATTACTAGTTTATAGTTCTACTTATTGTCTATAGAAAGGAGATTTTAATGAATGAGTACAATTAAACGTTACTTTTATTTGACATTGGTAGTTTTGCTCACATTCACAAGTTTATTTTCTACCGTATCTATTAATCCTGTTTATGCTGAAGAAACGGATGCTTCCACCTTCCTTTTTGAAGCAGATTTCAATAATGAAACGACTGGGGAACGTCCAGCAGATTTTGACGTATCGGAGGGCGGTGGCACTGTAGAAGTAACAGAAGTCCCTGATACTTCAAACAAAAGTGTATTTTTAAGTGACACAAGTGAGACAGCTGATGTAAAGTTAAGCAAATCCTTCGACGAGCTTGTTGGTGTTGTTACCGTTCAAATGAAATTTATGCAACCGAAGTATACAAGCTCCACAAAGGTAATGAGAGTAAAAGGAGACGGAACTCCTATCATTATTGAAACTAAAGACAATAACATATCATATCGTACTGGCAGCACCTATGAACCGTTAGTCCCTCTCGAGGAAAATGTATGGTATGACATCAAGACTGAAATTGATTTAATAAATCAAACAGCAAATGTCTATATCAATGGAGAACTTAAGTTAGAGAATGCTCAGTTAAATGAACCTGCTACAAAAATTAGTTATTTTGAAACATTTACACCTGGCAGTAAAGCACTTGGGCATTATGTTGATGATATTAAAATTTCTGGTTCGTTACCAGAGGTTGATCCTGAACAACCTACAGATCCCGAGGATCCATCTGAGCCGACACCTCCTACTGAACCAGGTGCAGGTGGAATCTATGAGGCGGAAGATGGAAAGTTAGTAAATGCTATCATAGACAACAAACATCCTGGATTTACGGGAACTGGTTTCGTAGATATGGTACCGAATGCACCAGGAGGTTCAATCGAATGGACTATAGATGTACCTGTTGGTGGAGAATACACGTTGGATTTTCGTTATGCCCATGGCGGAACGGATGAGCGTCCAGCAGAAATAAAAGTTAATGGAGAAATTGTCGAACCTAAATTAGCCTTTAACCCTACAGGTGGTTTTGCAAATTGGACCTACACGTCAACTAAAGCTACCTTTCAAGCCGGTGAAAATGTTATCGTAGCTACCGGTATTGGGGCGAGTGGTGGTGCAAATATCGATCATCTAAAAGTGTATATGGAATACGATCAAATTTATGAAGCAGAAGATGCCCTACTTGATGAAACAGGGGTTATCATCGATAATCAGCATACTGGTTTTACAGGAACAGGATTTATTGATTACAAGCCAAATCAACCAGGCAGTTGGGTTGAGTGGACAGTGAATGTTCCAACTGATGGAGAATACTTCCTTGACTTTAGATATGCTTCCGGTGGAACTGATGCAAGACCAGCAGAGATTAAAGTAAATGATGAAGTCGTTACAGAATCATTAGCTTTTGATCCAACTGGCGCATGGACAACTTGGGTATACACTTCCACAAAAGCGACCCTAAAAGCTGGTGAGAATAAAATTCGTGCTACAGGTGTTGGTACTAGTGGCGGCGCAAATATTGATCATTTACGAATCCACAATAAAGAAACTGGATCAGATGAAGGTCCTATCGATACAGAGGACTCTGAAGTAAAGGATATAGTTAGCGGACTTTACTTGAAAAAGTTAAATGAGTTAGGAGTAATCGTTGAAAAACAGCCTGAAGATACCGATTCTATTACAAGACTTGAATTCATGTCTTTAATAAATAGTAAACTTGGATTAGCTAAAGAAGAGCAATTCAAAGGATTAAGCACTGAATCGGAGGTTTGGGAAGTTTCTTTAAATGAATGGTATTCTTATGTTCTAGCTGCTGCTAAACAAGCTGGATACATGGATGCTCTTGTGAGAAACGGAAAGATTCAACCTAACAAGACCCTTAAGAAAAAGGAAGCTGTAAAAATTATTCAAGAGCTAAACGGCTCCACAACAATTGCAGATAATAACAAAGAACTTACATGGGGGGAAGCTAAGAATCTTGTTAATACCCTTCCATCAGAAGAACAAAGGAAAACAGTACAAATCGCGGATGTTCATGCAATTTCAAGCAATCTTATTGCGGTAACATTAAATAGTAGTTTTGATGAATTTGATTTCTCTGATATTAGTGTGGTTTACCCTACTGGCAATTGGACGACCCTAAGCCCTAACTTTAAGAATCTTAGAATCGACAAGGCCGCAAAAGGTAAGAATAAATTTGGTCAAACGGTCCTTATTTTAAATAGTTTAGATGAGTTGGATCAGAACGGGAAGTATATCGTAGAACCTGAGAAAATAACTTTTAAAGGCGATTTAAACGACGCGATTCGCAAAGCAGATAATCTATTAACCTGGCAAATGGAAAACGGTGGTTGGACAAAGAACTGGCCACATATCTATGAACGTCCATGGGATGGTAAGGAACCGCGTTCAGAATGGGTAGCAAATGGTGTTGAATTAGGAACGATTGATAATGATGCAACGATTAAGGAAATTCTTTTCTTAGCCGAAGTATATCGTGAAACTGGTGATAAAAAATACAAAGATAGCATTGAAAAAGGCTTTGAATTCTTGTTCCAATTACAATATGACACAGGTGGATTCGCTCAGGTTTATCCTAGACGCGGCAACTACTCTGACTATGTCACATTTAATGATGAGGCGATGATCAATGTCTTGGAAATGATGGATGATGTTGTCGAAAAGAGATATCCATTCGATTCAGATGTAATAAATGATTCTTATGGTAAAAGAATCAAACTATCCATTAAGAGTGGAATTGATTATATCTTAAAGGCACAAATCAAATTCTCTGATGGAACATTAACCGCTTGGGGTGCTCAGCACGATCCATATACGTTTGAACCACAAAAAGCACGTGCATATGAGCATGCTTCAGTTTCAGGTTCAGAATCTATTGGAATCATAAGATTCCTTATGTCTCGTCCACAAACTGACGAAATAAAGAAGTCTGTTCGATCTGCGCTAGAGTGGTTAGATGAGGTTAAACTTGAAAATACGCGATATGTAAGTGGTGATCCAAATAATGTGTATTTTGTAGAAGATTCGAATTCAACGGCATGGTACAGATTTTATGAGATTGGTACCAATCGTGGAATCTTCTCAGGCCGCGATGGCGTCATTAAGTATGACATTATGGAAATTGAAGAAGAAAGACGAAATGGCTATTCTTGGGGTGGTCACTGGGGTACGAAATTATTAAGTACCGCTGAAGAAACTGGATATTTTACAAATAATGTATATATTCAGGTTGTTGGTAGTAACTCTAAGGATCTATATGATAGACAATTAGAAGATGGTGATATCAAAGTTGTGAAAAGTCTAGAAAAACAGATAAGCCAAATTGAAAATGAAATTTTTGTTGCTAAAGATGGAACTGGAGATTATGCAACTATCCAGGCAGCAATTGACGCAATTCCTGCAAACAATACAACTCCAATCACAATTTTTATCAAAAACGGAGTCTATAAAGAAGTTGTTACTGTGCCGAATAATAAACCTTTTATTACAATGATTGGTGAAGATCCAGTAAACACAATTATTACTTTCGATAACTTTGCAGGTCGAGATAATGGTGTTGGCGGAACTCTTGGTACAAGCGGAAGTGCCAGTGTGTATTTACGCGCAAATGATTTTAGAGTAGAAAATGTAACATTCGAAAACTCTTTTGATGAAAGCTCCACAGATGTGAGCGGAAAACAAGCTGTTGCCGTATATGCTGCTGGGGAACGTCAATATTTTAAAAATGTAAGATTTATAGGAAACCAAGATACACTATATGTGCACTCTGGAACCCAATACTATAATCAAGTATATGTTGAGGGCGATGTCGATTTCATCTTCGGTGCAGCAAGAGTTGTATTTGAGGATTCTATCATTCACTCACTTAACCGTGGTTCAGACTCAAATAATGGATATATCACGGCTGCAAGTACATTAATCACGGACCAATACGGTATCTTGATTAAGGATAGTAAACTAACAAGTAATGCCCCTGCTGGTACTGTATATTTAGGCAGACCTTGGCCGGCTGGTGGCAATCCGAATGCGATTGGTAGTGTGGTCATTATGAATAGTGAACTTGGTGACCATATTAAAACAGAGGGTTGGACTTCCATGAGTGGTTTAAATCCTGAAGATGCCCGCTTGTTTGAGTATAAAAACTACGGCCCCGGTGCTGCAATCAATGAATCAAGAAGACAGCTTACAGATGAAGAGGCTGCTAACTGGACAGTACAAAATGTATTAAAAGGTTGGGATCCAACTGAGGGTGAAGATTGTGAGAAACCTGGTAATGGACCGAAGCCTGGTAAAGGCCCTAAAACAGCTGATGGTCAAAATCCTGGAAATAATCAAATACCAGGATATTGCAAACAATCCGAAAATTAAATTGTCGTGTACTTAAGCTTTCAATATAGTTTATCGGTTCACAGGAAAAGAGAGGGTCTCCCCTCTCTTTTTATCATGCAAATGCCTTATTTTCCTCTTCATTCTTAAAAAAGCTCTTCATCGCATGAAATACGTCTGCTTTTTGCTTTAAAATATAGTACCTAAATCTTTCATCCTCAATGTTCTTATAGGCTGACATAAGGGTTGAATGGCGGTTATACTGATTTACTTCTCCATAGCCAAACATATTAGAAACCTTCATTAATTCGCTCACTAACTTCACACATCTTGCATTATCTGAGGTTAAATTATCTCCGTCTGAGAAATGAAATGGATAAATATTATAACGGGCTGCTGGATACTTGTCATCAATTACTTCTAACGCTTTGCGGTACACGGATGAACAAATTGTACCCCCACTTTCACCTTTTGAGAAAAAGTCCTCTTCTGACACGACTTTAGCCTCCGTATGGTGAGCAATAAATTCGATTTCCACCGTTTCATATTTTGTACGCAGGAATCGAGTCATCCAGAAAAAGAAACTTCTTGCCATATACTTCTCCCAAATTCCCATACTTCCACTCGTATCCATCATCGCAAGCACCACAGCCTTTGAATCTGGTTTTACAATCTCATTCCACGTTTTAAACTTCAAATCCTCTCGGTAAATTGGATGGAAGCTAGGCTTCCCTGCCATCGCATTTCGTTTGTATGCCGCCATCATTGTCCGTTTCTTATCAATATTCCCCATTAAACCTGTTCGACGAATATCATTAAATTCAATGTTTTCTACAATGTTTTGATCCTGTTCTTTCCGCTTTAGATTTGGCAACTCTAATTCTTTAAATAAAGCTTCCTCAAGCTCCATTAGAGAAACTTCTGCCTCATAATAATCTTCACCGGCTTGATCACCTGCACCTTGCCCTTTTCCAGGCCCTGCCTTTCCTGCACTTTGTCCGGACCCATCTCTTGCAATAACGTCACCAACCTGGCTATCTCCATCTCCTTGGCCAACATGTTTATTTTTATCATAGTTATAACGGATTTTATATTCGTCTAAAGAACGAATCGGAATTTTAACAACATCTTTTCCGTTTGACATAATTATACTTTCTTCAGTTATCAAATCAGGTAAATTATTCTTAATTGCATCCTGTACCTTCTCTTGGTGTCTTGTTTGATCATCATGGCCTTTGCGATGGAGGGACCAATCTTCTTGGGAAATGACAAAGTTCTTTGAATTACCTTTCGACATAATCTTTCCCCTCCTAAAATTTTTTTTATTAAACCATTCACATTTTTACCTTGATCCTCATACATTATCTTGACGGTTTGTGAAAGAACTTCGTAAAACGAATAAACTGTACTAAACAAAACCTTTTTGAAATAAAAAAGAGACCAACTACTGCCTACTCTTTAGCAAAAATTAACCAATAGTAGATTACTCTATACTATGCAAGAACATTGATTTATTGACAAAAAATTTCGCAAATTGGGCGATTTGTCTTAAAAATAGACAAGTTCCTTCTGTTTATTACATACGGAGTGCATTACTATTATTCATAAATGGACAAGTTACATTTATTACGGGCAATGTACGGGATTATTAGTGGATTCCTTACTCTGATTCCTCTTCATGAGCCAGATGTATGGGGTTGGCAGGCGATTTGTTGTTCGAATTCCTCTACATAAGTGCGATGAACGGATTGGCGGTTGATTTCTCGTTCAAATTCCTCTTCATAAACGTAATGAACGGGATTGGCGGTCGATTTATTGCCCGAATTCCTCTTCATAAGCGTAATGAACGGGATTGGCGGTCAATTTATTGCCCGTTTTCCTCTTCATAAGCGTAATGAACGGGATTGGCAGTTGATTTCTTCCTCGTTTTCCTCTTCATAAGCGTAATGAACGGGATTGGCGGTCGATTTATTGCCCGAATTCCTCTTCATAAGCGTAATGAACGGGATTGGCGGTTGATTTCTTGCGCGTTTTCCTCTTCATAAGTGCGATGAACGGGATTGGCGGTTGAAATTTCTCTCGAAGTTCTCTTCATAAGCCCGATGAACGGGATTGGCGGTCGATTTCTCGCTCGAAGTTCTCTTCATAAGCCCGATGAACGGGATTGGCGGTCGATTTCTCGCTCGAATTTCTCTTCATAAGTGCAATGAAAGGGGTTATAAGTGGATTCCTTATTCAGACTCCTCTTCATAAGCCAATAGATAGATCCGACTGATTTGAAAAACAAGGGATTAGACCATCATGCTGGCCTAACCCCTATTTTCTAGATTATCGGTTCAATAAGCTTCCTACATAACGTAGCAGTTCATTCGCAGATGTTGAATTATAACCGTGCTCGTCAATTAATCTTGCCACAACCTCATTAACCTTCTTCAGCTGTTGCTCATCAGGTGTTTTTGTAGAAGTAGTGATTTTTACGACGTCTTTTAGGTCCGCAAATAATTTCTTTTGAATTGCCTCTCGAAGACGTTCATGTGAATTATAATCAAATCTTCTTCCTTTACGGGCATATGCAGAGATACGAATAAGGATTTCCTCTCTAAATGCCTTCTTTGCATTTTCAGAGATTCCAATCTGCTCCTCAATTGAACGCATTAGCTTTTCATCTGGATTCATTTCTTCTCCGGTTAACGGGTCGCGAAGTTTGTTTTTATTACAGTATGCTTCAACATTATCTAGATAGTTATCCATTAATGTCTTCGCAGACTCTTCATACGAATAAACAAACGCCTTTTGGACCTCTTTCTTCGCAATTTCGTCATACTCACGTCTCGCAATTGAGATGAAGTTCAAATAGCGTTCACGATCTTCGTTCGAAATGGATGGATGATGTTCAAGGCCATCCTTTAAGGAACGCAATACATCCAATGCATTAATTGATGGGTTTTCTTTTCGGATAATCGTGGATGATATCCGGTTAATTACATAACGCGGGTCAATACCACTCATACCCTCATCTTGATATTCTTTACGAAGCTCCTCCACATCAATTGCATTGAAACCTTCTACACTTTCACCATCATACAATCTCATCTTTTTAATAATATCAATATCGCCTTTTTTAGGGGCTTTTAATCTAGTTAATATCGTAAACATGGCTGCCACTCTAAAGGTATGTGGTGCAATATGAACATCGCGCACATCACTTTCCTTTATCATCTTTGCATAGATACGCTCTTCCTCAGAAACACGTAAATTATAAGGAACTGGCATAACAATGATACGTGAATGTAACGCTTCATTTTTCTTATTCGAAATAAAGGAACGATACTCTGTTTCGTTCGTATGTGCGACGATCAGCTCATCTGCTGAAATTAACGCAAATCTTCCCGCTTTAAAATTTCCCTCTTGTGTTAAAGATAGTAAGTGCCAGAGGAACTTTTCATCACATTTTAGCATCTCTTGGAATTCCATCATTCCACGGTTCGCTTTGTTTAATTCACCATCGAATCGATAGGCACGTGGATCTGATTCTGAACCAAACTCAGCAATTGTTGAAAAATCAATACTTCCAGTTAAATCAGCAATATCCTGAGATTTAGGATCTGAAGGACTGAAGGTTCCAATCCCTACACGCTTATCCTCGGACAAGAATATTCGTTCAACTCTAACATCCTCAATTCTGCCTCCATACTCTTCCTGCAATCTCATCATGTTTAGTGGAGATAAATTACCTTCAATTCGAACCCCGTACTCATCGAAGAAATCCTCTCTTAAATGATGAGGAATAAGGTGCAGTGGGTCTTCATGCATTGGGCAGCCTTTGATTGCATAAACCGCGCCTCTTTCAGTATGTGAATATGTCTCTAAACCTCTTTTTAACATTGAAACTAATGTGGATTTACCACCACTAACAGGTCCCATCAATAACAAAATTCGCTTACGAACATCAAGTCGTTTTGCTGCTGGATGAAAATATTCTTCGACTAATCGCTCTAGTGCTTCTTCTAAACCAAATAGTTGGTGGTCGAAGAACTTATATTTGCGCTTTCCATTTTCTTCTTCAATCCCTGCATCTTTAATCATATTATATACTCTGGAATGAGCAGACTGAGCAACCCATGGCTTT
>Ga0180215_1002681_pt1 | contig 17597 bp, 19 predicted proteins | sample eDN3rd37CBELigBY_FD_128871 | JGI IMG/M metagenome (GOLD analysis project Ga0180215, IMG submission 128871) | Enriched backyard soil microbial communities from Emeryville, California, USA - eDNA 3rd pass 37_C BE-Lig BY (version 2) (version 2) | ecosystem: Environmental > Terrestrial > Soil >... | reverse complement strand
TGGTCACCGGAGCGTGGTCACAAAAGGCCCCAGGAGCGCCTTTAGTCACCAAACGCCCTACCCCTTCGCGGTCATGGCGGCCGCGAGCTTCCCCAAAGCGCGCCGCTCGATCTGCCGCACCCGCTCGCCACTCAGGCCCAGGGCGTCGCCGATCGCCCGCAGCGGCCGCTCCTCGCCGTCGTCGAACCCGTAGCGCGCCCGCAGGATCTGCCGCTCGCGATCGGACAGGCCGGCCAGCAGCGTGTGCAGCTCCTCGCTCTCGACCGCGGCCAGCACGCGCTCGTACTCGCCCTCGGCCATCGGATCGACCAGCAGCTCGCCGAACGTGCCGATGTCGCCGTCCGAGCGCGTCAGCGGCTCCTCGACGGACTTCGGCACCCGCTCGACGGCCAGCAGGTCATCGACCTGCGTGAGTTCCAGGCCGGCCCGGGCGGCGAGGTCCTCGCGCGACGGCTCGTGCCCCGTGGCCTGGACCGCCTCGTGGTGCGCCTGCTTCAACCGCGCCAGGTGACGCAGGGCGCGATCCGACAGCACCATCGGCCGCGAGAGCTCGGAGACGAGCTGCTGCATGGCTTGACGCACCCACCAGGTGGCGTATCCCCAGAACGGGACGCCGCGACCCGGGTCGTAGCGTTCCAGCGCGCGCAGGACACCGACGACGCCTTCCTGGATCAGCTCCTGGCGGTGGACCTGGCCGCTGCGGTAGGTACGGGCCGCGTTGGCGATCAGGGGCATGTAGGCCTCGACCAGCTCGGCGCGGGCCTGGGCGTCGCCGGACTGCGCGCGCTCGATCAGCGCGCGCTCGAGCTCGACCGGGAGCGCGGGGCGGTAGCCCAGCGTGTCGAGGTAGCCGCCGGGCTCGGCGGTCGCGCGGCGCGGGGCGGGGCGGCCGAGGTCCTGGGCGAGCTGGCGGTCGGCGGCGTGGCCAGCCTCGACCTCCTCGCGCAGCGACGGGCCGGGCTCGACGTCATCGCCGAAGGAAGGGTTGACAGATGCTGACCGCGACGTACTCATAAGGGTGCGAGGCCTTTCGCCTCAGCGAAGGGATAGCAAGTCAGAGGAGATCGAAAGGAGGTAGAGAGCTCGATGCTCTGGAGCTTCGATCCGTTTGAGCCGCTCTTCGGCCTGACGGGTCGGGCGCCGGTGTTCGTGCCCGCTGCGGACGTCATGGTCGGCGACCGTGACCTCGTCCTGACGATGGACGTCCCGGGTCTGTCGCAGGACGACCTCTCGATCGAGTACATGGACGGTCACCTGATCGTGAAGGGTGAGCGTTCGGCGCCGGCCGTTCCGGAGAACGCGAGCGTGACGCACCGCGAGCGGACGTTCGGCAAGTTCGAGCGCCGGATCAGGCTGCCGGATGGCGTCGACCCCGACGCGATCATGGCGAACCTGGAGAACGGCGTGCTCTCGCTGATCGTCCCGAAGCCGGAGCAGCTCAAGCCGAAGACGATCGAGATCGGCACGGGCAACGAGCAGCGGCAGCTGGCGACAGCCGCTGCCTGACCCCCTTGGCCGTTTGACGCCGCCGCAACGGCGACCTAGTGACGCCTCCTGAGATCGTCGACAACCACGACAAACGGAGGACTCATTGGCCGAGAAAGGAGCCACGCCGCCGGCGGCGGTCTGGCGGCGCAGCGGAGCGTCCACGCTGCGACCGCCATTTACCATGGGGCGCTGCGAGCGGTGCCGCGCGCTGACGCGTGTGGCGCGGCGCTCGCCCTCAGGCGAACGCCTGTGCTCCCAGTGCGCGGCTTGGGACCGCGCGATCGCGCAGGCCACAAGCGCCGAACCGCACGTGCGCGAGCAGCTGTACCGGCCTCGCGGCGTCGTGCACCGCCTGCATTCCAAGCTTCCCTCATCTCCCGTGCACCGCCCGCTGCGAATCGCGCTGATCGCGCCGCCGTGGCTGGCCGTGCCGCCCACGGCCTACGGCGGGATCGAGGTCGTCGTGGCGCTGCTGGCCGACGCGCTGGCCGACGCCGGCCACGACGTGACGCTGTTCGCGGCGCCCGGCTCGCGCAGCCGCGCGCGCGTCGTGACCGTGCTCGACCGCCGGCACGAGCGCGAGATCGGCAAGAGCGTGGTCGAGGCCGACCACGTCGCCCGCGTGTTCGACGAGATCGAGCGCGCCGCGCTCGACGCCGAGCCGTTCGACGTGGTCCACGACCACTCGGGCTGGGTCGCGCTGGCGATGGCCGACCGCCTCCAGGTCCCGGTCGTCCACACCGTGCACGGCGACTTCGACGAGAACGCGCGCCGCTTCTACGCCGCCCACGCCTCCAAGGCCGCCATCACCTGCCTCTCCAACGCCCAGGCCGCGTTGGCGCCCGTCGGCGTGCGCATCGACGCCGTCGTGCCCAACCCGGTCGACGTCGACGCGTGGCCGCAGCGCGCCGACAAGGAGGACTACCTGCTGTGGGCCGGCCGCTTCGCGCCGGAGAAGGGCGCGCACCGCGCGATCCGCGTGGCCAAGGCGACGCGCCGCCCGCTCGTGCTCGCCGGGCCGATCCAGCCGGGCCAGGAGACCTACTTCGCGGAGAAGATCGAGCCGCACCTGGACGGCAGGCGCATCCGCTACATCGGCGAGGTCGGCGGCCGCGAGAAGCACGAGCTGTTCGCCGGCGCGCACGCGTTCCTGATGCCGATCACGTGGCAGGAGCCGTTCGGCATGGTCATGGTGGAGGCGATGGCCGCCGGCACCCCGGTGATCGCGTTCAACAACGGCTCGGCGCCCGAGGTCGTCGAGCACGGCCGCAGCGGCGTGATCGTCGAGGACGAGATCGAGATGGCCCGGGCGGTCGCGACCGCGAGCGAGCTCGACCCGCGCGAGTGCCGCGCGAGCGCGGCCGAGCGGTTCAGCCCGGCCGCGGTCGCGGCGCGCTACGAGCAGGTCTACCGCGCGATCGCGATGCCCGCCGGGCCGGCGCTCCACGACGAGGAGGCGGTGTCGGCTTGACGGAGACCGACGTCACCCAGGGCACGGTCATCAAGGCCCGCAACGCGTTCTGCGTCGCGCCGCCCGACGGCGTGCTCGCGGCAGGCGACCACGCCCTCGGGCTCTACGTCGACGACTGCCGGCACCTGAGCGTCCACGAGCTGCGGCTCAACGGCGTGCTGCCGCGCCTGCTCGTCTCCTCCGACGAGGCGGGCGAGGCCGCCGTCTACGAGCTCACCAACCCGGACCTGCCGCTCGCCGACGGCAGCGCGCTGCCGCTGCAGGCGCTGCGGATCCGGCTCGAGCAGCGGATCCGGGCCGACGGCCTGGACGAGACGATCACGCTCCGCTCCCACCACCCCGACCCCGTCGAGCTCGAGCTGACGCTCGCGCTCGACGCCGACTTCGCCCCCATGCTCGAGCTGCGCCAGATGGCGCCCGCGACCGAGCGCACGGTGACCCGCCACGGCGGTGGGGAGGAGCTGCGGCTCTCGTGCGTCGGCGTCGACGGCTGGACGCGCACCACGACCGTCCGCTGCACGGGCGCGACCGCGGGCGACGACGGCGTCCTGCGCGCGACCGTCCACCTCGAGCCGCACGCCGAGCACACGCTGGCCCTCTCCTGCGGCTTCTCGGCGACCCCGCCGACCGGCACGCCGCCCGCCGCGCCCGCGATCGGCGAGCGCGCCGGCGCCCGCCAGGCGGCCCGCGACGCCGACGCCTGGCTCGCGGACCGCGTGCGGCTGCACACCGCGGACGAGCTCGTCGACCGGATGCTGCGCCGCAGCCTGCTCGACCTGCGGCTGCTGACCTCCGATCTCGACGGCCAGCCCTACCTCGCCGCGGGCATCCCCTGGTACGCCACGCTCTTCGGCCGCGACTCGCTGATCACCGCGCTGCAGATGCTCGCCTTCGACCCCGGCCTGGCCGCGGGCACGCTGCGGCTGCTGGCCGCCTACCAGGGGCGCCGGATCGACGACGGCCGCGACGAGCAGCCCGGCCGCATCCTGCACGAGCTGCGCTTCGGCGAGGTCGCCAACGCCGAGCGCACACCGCTCGCCCGCTACTACGGCACCGCGGACGCCACCGCGCTGTTCCTGATGCTGCTCGCGCGCTACATCGACTGGACCGGCGACCTCGCGCTCTTCGAGGAGCTGCGGCCGAGCGTCGACGCCGCGCTGGCCTGGCTCGACGACTACGGCGACGCGGACGGCGACGGCCTGATCGAGTACCGCCGGCTCGCGCCCGGCGGGCTGGACAACCAGGGCTGGAAGGACTCCTGGGACGGCGTCTGCGACGAGCACGGGCACCCGCTGCACGGCGCGATCGCGCTGGCCGAGGTCCAGGGCTACGCGATCCGCGCCCGCCGCGACGTCGCGCGCCTGCTCGAGCACTCGGGCGAGGCGGCGCTGGCCGCGGGCGTCCGCGCGGCCGCCGAGCGCGCGCACACGGCGCTCGATGCGCTCTGGCTCGAGGACCTGCAGGCCTACGCGATGGCGCTCGACGGCGACAAGCGGCCGTCGCGCGCGCTGGCCTCCAACCAGGGCCACCTGCTGTGGGCGGGCGCCGTCGACCGCGCCCGGGCGCGCGCGATCCGCGACCGGCTGATGAGCAAGGCGCTGCACTCGGGCTGGGGCATCCGCACGCTCGGCGAGAACGAGGTCGCCTACAACCCGGTCGGCTACCACACGGGCAGCGTGTGGCCGCACGACACGGCGCTGATCGCCGCCGGCCTGCGCGCGTACGGCTACGAGGCCGACTTCCTCGAGCTCTGCGAAGGCCTGTTCGACGCGGCCGCCGCGTTCCCGCAGTACCGGCTGCCCGAGCTGTTCGCCGGGTTCTCGCGCGAGGACTACGAGGCGCCCGTGCCCTACCCGGTCGCCTGCCGCCCGCAGGCGTGGGCCGCGGGCTCGATCCCCTATCTGCTCACGACGGCGCTCGGCCTGGAGCCCGACGCGCTCGCCGGCACGCTGCGCATCCGGCGCCCGCGGCTGCCGCGCCAGCTCGACTCGCTGCGCCTGCAGGGGCTGCGCGTCGGCTCGGCCACCGTCGACCTGACCTTCGAGCGCGTGCATCGCGGCGAGCCCGCGATCGCGGTCACGGAGGCCGTGACGACCGGCGACCTCGATGTCGTCCTGGACCTCACGGCACGGGTTGACGCGCCCGGGTCAACGTCCTAACCCGAACTGGCGAAGGAGGTGATGTAGTGCGCTCTGAGCCTGACCTGTGGCGCGTCACCGTGATCGCCGTGCTGCTCGCCATCGCGCTGACGGCGATCCTGTTCCCGGCGCTCAACGAGATCGAGAGCGCCACGTTGACCAGCACCGGCCCGAACGTGTTCGACGAGCCGCTGCGCAGCCCGCTCGTCACCCTCGGCGCGCGTTAGGCCGACGGCGGCGCGTCGATCGCCCGCAGCAGCCCGTCGACGCCGCGGCTGTCCTGGTCGGCATCGGCGATCGGCCCAGAAGACAGAACGCTCGCTCTTGCGAATGGCGACGCGAGAGTAGAACCAGCGTTCTTTCTGTCTCGGAGGCTTTCCATGTCCGCATCCATGACCGCGACCCAGCCGCGCGACGCGGCCCGCCAGATCGCGCTGGTGCGCGCCGTCGTCGCGCTGCTCTGGGCGGCAGCGCTGGCGCTCCTCGCCGGCGACGCCGGCAGCGAGCTCCCGGCCGGCGTCGCGGCGCTCGTGGCCGCGTACCCGCTGATCGACGTCGCCGCGTCGCTGCGCGCGGGCGGCGCGCTGCTGCGCGCCAACGCCGCGATCGGCCTGCTCGCCACCGCCGGCCTGGCCGCGGCCGCGTTCGGCTCGAGCACCGACACGACACTCGCCGTCTTCGGCGCCTGGGCGGTCGTGTCGGGCGCGATCCAGCTCGCGCTGAGCCGCCGCGCGTTGCCGATGGTCGCCAGCGGCGCGATCTCGATGCTCGCGGGCCTGTGGTTCATCGCCTCCTCGGACGCGCCGGTCACCAGCCTGGCCGGCTACGCGGCGTTCGGCGCCGTCTTCTACCTCGTGTGGGTGTGGCGCCTAGAGTCCTGACGATGCGCCCGTTCGCCCAGGTCGACGTCTTCACCAGCGCCCCGTTCGCAGGCAACCCCGTCGCAGTCGTGCTCGACGCCGGCGAGCTCGACACCGCCGCGATGCAGCGCTTCGCGCACTGGACGAACCTGTCCGAGACCACGTTCGTGCTCCCGCCCACGGGCGACGCCGACTACCGCGTGCGGATCTTCACGCCGGGAACCGAGCTGCCGTTCGCCGGGCATCCCACGCTCGGCACCTGCCACGCCTGGCTGGAGGCGGGCGGCACGCCGCGCGACCCGGACGCGATCGTGCAGGAGTGCGGCGCCGGACTGATCCGGATCCGGCGCACGCCGGACGGGCTCGCGTTCGCGGCGCCGCCGCTGCTCCGCTCGGGCCCGGTGTCCGGCGAGGACCTGGCGCGCGTCGCGGCGCAACTGCGGATCGAGCGCGACGCGATCGTCGACGCCCAGTGGGCGGACAACGGCCCGGGCTGGGTGGCGGTCCTGCTCGGCTCGGCCGAGGAGGTGCTGGCCGTGCGCCCGGGCGCTGTCGACCTCGACATCGGCGTGGCCGGCCTGCACCCCGACGGGGTGCTCGAGGTGCGGGCGTTCGCGCCCCACCACGGCGCCACGGTCGAGGACCCGGTGACCGGCAGCCTGAACGCGTCGCTCGCCCAGTGGCTGATCGCGTCGGGGCGGATGCAGGCGCCCTACCGGGCGCACCAGGGGACGGCGCTCGGGCGTGCCGGGCGCGTGTTCATCACGCAGGCCGGCGGCGAGATCTGGGTCGCGGGCGCGACCGTGACGCGCGTGTCAGGCGGCCTGCGCGACGATCGGGACGACGTCGGCCAGCGCGCTGACGACATGGGTCGCCCCGGCCTCGAGTAGCCGCCGCGGGTTGCCGCTGCGGTCGATCCCGATCCGCACGGGCACGCCGTGCTCGGCGCCGAGGCGCATGTCGTGCGGGCTGTCGCCGACCGTGACCGCGCGCCGCGTCCAGGCGGGCTCGGTCTGCTCGGCCATCCGGTCATAGTGCGCGGCGCCCTTGGTGCAGCCGTCGTCGGAGGCGAGCACGACCGTGAACGCGTCCCAGCCCTCCTGGTCGAGCACGCGGCGCACGCGCTCGGAGCTCGACCCGGTCGAGAGCATCAGCCGCGCGCCGTGGGCGGCGAGCTCGCGCAGCGTCGTGTCGGCGTCCGGGTAGGCGACGGGCGGCGCCTGCCGGTTGCGCTCCTCGAGCTCGGCCAGGAAGCGCTCCGTGGCGGCCAGCGCCTGCTCGGCGGCGAGGCCGAGCGCCTCGAAGATCTCCCGCGCCGGCCGACCGGGCAGGCTGTCGAGCGTGCGGGTGAGGACGGCGCGGGCGATCCCGAGCGCGTCGGCGACGACCGCGAACGCCTCGCGCACGGCGTCCGAGTGCACGAGCGTGTCGTCGAGGTCGAAGATGACGTAGCGCGCCTCCACGCCCCGGTAATCGGCCGCGGGGCGCAGGCGTGCAGGTCGGCTATCCGTTGATGGCGCGCACGGACGGGACGCCGTCGCGCTCGAGCAGCTCGACCAGGCCGGCGAGGATCTGCCGGACCAGCGCGGGCCCGTGGTAGACGAGCCCGGTGTAGAGCTGGACCGTGGTCGCGCCGAGTTTGAGCTTGCGGTAGGCGGCCTCGGCGGTCGAGACGCCGCCGGCGGCGATCAGCGCGTAGCGGTCGCCCGTGATCTCCTTCAGCGTCTCCAGGATCGCGTTGACGTAGCGCTCGACGGGCGGGCCGCCGACGGCGCCCGGCAGGCGCTCCAGGGTCTCGCGCGGCGAGCGCAGGTCGAGGTCGGGCGGCTTGCCCGGCGGCAGGTTGATGGCGAAGCCCCCGACGAAGTCGTAGCCGTCCGCGATGGCGACGATCTCGCGCAGCACGCCCGGGTCGCGGGTCGGCTTGAGCTTGAGGATCACGGGCACGCGCGGGTCGCAGGCGGCGAGCCGCGACAGCAGCCCGTCGATCCGCGGCAACTCGTCGAAGAAGTCGCGGTCGGCGAGCGAGTTCGGGCACGAGAGGTTGAGCGCGATGTAGTCCGAGCGGTCCTGCAGCAGCACCAGCGAGCGCGCGTAGTCCTCGTAGACCTCGGGCCCGGCGGCGGGCCGCGCCGGGTCGTTGGTCTTGACCAGGTTCAGGCCCACGGGCACGCGGCGCGGGCCCTCCAGCCGCGTGCGCACGACCGCCGCGCCGTCGTTGGGCACGCCGTAGGCGACGACGATCCCGCGGTCCTCGGGGATCCGGAACAGCCGCGGCTTCGGGTTGCCGTCGGAGGCGTCGGCGGAGACCGAGCCGATCTCCAGGTGCCCGAAGCCGAGCGCGCCGAGCATCCCGATCGCGCGCGCGTTCTTGTCGAAGCCCGCGGCCAGCCCGATCGGGTTCGCCAGCGGGATCCCGGCCAGCGACGTCTCCAGGCGCGGGTCGCGGTAGCTGAACGAGCGCGCCGCGACGCGGCGCACGACCGACGAGCGGCCGCCGAGCTCGGCGGCCCGCAGGGTCAGGTTGTGCGCGCGCTCGGCGTCCAGCCGGAAGAGCAGCGGGCGGACCGCGGAGGCGTAGACGCGCATCGCGCCGATTCTAAGTCAGATGCTTCTCGAACCAGTGGTCCTGATAGGGGCCGGGGCGGAGAACGGCGGCACCTCGCTGAACCCGCAGGCGGCGTACAGCGCCCGCGCCTCCACGAGGTCGTGCCGGGTGTCGAGGAACAGCCGCTCCAGGCCGAGCTCGCGGGCGCGCGCCTCGGCGGCGTCCAGCAGCGCCCGCGCGCCGCCCCGGCGCCGGTGCCCGGGCAGCACGAACACGCGCGTGAGCTCGCCGCTCGCGTGCAGGCCGAGGCAGCCCACGGGCTCGCCGCCGGCCGTGCGCAGCACCAGGAACGCGGCCAGCCCGCGGGTCGGGAACTCCTCCAGCGTCTGCTCGACCTCCGCGTCGGTGGTCGGGCGGTGGAAGTAGCGCACGGTCAGCTCGGCGAAGTATGCGCGCAGCAGCGCCAGCCCGTCAGCGCTGTCGGGAGACTCCGGCCGGACGGTCCACATCACACTAGTGTCGATGATCGACGACCTTCCCCGCGGCGCGCGGCGGGTTCGCAGCGCGCTCATTGACCTCGGCCTGCCCGCCGACATCCGCCGTCTCGCCGACAGCACGCGCACGGCTCCCGAGGCCGCGGCCGCCGTCGGCTGCGAGCTCGGCGCGATCGTGAAGTCGCTCGTGATGCGCGGCGCGCGCAGCCACGAGCCGGTGCTCGCGCTCGTCTCGGGCGACAACCGCGCGGACACCGCGGCCATCGAGGCGGCGGTGGGCGAGCCGATCGAGCGCCCGGACGCCGCCTACGTGCGCGAGGTGACGGGCTACGCGATCGGCGGCATCCCGCCGCTCGGGCACCCGCGCCACATCACCACCGTGTTCGACGAGGACCTCAACCGCTTCGAGACGGTGTGGGCGGCCGCGGGGCATCCGCACGCGGTCTTCCCGATCGCGCCCGCCGCGCTGGCGAAGGCCACCGGCGCGCAGGTGATGCGGCTCGCGGTCAGTTCGTGAGCCGCACGCGCGGGTCGAGCGCGGCCACGATCATGTCCGCGATCGCGTTGGCGATCACGACCAGGACGGCGGCGACGATCACGATCGCCTGCAGCAGCGGGAAGTTGCGGTTGTCGACGGCGCCCGGGATCAGCCGGTAGATCCCGGGGATGCCGAAGACGGCCTCGACGAGGATCACGTTCGCGAGCAGGATCGGCATGTAGGCGCCGATCAGCGACACCGTGGCCGGCAGCGCGACCGGGAGCGTGTGCCGCAGCGCGACGCGGCGCGGCGTCAGCCCCTTGGCCAGCGCGGTGCGCACGAAGTCCTCGCCGAGCACGCCCGGGACCGTGGCGCGGGTCATCCGCAGGCACATCGCCGCCAGCGGCAGGCCCGCGATCAGCCACGGCACGAGCAGTGCGCGCAGCCACGCCACGGGGTCCGAGGTCAGCGGCTCGTAGGTGTTGGTGGTCACGATCCCGATCGGGATCGGTGCGTCGACGGACGGCGCGAACAGCACGATCGTCAGGAAGCCGACGAAGTACACGGGCGCGCACAGCGCGAGCGCGGCCAGCCCGCCGAGCACGCGCGCGGTCAACGAGCCGGGCCGGCGCGCGCAGACGAGCCCGCCCGCGATCCCGAGCAGCGAGCCGGTGACGAGCGCGCCCACCAGCAGCGCGACGTCCGCCGGCAGCGCCTCGAGCAGCATGTCGCGCACGGGCAGGAACGGCCGCTGCTGGGAGACGCCGAAGTCGGCGTGCAGGAAGACGTCGCCCAGGTAGTCGAACAGCTCGACGTGCAGCGCGCGCGGGTCGCGGAAGCTCTCCGGCGTGAGCAGCCGCAGCATCAAGAACGTGATGGCGCACAACGCCAGCGCGACCAGCACCGCCGTCAACGCCCGCCGCACGACATAGACCGCGTACGAGTCCGACACCCCGGCGGGAGGCTAGACGCCCGCGACACGATTTCGATACGGTCGACAGGTGCGCCGGCGGCTCGCATTCCTGATCGCGATCGGCACCGGCCTGGGCGTGGGGGCCACGGCTTTGGCTCAGGGCGGCGGAAACGACGACCTGACGATCGACATGGACCGCGGGTGCCTTACCGGCACGCGCGTAACGGTCCGGATCGTCCCGCCCGACGACGCGATCCTCAGCCCCGTGCACATCCGCGCGGGCAACCGCGAGGTCGTCCACCTGACCGGCGTCACGCAGGAGGCGAGCGTGACCGTGCGCCTGCCCGGCCAGGGCCGCGTGACCGTCAGCGGGGAGACGACGGGCGGCGAGCGCTTCTCGGTGAGCCGCGACTACCGCCGCTGCGCGCCCGCGCCGCCGTCGCGGCCGGGGCCGCCGATCACCGGCGGCGGCGAGGGCTAGGCGTCGGCTTCTTCGCGCGTCGGCGGCGGCAGGTGCAGCCCCGCCGGCAGCGGCACGCCCGGCGTGCGCGCGACCACGAGCGCGGCGATGATGAAGCGCGCCGCGAGCGGGAACGCGCGGCCCGTCGGCGGCGGCGCGAGGTGCTCGCGGTACAGGTCGAGCAGCTCGAGCACGGCGGCGCAGACGTCGGCGTGCGGCGCGTCCTCGCCGACCGCGCACGCGAGCCGCGCGAGGTCGAGCGACTCGGTCGGGTCGCCGCCCCCGAACGCGCGGCCCATGGCCGAGATCAGGTGCGTGACGACGCGGTCCAGCAGCGGGTGCAGCGGCTCGGCCGGCGGGCCGCTCGGCTCCCCCACCCACAGCGGGTCCTCGCCCGCGACCAGGCGCGCGATCTGGCCGCCCATGATCGACCGCAGCGCCTCGTCGGAGACGCCGGCGGTGAGCGCGGCGCGCGCGTGCGTCCACGCGGCCAGCAGCGGCATCCCGTACGGCGAGTCGGAGGCCCACACGATCTGCGACGGCGCGACGAGCGAGAAGAGCGCGATGTGGTCGGCCGGGTTCCACCAGGCGGTGTCGATGAAGATGTTCGGGTGCTCGGGCAGCACGTGCCAGAGCCAGGCCAGGTCGGAGATGCCGGCGTGCGCGAGGATGAAGCGGGCGTCCGGGAACTCGGCCGAGAGCTTGACCGTGTTCTCGCCCAGCGCCGGGATCCCGCGGCCGGCGTGGATCAGCACGGGCACGCGCCGCTCGTGCGCGACCGCGATGATCTCGCGCACGCCGGGCTCGTCCATCCCGAACCGCTCCGCGCGCGGGTGCAGCTTGATGCCGACCGCGCCCGCGTCCAGGCAGCGGCGTGCCTCGGCGGCCGGATGGTCGCGCGGGTCCAGCCGGCAGAAGGAGACCAGCCGCCCGCCGGAGTCCGCGGCGGCGGCGAGCGCGACGTCGTTGGCCGCCTGGTAGCCGTCGGGCTCGTGCATCGGGAACACGACCGCCCGCGCGCCCGCGGCCTCCATCACCGCGACCAGCTCGGCCGGCGTCTGCTTGAACCCGTCGGGGTCGTTGTGTCCGATGTGCGTGTGCGCGTCGAACAGCGGCAGCGGGCCGTGCGCGGCCTGGATGCTGTCCCAGTACGGGCTCAGGAGCGCGTCGATGTCGAGCATATGGGGCGGAGACCCTAGCGCCGGCGCGCGATACTGCCCCGATGCAATACCGCCGCGAGCGCGTCCGGATCGAGACCGCGCGTCATGAGATCGAGGGGACGCTGCAGCTTCCCCACGAGGGCTTCCGCTCCCGCATGACCGACTTCCTCAACGCCCAAGGCGACGACTTCCTGCCGCTCACGGACGCCGAGGTGCGTTATCTGGATGGCAGCCGCGGCTCCGAGAAGCACGACTACCTGGCGCTCGCGGCGCGCCACGTCGTGCTGGTGGTGGAGCTCGGCTCGCTCGGCATCATCGACGAGCACGCGCCGGCGCTCAGCGCGTCAGCGCCGCCTCCAGGCGCCTGATCGCCTCCTCGACCAGGTCGGGCGTCGTGCCGACGTTCAGGCGCGCGAACCCGGCGCCCTGGGCGCCGAAGTCCAGCCCGCGCGAGAGCGCGATCCGCCCGCGCTCCAGGAACGCCTTCGCCGGGTCGTCGCCGAGCCCGCAGGCACGGCAGTCCAGCCACGCCAGGTAGCTCGCCGCGGGCGGCGCGTAGGCGATCTGCGGCGGCAGCTGCTCGATCAGCAGGTCGTGGTTGGCGGCGATCGTCGCCAACGTGGCGTCCAGCCACTCGTCGCCCTCGGAGAACGCCGCTTGGGCGGCGACCGCGCCGAGGTAGCCCGCGCGCCAGTTCAGCCAGGCCGGCAGCCGGTCGACGTGCTCGGAGACGATCAGCCCGAGCTTGAGCCCGGCGAGGTTGAACGCCTTCGACGCCGACGTCAGCGCGGCGCCGCGCGAGGACACGGTCAGGTACGGCGTGAACGGGACGTCGCCGAAGATCAGCGGCGCGTGGATCTCGTCCGAGAGCACCCAGGCGCCGTGCGCCTCGGCCGCGGCCGCGATCCCCTCCAGCTCGTCGCGGCGCGGCACGCGCCCGGTCGGGTTGTGCGGGTTGCAGAGCAGCAGCGCCTTCGCGCCGGCCGCGAACGCGCGCTCGATCCCGGGCACGTCGAGCTCACCGTCCGGCCCGAGCGGGACCTCGACGACCGTGCGCCCGGTGTGGCGGACGTCGGCGAAGAACGGCGGGTACACGGGCGGGTTGACGATCACGCCGTCGCCGGGCTTCGTCAGCGCCAGCAGCAGCTCCTCGACGCCGACCATCACGTCGGTGGTCGCGCGCACCTGCGCCGGGTCCACCGTCCAGCCCAGCCGCCGCTGCGCGAAGCCGACGAACGCCTCCGTCAGGCCTTCGTGGTTCGGGCCGAGATAGCCGACGTCGTCGCGGTCGATCGCGTCGTGCAGCGCCGCCTTGATCGGCGCCGCCAGCTCGAAGTCCATCTCCGCGACCCACGCCGGCAGCACGTCGGGCGGGTACAGCGTCCACTTCGCCGAGCCGCGGTCTACGAGACGGTCCATGTATCTCCGGCGCTCATCACCGCGTCCAGCGCCGTATCGTCCAGCCGCGCCCGCGCGTCCTCCAGCTCGTGCGTGAGCTCGCGCCCCGAGACCGGGCGCTGCACGTCGCGGAAGATCCCGATCGGCGTCGGCCCGTCGGGCGACGACGACAGGCGCGAGAGCGCGAACGCGAACGACGGGTCGTCGCGGTGCGCGTCGTGCACCACCGGCTCGCCCTCGCCGCCGATCGCCAGCGTGCCGTCCGGCCGGCGCACCACGCCACGGATGACCTCGCCGTGCTCGAGGTAGATCCGGTTCTCCGCGCCGCGCTTCTTGTCGCGCAGCGCGTCGAACGCGCCGTCGTTGAACACCGGGCAGTTCTGGTAGATCTCGACCAGCGCCGCGCCGTCGTGCGCGGCCGCCGCGCGCAGCACCATCGGCAGGTGCTGCTTGTCGGTGTCGATCGTGCGCGCCACGAACGTGGCCTCGGCGCCCAGGGCGAGGCTGACGGGGTTGAGCGGCCCGTCGATCGACCCGAACGGCGTCGACTTGGTCACCTTGCCGCGCTCGGACGTCGGCGAGGCCTGCCCCTTCGTGAGCCCGTAGATCTGGTTGTTGAAGAGCAGGATCTTCACCGGCACGTTGCGCCGCAGCGCGTGGATCAGGTGGTTGCCGCCGATCGACAGCGCGTCGCCGTCGCCGGTCACGACCCAGATCGAGAGGTCCTCGCGGGCCGCCGCCAGCCCGGTCGCGAGCGCCGGCCCGCGGCCGTGGATGCCGTGCATCCCGTAGGTGTCCATGTAGTACGCGAAGCGCCCGGCGCAGCCGATGCCCGACACGAACACGACCCGCTCGGGCGGGATCCCGAGCTCGGGGAAGAAACCCTGGACGGCCGCGAGCACGGCGTAGTCGCCGCAGCCCGGGCACCAGCGGGTCTCCTGGTCGGACTGGAAGTCCGCCTTCGTCAGCTCAGGCGCTGCCAAATCTGCTCCTCCAGCTCCGACGGCAGCAGGGGCTGGCCCTGGACCTTGCCGTAGGACTCGACGTCGACGAGGTAGCGCGCGCGCAGCTCGTGCGCGAGCTGGCCGCTGTTCATCTCCGGCACCAGCACGCGCTCGTAGGAGCGCAGCACCTCGCCGAGGTTGGCGGGGAACGGCCGCAGGTGGTGGAGGTGCGCGGTCGCGACGCGCCCGCCGCGCTCACGCACCCGGCGCGCACCCGCGCGGATCGTGCCGAACGAGGAGCCCCAGCCGAGCACGAGCAGCTGGGCGTCCTCGTCGCCGTGGACCTCGACGTCGGGCACCTCGATGCCGTCGACCTTCGCCGCCCGCAGCTCGGTCATGCGCGCGTGGTTGGGCCCGTCGTAGGAGATCGCGCCCGTGCCGTCCTGCTTCTCCAGGCCGCCGATCCGGTGCGCGAGCCCGGGGGTGCCCGGGATCGCCCACGGCCGCGCCAGGTTGTCGTCGCGCGTGTAGGGCAGGAACTTCCCGTCGGCGGGCGGCGTGGTGCGGAAGTGCGGGTCGATCGCCGGCAGGTCCGCGGCCGCCGGGATCCGCCACGGCTCGCTCGAGTTGGCCACGAACAGGTCCGAGAGCATGATCACCGGCGTGCGGTAGGCGACCGCGATCCGCGCCGCCTCGTAGACGGCCTCGAAGCACTGCCCGGGCGAGGACGACGCGATCACTGGCAGCGGCGACTCGCCGTGGCGCCCGTAGAGGGCCTGCAGCAGGTCCGACTGCTCGGTCTTGGTCGGCATGCCGGTCGACGGCCCGGCGCGCTGGACGTCGATGATCACCATCGGCAGCTCGAGCACGACCGCCAGCCCGATCGTCTCCGTCTTGAGGTCCAGGCCCGGCCCGGACGTGCACGTCACGCCGAGCGCGCCGCCGAAGGCGGCGCCCAGCGCCATCGAGGCGGCCGCGATCTCGTCCTCGGCCTGGATCGTGCGCACGCCCAGGTCCTGGCGGCGCGAGAGCGCGTGCAGCAGGTCCGACGCGGGCGTGATCGGGTAGGCGCCGAAGACCAGCGGCAGCCCGCTCTTGACCGACGCCGCGATCAGCCCCAGCGCGGTCGCCTCCGTGCCGTTGATGTTGCGGTAGGTGCCGGGCTCGATCTCCTGGTTGCGCGCGACCTTGACCTGGACGTCGATCAGCTCCGACGTCTCGCCGAAGCTCCAGCCCGCCCGGAACGCGGCCAGGTTGGCCTCCTGCACCGGCCCGCGGAACTTGCCCCGGATCCACTTCTCCGTGACCTCGGTCGGGCGGTCGTAGAGCCACGACAGCACGCCGAGCGCGAACAGGTTCTTGGCCTTCTGCGCGTCGCGCGAGGAGACGCCCTCCAGGCCCTCGACGGCGCGGGTGGTGAGCGAGCTCATCGGCACGCGCTTGACCGTGAAGCCGTCGAGCGTGCCGTCCTCCAGCGGCGAGGTCTCGTAGCCGGCCTTCTGCACGGCGCGCACGCTGAACGCGTCCTCGTTGACGAGGATCGTCGCGCCGCGGCGCATCAGCGGCAGGTTGGCCTTCAGCGCGGCGGGGTTCATCGCCACCAGCACGTCCGGGGCGTCGCCCGGGGTCATGATGTCGCGCGACGCGAAGTGGATCTGGAACGCGGAGACCCCCGCCACGGTGCCCGCGGGGGCGCGGATCTCGGCCGGGAAGTCCGGCAGGGTCGCGAGGTCGTTGCCGAAGACCGCGGTCGCGTCGGTGAAGCGGCTGCCTGCGAGCTGCATGCCGTCGCCTGAGTCCCCTGCCAATCGCACGACGACTCGCTCGCGCGTCTCTGTGCCCTTCACACCCTCACTTATGCCGGGATGCTCGGGTGGTTTCAATGGTCCGGTCGTTTAGGAGGCTCCACACCCTGTAGCCTGCCCGATCGTGCGGCGGATTGCCGGTGCCGGTGTGGAGCTCGCGGTGCGTGACGAGGGAAGCGGCACGCCGGTCCTGCTGCTGCACGGCTTCCCGGACTCGGGCGCGCTCTGGCGCCACCAGGTCGCCGCGCTCACGCAAGCGGGGTTCCGCACGATCGCGCCGGACCTGCGCGGCTTCGGGGAGTCCGACAAGCCGGCCGAGGTCGAGGCCTACCGGCTGTCCAACAGCGTCGCCGACATGGTCGCGGTGCTCGACGCGCTCGGGGTCGAGAGGGCGCACGTCGTCGGCCACGACTGGGGCGCGGCGCTCGCCTGGCTGTTCGCGACGATGGCGCCGCAGCGCGTCGAGCAGTTGGTGGTCATGTCCGTCGGCCACTTCGCGCGGCCGCGCTCGCTCGCCCAGCGCGAGAAGTCCTGGTACATGCTGCTGTTCCAGTTCGAGGAGGCCGAGGCGATCCTGCGCAACGGGCTGCTGGAGGAGTGGGCCGCGAGCCACCCCGAGCTGCCCGAGTTCGAGCTCACCCCGGGGCTGAACTGGTACCGCGCCAACCTGCACCCGCGCAACGAGCTGGCGCCGCCGCGGCCGGTCCCGCCGGTCCAGGCGGACACGCTCGGGATCTGGAGCACGGGCGACGCCTACCTGCTCGAGCCGCAGATGCTCGAGTCCGCCCAGTTCGTCGCGGGCGCGTGGCGCTACGAGCGCGTCGAGGACGCCGGGCACTGGCTGCAGCTCGACCAGCCCGAGCGCGTCAACGCGCTCTTGCTTGACTTCCTGCGGTGAAGACGGCCATCGAACTGCGGGAAGCGTTCGCCGCGCGCGAACTGTCGCCGGTCGAGGTGATCGACGCCATCACCGACGACTACGGCGCGTTCATCACGCTCACGCTCGACGCCGCGCGCGAGCAGGCGCGCCAGGCCGAGCGCGCGTACGCGGACGGGACCGCGCGGCCGCTGGAGGGGCTGCCGCTCGCGGCCAAGGACCTCTTCGACACCGCCGGGGTGACCACCACCTACGGCTCGGCGATCTACCGCGACCACGTCCCCGTGGCCGACGCCGAGGCGGTGCGGCGCGCGAAGGCCGCGGGCGCGATCCTGGTCGGCAAGACGCTCACGCACGAGTTCGCCTGGGGCATCACGAGCGTCAACCCGCACTTCCCGCCGTGCCGCAACCCGTGGGACCCGGAGCGCGTCGCGGGCGGCTCCTCGGGCGGCTCGGCGGTCGCGCTGGCGGCCGGCTCGGCGGCGCTCGCGCTCGGCACCGACACGGGCGGCTCGATCCGGATCCCGGCCGCGTTCTGCGGCGTGACCGGCCTCAAGCCGACC
>Ga0180215_1002680_pt1 | contig 17605 bp, 18 predicted proteins | sample eDN3rd37CBELigBY_FD_128871 | JGI IMG/M metagenome (GOLD analysis project Ga0180215, IMG submission 128871) | Enriched backyard soil microbial communities from Emeryville, California, USA - eDNA 3rd pass 37_C BE-Lig BY (version 2) (version 2) | ecosystem: Environmental > Terrestrial > Soil >... | reverse complement strand
GATCCGGCCCCGTGCCGACCATGTCGCCCAGCGACCACAGCTCGTCCGCCCCCGCGGCGGCCGCGAGCACGGCGTCGAACGCCTCGGCGTGCGCGTGCGCGTCGGCGAAGACCGCCACGATCACGCGGAATACCGCCCGCCGGAACGCCGTCGATGCCTCATATGCGGATCATGTTCGCCACGGGCCAGGGCGGCGGCCACTTCGGGCCGCTCGTGCCGTTCGCCCGCGCCTTCCAGCATGCCGGACACGAGGTGCTGGTCGCCGCTCCCTACTCGGCCGCCGCGATGGTCGAGCGCGCCGGCTTCGCGTTCCACGGCCTCGGCGAGCCGCACGACCGCAGCGCTGCGTGGGCACCCGTCTTCAACGGCAACAGCCCCGGCGCGGCCGTCGTCATCCCCGAGCTGTTCGTCGGCCTCGACGCGCGCGCCGCGCTCCCGCGCATGCTCGAGCTCGTCGAGGACCACCGGCCCGGCCTGATCGTCCGCGAGACGTGCGAGTTCGCCTCCGCGGTCGCGGCCGAGCGCTTCGGCGTCCCGCTGCTCGACGTCGGCGTCCACCTCGACGCAGCGATCGACGCCGGCGACGGCCTCGCCGACCTCGCGGCCGACGCGCTCGACGAACTCGGCCCGCACGCGCTGCGCCGCCCGCGCCCGGTCTTCACCTGCGCGCCGCCGTCGCTGAGCACGGGCGACCCGGAGATCGAGCGTTTTCGCACCGAGACGCCGCCGCGCCAGGACCGCTCGCTGGTCTACGTCTCCTTCGGCAGCGAGATCCGCACGCCGGAGCCGTTCATCGAGGCCGCGCACGCGCTCGCGGGCGTTCCCAAGCCGGTGCTGATGACGATCGGCCGCCACGTCGACCCGGCCGACCTCGGCCCGCTGCCGGCCAACGTGCGCGTCGAGCGCTGGGTCCCGCAGGCCGAGGTGATGCCGCGCGCCGCGGCGATGGTCGGCCACGGCGGCTCGGGCAGCACGCTGCAGGCGCTGGCCGCGGGCGTGCCGATCGCGTTCATGCCGCGGTTCGTCGACGGCCCGGCCAACGCCCAGCGCGTCGCGGCGCTCGGCGCGGGGATCGTCGCCACGAGCGCCGCGCAGGTGACCGAGCTGCTGCTCGACGTCAGCTACCGCGAGGCGGCGGAGCGCCTGGCCGAGGAGATCCGCGCGCTGCCGCCGGTCGCGGACGCCGTCAGTTCCGCTGTCCGTAGCGCCGGTTGCGCTTTCGCTCGTTGAGCGCGTTGAAGTAGTGGAAGGCGTCCAGCGCCAGCGGCTTGAGGTGCGTGTGCTGGACGCCGCCACCGGCCAGCTTGCCCATCGCCGGGATCGCGCGCAGCTCGAACACGCCCGCCCTGCGGTCGTGCCCGGTCCTGCCCTTGACGTGGTCGGGATCGCGGCCGAAGGCCCCCATGCCCTCGAACCATTCGGCGTCCTCGTGCTGCTCCTTCGTGATCGGGCCGCCCTGCTTGCGCAGGAACTCCAGGTAGCCGTGCGTGGACAGCAGGTCGTGACCGTAGAGCATCCCCAGCAGCCAGTCCGCGCGCCTGAGGTCGGCGTAGCGCTCGCGGTCGCCGAACTTCGACTGCTCGCGCGTGCCATCGGACATCACGCGCTCGAACACGGACCGTGAGAGGTCGAGGCGGTTGGAGATGAGCAGCCTGATCAGCTCGATCCACAGCAGCGGCTCGTGCCGGAAGAACTTGCGCACCCGCCAGTCGAGCATGTCGTACAGGCCGGCGAAGTTCGTGCGCGCCATCAGCGGCGCGATCGCCTTCGGGTAGCGCGGGTTGAGCTCGCTCGCCGAGATCAGGTAGACGTAGATCAGCGACAGCAGGCCCTTGAGCTTGTCGTCGTCGTTCTGCATCGCCGTGGTCGCGTTGGGATAGCGCAAGCTGTACTTGGCCGCGAACGCCTGGATCGCCGCCTGCGCGTTGGCGGGGCCTGCGCCGACGTAGTCGGCGCCGAAGCCGCCCGGGGTGATCAGCTCCTTGCGGCCGCGGTCGCGCTCCTGCGCCTCCTGCGGGGACTCGCCGGGCTGCGCCGTGCCGATGTCGGTCATGACGTCGGCGATGTGGCTGAGGCGGATGCCGGCGCTGAGCTGCGGCTTGAGCTCGATGTGCCCGGACGTGCCGCCGGAGAGCATCGTCGAGCCCTGCCCGCCGATCATGCGCAGCTCGTCCGGCCAGATGAACTCGCCCTGGCCGTCCCGGCGCCCGGCGTAGGCGATCAGCCAGTTGCAGACCGCCAGCATGTCGTCGAGCGCGGTGACGAGCGCGTCCTCCTCGTCGGACTTGAACGGGCGCGTGACGAACTCGACGTTGCTCGTGGAGGCGGAGCCGGCGCCGCTGTCGGCCTCGTCGGCCTCGATCGCGTAGCCCGGGCGCGCCGCGATCTGGTCCTTCTTCCTCAGCGGCTCGTAGTCCTGCGGGCTGGTCAGACCCCTGACCCGCTTCTGCGTCTTGCGCTGCTTCTCCTCGCGCTTGGTGAGCGGGCGCTTCAGGTACCAGGACGCCCAGGACGGCGCCTCGAACTCGAAGCCGATCGCGCGCTGGAGCATCGGGCGCGAGACCCTGCCGCCGCGCAGCGCCGCGGCCACGGCCTGGTTGCCGCCGAGGCGCTGCAGCGCCAGCACGCGCTGCTGCGGTGTCGGAGGAGGCGCGGGTTGCGGCGGCCGCACGGCACGCTCACGCTCGTCCTGCTCCAGCCCAAGGCGCACGACCGGCATCCACACTCCTCTCGATTGACCGCGGGCACCCTAAGCGGGCGCTGTTCGCGCGGTCAACCCCAATAATCGGCGAGCGCGTCGAGCTTGCCGCCGTGGATCGGGTTGGCGGCGACCGCGGCGAAGAACGCCGCGTCGTGGACGAGCGGGTCCAGCGGCGGGATGAAGACGTCGACCGGGACGGGCTTGCCCTCGATCGTCGGGTCGTCCCACGGCTTGTCGGTGATCAGCCAGACGGGCCGCTTCTCCGGGATCGGGCTGCCGTGCGCCTTCTCGAGCTCGAGGTAGCGCGCGACGGGGTCGCGCTTGGCGCGCGCGATGTCGGTGAGCACGTCGTGCCAGCCCATGTCGCAGTCGGGGATGCCCGTGTAGCGCAGGCGGATCATGCGCTTGCGCCCGCCGATACGGATCGGCTCGATCTCGGGCGCCTCGGTCGCGGCCATCAGGCCGGGCGTGCCGTAGAACGGGTAGCCGTTGATCGTCACCAGCAGCACGTCGCCCTCGAGCGCCTCGATCAGGTTGCGGTAGGGGTCGCCGCCGCGGTCGCGGATCACGACCGCGTCGGCGTGCAGGCCGGTGCGCAGGCGGCCGAGCCGGTGGTTCCAGCCGAGCGCGTCCGCGGGGTTGCAGGTCGCCATCTCGCACAGCTCGCGGTCGCTGAACGCGCCGTCGAAGAGGGTGCGGTTGCAGAGGTCGGCGACCTTGAGCTCGCCGAGCAGGTTCTTGGTGCCCGACGGCGACCAGTCCGCGCCGAGGCAGATCCGCAGGCCGGCGTCGCGCGCCTCGTCGACCCGGGTCGTGGTGCCGTAGAGCCAGAGGTTCGAGAACGGCGACCAGATGATCGAGCCGCGCCCGTCCGGCTCGGCCTCGGTGACGACGGTGTGCCAGTCGTCGAAGTCGCCCGGGCCGAGCGCCGTGCAGTGGACGGCGCAGAACCGCGAGCGGACCAGCCGCTCGGTCTTGACCATCGTGTACTCGGCGACGAGCGCCAGATCGCTGCCCTCGCACAGGTGGTAGATGAACGCGCCGCCGCCGTCGAGCTGCTTGCGGCGGCTCTCGTGGTCCTTCGGGCCGCGCAGCGGCAGCGCGGACTGGAAGACGGTCTTCTTGCCGGTGGCGAACGTCTCGTACTCGACGTTGCGCACGAGCCAGCCCTCGTACGGGCGTCCGGTCTTGGCCGAGCCCTGGATCGCGGTCACGCCGCCGATCACGGCCTTGGTCTCGAGGTACTTGAGCTGCGCCTTGCCCGCGAGGGCGCCGAGCGCGTTCGCCGGGTCGGAGACGAACTGCTCGTAGCTCGAGTCCTTCGGCCACTTGTAGCGCGACGTGTACGGGACCGCCTGGTCCTTCGGCTGCCACAGGCTCAGGCCGTTGTAGACGATGTGGTTGTGGAGGTCCATCAGGCCCGGGTAGATCACGCCGCGGGTGCGGATCCGCGGCGCCGCGTCGAACCCCGGCGGGGCCGGCTCGGTGCGCGACCGGGCGCCGTGGATGCGCTCGTCGGCGCCGATGTAGAGCGCGCCGTCGTCGATCACGGGCCGCTCGCCGTCGAAGGTGACGACGCGGCCGAGCAGGACGACGGCCTCGGGCGGCTTGAAGGGGCGTGCGACCTTGGTCATGGGGCGCTCCAGATCAGCGTGTGGCGGTCGTCGGGCACGGGGCGCCGGACCGACGAGCGGACGTCGCGCCCGCGCGCCCAGCGGTCGTCGCCGAGGAACCACGGCACCCCGAACGGCAGGTCCGCGCGCGGGATCGGCGCGTAGTCGGCCTCGCTGAAGGCCTCCCCGTAGTTCGGCGCGGGCCCGGCCTCGGGCGTCACCACCGCGCGCAGCCGCGTGACCGCGGCGCGCCACTCGCGCACGAGCCGCGCCCCGTCGTGGCTGGACGGGTGCGGGACGCGCTCGACCGGCACGGGCGGGCGGTCCTCCCACAGCTTCACGGCCGCCTGCGCGTTGACGCCGAAGGCCACGATCGCCTGCAGGCCCGGCCCGGCCGCGGCACGAAAGACGCGGTTGCGCCACTTCAGCTGCGGCGGCTCCTTCAGCCACGCCGCCGCGCCGTCCCCGCGCGACGGGATCAGGGCGTACGGGAACGCGTTCAGGCACACGTAGCTGCGCGTCAGCCCGAGCTTGGCGAGGAAGCCCTGGACGCGCTGGCCGGCGTCGCCGACGAGCGTGCGCCCGGCGATCCGCTCGGTCGGCCCGGGGTCGGAGGCGACGCACAGCAGCCGCGCCGTCTTGTTCGCGCGGCCGCGGTAGAAGACCGGCCCCCAGTCGAGCCAGAACGCCTCCGGGTGCGGCGGGTCAGGGGCCTGGTCCAGGAGGGCGGCGAAGGCGGCGGGCGGGCCCTTGTCGAACACCCGCCGACACTACGCCCGCCGCGTGACGCGCGTCAACGCGAGCTACTTTGCAGGGGTGGAGTTCGCCGGGCGAGAGGTGCGGGTCACGAGCCCTGACAAGGTGCTCTTTCCCGAGCGCGGCGAGACCAAGCTCGACCTGCTGCGCTACTACGAGGCGGTCGCGGAGCCGCTGCTGCGCACGATGGGCGGCCGGCCCGTGCTCATGCAGCGCTTCCCGAAGGGCGCCGGCGGCCCGTCGTTCTTCCAGAAGCGCGTGCCCGACAACGCGCCGGAGTGGCTGGAGACGACCACGGTCCAGACCGTCAACGGCACGCCCTCGCGCGCGCTCGTGATCGCCGACCTCGCGCACGTCGCGTGGGCGGTCAACCTCACCTGCCTGGGCTTCCATGTCTGGCCGCACCAGGCCTCCGACCTCGAGCACGCGGACGAGCTGCGGCTCGACCTCGACCCCCAGCCCGGCACCTCCTTCGATGACGTGCGCACCGCGGCGCGCGAGCTCAAGGCGCTGCTCGACGAGCTCGGGATCGAGGGCTTCCCGAAGACGACCGGCAACCGCGGCCTGCACGTCTACGTGCGCCTGCAGCCGCGCTGGGACGCCTACCAGGTGCGCGCCGCGGCGGTCGCGGCCGCGCGCGAGCTCGAGCGCCGCCGCCCCGACGTCCTGACCGCCGCGTGGTGGAAGGAGGAGCGCGGCCAGCGCGTCTTCGTCGACTACAACCAGAACGCGCCGCACAAGACCGTCTTCGGCGCCTGGTCGGTGCGCGCCCGCAAGGGCGCCCAGGTCTCGGCGCCGTTCGCGTGGGAGGAACTGGACGAGATCGACCCCGACGCGCTGACGGTCGCCACCGTGCCCGAGCGCCTGGCCCGCGACGGCGACCCGTGGGCCGGCATGGCACCGCAGTCGCTGGAGCCGCTGCTGGCCCTGCACGAGCGCGACCGGGCGAACGGGCTGATGGACGCGCCGTGGCCGCCGGTGTATCCCAAGCAGCCCGACGAGCCGCCGCGCGTCGCGCCCAGCCGGGCGCGCTCGCAGTAGCCTGAGCGCATGCCGAAGCTCCGATCCCACACCGTCACCCATGGCCGCAACATGGCGGGCGCCCGCGCCCTCCTCCGCGCGACCGGGGTAGCGCGGGAGGACTTCGGCAAGCCGATCATCGCGGTCGCCAACAGCTACACGCAGTTCGTGCCCGGGCACACGCACCTGCAGCCCGTCGGCACGATCGTCGCCGAGGCGATCGCCGCGGCGGGCGGGATCGCGCGCGAGTTCAACACGATCGCCGTCGACGACGGGATCGCGATGGGCCACGACGGCATGCTCTACTCGCTGCCGTCGCGGGAGTTGATCGCGGACTCGGTCGAGTACATGGTCAACGCGCACTGCGCGGACGCGCTCGTGTGCATCTCCAACTGCGACAAGATCACGCCCGGGATGCTCAACGCCGCGCTGCGGCTGAACATCCCGACCGTGTTCGTCTCCGGTGGGCCGATGGAGGGCGGGACCGCGGTGCTGGTGGACGGGACCGTGCGCGCCCGCGTGAACCTCGTGACCGCGATCGCCGACGCCGTGTCGGACGCGGTCTCCGACGACGACCTGCTGCGCCTGGAGGAGGCCGCCTGCCCGACCTGCGGCTCCTGCAGCGGCATGTTCACCGCGAACTCGATGAACTGCCTGACCGAGGCGCTCGGGCTCTCGCTGCCCGGCAACGGCTCCACGCTGGCCACGCACACCGCGCGCACGCAGCTCTACCGCGACGCGGGCACGGCGGTCGTCGAGCTCTGCCGGCGCTACTACGAGCAGGACGACGAGCGCGTGCTGCCGCGCTCGATCGCCACCCGCGACGCGTTCGAGAACGCGATGACGCTCGACATCGCGATGGGCGGTTCGACCAACACCGTGCTGCACCTGCTGGCGGCCGCGCAGGAGGCCGGGGTCGACTTCGTGATGGCCGACATCGACGCGCTCTCGCGGCGCGTCCCGTGCCTGTGCAAGGTCGCCCCGAACGGCACGTACCTGATGGAGGACGTGCACCGCGCCGGCGGCATCCCGGCGATCCTCGGCGAGTTGCAGCGCGGCGGCCTGTTGCACGAGGACGTGTGGTCGGTGCATTCGGACTCGCTGGCGGACTGGCTGGCCGAGTGGGACATCCGCGGCGGCTCGGCCTCCGAGCGCGCGGTCGAGCTCTTCCACGCCGCGCCCGGCTGCGTGCGCTCGGCGACCGCGGGCTCGCAGTCCGAACGCTGGGAGACGCTGGACACCGACCCGGTCGAGGGCTGCATCCGCGACGTCGGCCACGCCTACACCGCCGACGGCGGCCTGGCGATCCTGTTCGGCAACCTGGCCGAGGACGGCTGCGTGGTCAAGACCGCGGGCGTGGACCCGCAGCTGTGGAAGTTCACCGGCCCGGCGGTGGTGCTCGAGTCCCAGGAGGACGCGGTCGACGCGATCCTCTCGGGCCGCGTCAGCGAGGGCGACGTGGTCGTGATCCGCTACGAGGGTCCGAAGGGCGGCCCGGGCATGCAGGAGATGCTCTACCCGACCTCCTATTTGAAGGGCCGCGGGCTGGGGACGAGTTGCGCGCTGCTGACCGACGGGCGCTTCTCGGGCGGCACGTCCGGGCTGTCGGTCGGGCACGCCTCGCCCGAGGCCGCGGCGGGCGGCGCGATCGCGCTCGTCCAGGACGGCGACGAGATCACGATCGACATCCCCGCGCGCACGATCACGCTGCAGGTCTCGGACGAGGAGCTGGCCGAGCGCCGCGCGGCGCTCGAGGCGACGACGGGCTACCGGCCCGCTGCGCGCGACCGGCCGGTCTCGGCCGCGCTGCGCGCGTACGCGGCGATGGTCACCTCCGCCGACCGTGGCGCGGTGCGCGACGTCTCCAAGCTCGAGAGCTCGGTGCCCGTCACGGGCTGATCCGTGCGTGCGCGGCCTGCGCACGCACGGGCATGACCGCCCGCCTCGCCTTCCCGCTCGCGGCGGCCGCGCTGCTCGTCAGCGCGGCCTCCGCGCACGCGTCGACCTTCCTCGGCTCGCCCGACACGAGCGCCGTCCCCGACGCTTGGGCGTGCGCGGACTGTCCCGCCGGCGGGACGGTCGGGTTCCGCCAGTTCGCGCTGCGCGACGCCGACGTCGAGACGCCCGAGGACGGCGTGATCACGTCCGTCAGCGTCAACGCCCGGCGGCTCGCCGGCAGCGAGCCGCCGCTGGTGGCCGTGCTGCGCCCGGCCGAGGACGGCGTGCGCGCGAGCGTGGTCGCGACCGTGCCGATCGCTGTCTCCGGCGCGCGCGCCCAGGTCGACGACCTGCACGTGCCGGTCGCGCGCGGCGACTCCGTCGGCTTTGTGTTCCGGCCCGGTGAGGTCGACCTCGGCGTGGTCTCCCGCCCGCGCCCGGACGGCGCCGTGCAGTCCTTCCGGACGCCGTGCGAGCCGTGCGGGATGGACGGCGGCACGGGCTCGGAGCTGCTGCTGGACGCGGTCGTCGAGCCCGACGTCGACGGCGACGGCCTCGGCGACGAGTCGCAGGACCCCGACGGCGGCGGGCTCGGCATGGACTGGGAGGAGGACTGGTTCGAGGACTTCGAGGAGGGCGACGAGCTCGACGAGGACTTCCCCGTCGGCACGCGCGCCCGCAAGCTCCCGCCCGAGCTGCGGCTCGTGAACGCCAGCCGCCGCACGATCGTCGTGACCGCGCCCAAGGCCGGGCGCGTGAGCGCGTCGATCACGCTGCCCGGCAACCGCCGCACGGGCGCCGGGCCGTTCACGACGATCCTCACGGGCTCCAAGCGGGTCAAGCGCCCCGGCCGCGTGCGCCTGCGGCTGAAGCCGACCCCGGCCGGCGAGCGCCTGCTGGCCCGGCGCAAGCGCGTCCGCACGAAGGCCGTCGTGGCCTACTTCCCGCGCAAGTCGGCCCTGGAGCTGCTCATGCGGTCCGCGCGCCTCTAACTTTGGTGGGGTGCGCCGCGACCCCTACCGCGTCCTCGGAGTCTCCCGGACCGCCACGTCGGAGGAGCTGCACGACGCCTACCGGCGGCTGATCAAGCTCCACCATCCCGACCGCAACGGCGGTTCGGCCGAGTCGACCGCGCGCTTCCAGGAGATCCAGGCGGCGTGGGAGGACATCCGCAGCCGCCCGCGCCCGGCGACCTCCGAGTCGGTCGAGGAGCGCCTGGCCAAGCTCGAGGGCGAGGTGCGCGCCGCGCACGCCGAGCGCGAGCGGGCGCGCGAGGCCGCCCGCAAGGCGCTGCGCGACCTCGAGCCCGAGCCCGGCCCGGACCCGGAGGAGGAGGACAGCCTGAGCGCGATCCTCTTCGACCTGATCGACGAGATCGGCGAGCGGATCACCGGGCCGCAGCGCGAGGTGCGCAACGTGGACGACCTGATCGACGGGCTCGACGACCTCTCGTCACGGCTCGACGGCAAGGCGTGACACGACCGCGGCCTGCGCCTCGTCCATCCAGATCTCCCAGCGCCCGGACGCCGCCTCGCGCTCGTCGTTGAAGTGGTACGGGCGGCGGCCGCCGAACTCGAGGACCCGCATCCGCCCGGCGCCGCCGAGCACGGCCGCGATCCGGCGCCGCGGCCAGCCCAGCGCGTCCTCGACCTCCGGGAACGGCCGCGGCACGCCCGGGTCGCGCGCGAGGTGCTCGAGCAGCTCGCGCATGAGGTCCGACGCGCGGTCGTGAAAACGCTCGATCTCGCCCGGGTCGTGCATCGCGTTGTGCGGCGCGTGGCTCACCGTCCCGCATGATGGCTAGAGTCGGTGGGCGATGCAGGTCGATGTCGGCTCCCCGGGCGCGGGCCCGTACGCGCTCACGCCCGGGCCGGACGGCGCGCTGTGGGTGACGCTCGTGCACAGCGGCGAGGTCGCGCGCGTGACCGCCGACGGACAGGTCACGGTGCACGCCGTCGGCGCGCGGCCGTCGCAGATCACCGCCGCCCAGGGCGTGCTCTGGTGCACGCTCGCGGGCGACGACGCGCTCGCCCGGATCACCCCCGACGGCGAGGTCACGACGTTCCCGCTGCCCGCGGGCAGCGCGCCCTACGGGCTCGCGGCGGGGCCGGACGGCGCGCTCTGGTACACGGCGATGGGCACGGAGCGCATCGGCCGCTTCGAGGACGGCGAGCTGTCCGAGTTCCCGGCGCCCGGGATGCCGTCGATGATCGCCGCGGGCGGCGACGGCGCGCTCTGGTTCACGCTCAACCAGGCGCACGCGATCGGGCGCATCGAGCCCGGCGGCGAGCCCGTGGCGCGCCCCGTGCCGACGCGCGAGAGCGGCCCGGTCGGGATCACCGCGACCCACGACGGCGCGGTCTGGTTCACCGAGATCCTGGCCGAGCAGCTCGGGCGCGTGGCGCCGGACGGGACGATCCAGGAGCTGCCGCTGGCCGGCAAGCCGCACGCGGTGATCGCCGCGCAGGCCGACGGCGTGTGGGTGAGCCTGTGGGGCGCGGGCCAGGTCGCGCACGTCTCCGACGACGGCGAGGTGGCCACGCTCGACGTCGGCCCCGAGCCGCACGGGCTGGCGGTCGGCCCCGACGGCGCGCTGTGGGTCGCGCTCGAGGGCGGCGCGGTCGTGCGGATCGATCAGTAGTAGCCGTCGATCGGCTTGCGCGCCTCGTCGAACAGCGCCGGGCCCTCGTAGGCCACGGGCCGCGCGTCGGGCCCGCCGGACCCGGTCAGCTGCGCGTGCTGCTCGGGCGAGAGCGCGAACACGACGCGCCCGAGCCCCGAGCGGGCGATCGCCCCCTGGCACATCGGGCACGGGTGCGTGCTCGTGTACATCGTCGTCTGCCGCGCGAGCTCGGGGGCGAGCTCGCGCGCGGCCCAGACCGCGAGCTTGAACTCGGGGTGGGCGCTGATGTCGTTGTCGCTGATGACCGTGTTGCGGTCCTCGGCCAGCACCTCGCCGTCCGGGCCGACGAGCAGCGAGCCGTACGGCATGTCGCCCGCCGCCCGCGCCTCGTGGGCGAGCTCGATCGCGCGCCGCAGGTGGCGCTCGTTCATCGCGCCGCCTCCACCAGCGCCGCGATCTCGCGCGACGCCGGGTCGGCCTCCGGGTGCCACTGGACGCCGAGCGCGAAGCGGCGCGTCGGGTCCTCGAGCGCCTCGGGCAGGTCGTCCACGACCGACCAGCCCGTGACCTCCAAGCCGTCGCCGATGCGGTCGACGCCCTGGTGGTGATGGGACTTGGTGGCGTGCACGAGCTCGCCGGCGGCGCGGGCCGCGAGCGAGCCCTCGCGCAGGCGCACGTCGTGGTCGCCGAACGCGCCCGGGACCGCGCGGTGGTCCTCGTGGCCGAGCACGTCCGGCAGGTGCTCGATCAGCGTCCCGCCGCGGGCGATGTTCATCAGCTGCATCCCGCGGCAGACGCCGAGCAGCGGCAGGTCGGCGTCGAGCGCGGCCAGCCCGAGCGCGACCTCGAACGCGTCGCGGTCGGGCACGTCGCCGTAGTCGGCGCCGCCCGCGAGGATGAGGCCGTCCAGCAGCGACAGCCACTCCGACGGGTCCTCGACCTCGTCCGGCGGCAGCAGCAGCGCGAGCCCGCCCGCGCGCTGGACCGCGTACACGTACGAGCGCGGCAGCATGACCGCCTCGTCGTCCCACACGCTCCAGCGGGCGCGCTCGACGGACGCGCAGAGGCCGATCACCGGGCGTTTCGCCATGCTCAAGACGCTACCGCGCGCCGCGCCAGCAGCGACTGCGCGGAGGCGGCGAGCCCGGCCAGCAGCAGCGCGCCGAAGGCGAGCAGCGCGACCTGCGGCTCGAGGAACTCGCGCATGACCCCGAGGCCGACCACGGGCACGGCCAGGCCGGCGTAGCCCGCCAGGAAGTAGCCCGCGAGCGCCTCGGCGCGGCGGGCCGGCTCCGCGAGCGCGGACGCGGTCATGACCCCGCCCTTGAACAGCAGCCCGGCGCCCGCGCCGGCGATCGCGCCACCGGCCAGGAACAGGCCGAGGCTCGGGAGCCACGCGCCGGTCACGACCAGCGCGAGGCCGGCCGACAGCGCCGCCATGCCGGTGCCCAGCAGCCGCTGCACCGCCCATGCCTGCGTGAGCAGCTGGGCGACGATCGCCGCGCCGAACGCGGCGAAGGCCGGCACGCCCGCGAGCGCGTGCGAGGTGTGGCCGAGCGTCCCGGCCATGAACGTCGGCGCCAGCGACGTGAACAGGCCGAACGCGGCGAAGGACACGAAGCCGCCCGCGGCGGCGCCGAAGTAGCGCTCGCGGTGGGCGTGCGGAACGGCCACCTGCTGCGGCCGGTAGGCCGGGCGGCGGGCGGGGCGCGTGACGGTCTCGGGCACGAACGCGACCGCAACCGCGGCGAGCGCGACGAACACGCCGAAGACGACGTAGGGGACGGTCAGCGGGCTGTCCACGGTCTCGGCCAGCACGCCCGCGACGAGCGGCCCGAGGCCGAGCCCGCCGTTGTTGACCACGGTCGCCAGCAGCTGCGAGCGCTGCGGCGAGACGTGCAGCTCGGTCAGGTAGGCGGTCGCGGTGGCGGTGACGACGCCGACCGAGAGCCCGCTCAGCACGCGCCCGATCAGCAGGCCGGGCACGTCGCGCCAGACGAGGAAGATCGCGGCGCTGACGACGCTCAGCAGCAGCGCCGGCACGAGCGTGCGCCGGCGGCCGAGCCAGTCCGAGATGTGGCCGAGGAGGAACAGCGCGGCGATCACGCCGACGGCGTAGGCGGCGAAGATGACCGTGATCAGCAGGTCCGAGAAGCCGTCCCGGTCCTGGTAGATCGGGTACAGCGGGGTCGGGACGGTCGAGAGCGCGAGCACGCTCAGGAAGGCGAAGGCGACGGCCCAGAGCCCTGCGCGATGGTGACGGGGAGCATCCATTGGCGAGCATGATGGCCGCGGCGGTGATCGATTTCGACGCACATATTCGCTATCGGTCATCGCGATCTGCGATAACAAGGCGATGGAGCTGCGCCAGCTCGCCACGTTCGTCGCGGTCGCCGAGGAGGGCAGCTTCACGCGCGCCTCCGAGCGCCTGCACGTCGTCCAGTCGGCGGTGTCCGCCGCCGTGCGCACGCTCGAGCGCGAGCTCGGCACGCCGCTGTTCGACCGCACGACGCACCGCGTCGAGCTCACCGACGCGGGCCGCGCCCTGCTGCCCGAGGCGCAGGCGACGCTCGCCGCCGCGCAAGCGGCGCGGGACGCGGTCGACCAGGTCCAGGGCGGCCTGCGCGGCACGGTCGCGCTCGGGATCCTGCAGGCGGTCGCGCTCTACGGGCTGGACATCGTGCGGCTGCTGGCCGCGTTCCGCGAGCGCCACCCGGGCGTCGAGCTGCGGCTGCGCCAGGGCAGCTCGGCCGACATGGCCGCGCAGGTCCGCGACGGGCGGCTGGACTTCGCGTTCGCCGCGCTGCCCGGGCGCCGCCACGCCGGGCTGACGCTGACGCCGCTGGGCCGCGAGCCGATGCCGCTCGCGGTGCACGCCGGGCACCGCCTGGCGGGTCGCGCCGACGTCGAGCTGGCCGCGCTGGTCGACGAGCCGTTCGCCGACGGCCCGCCGAACTGGGGCACGCGCCTGATCGGCGACCGCGCGTTCGCCGCCGCCGGCCTGCAGCGCCGCGTCACGCTCGAGGTCAACGACACCGGCACGCTCGTCGAGCTCGTCCGCCACGGCCTCGCCGTCGCGTTCCTGGCGCCCTCGTTCATCCGCGACCCGGAGGGGATCGCGCTCGTCCCGGTCCGCCATCACGCGCCGGTGTTCGAGACCTTCATCGTCGAGCCGGCGACCCGCCGCCAGGGCGCCGCGGCCGCCGCGCTGCTGGCCCTGGCCAAGGACCAGGCAGACTCCCTGCCATGAAACAGCTCGCCTACATCACGCAGGGCCAGTCGGAGTACGACCCCGCCCTGCGCGAGCTCCTCGACGCCACGGGCATCGACCCCGAGGAGTTCGTCGGGCTCGACTACTTCTCGCTGACGCCGTTCTTCGTGCTCGCGGGCGCGACGGTCTCGCCCGACGCGCACACCCACGGCGACGACGTCCACGTGGTCGGCGTCAGGGTCGAGGTCCCGGAGGAGTTCGAGGCGGGCTTCATGGCCGCGCTGCCCGAGTTCCTGGCCGACGCGTACGCCTCGGAGGACTAGCGCTCCCAGCGGCGCCGGTACTCGAGATCGGTGGGCGGCGTCCCCGGGAGCTCCTCCGCGGGGGCGCCGATCGCCTGCAGGTGCAGCGCCAGGTACCGGCGGCGCAGCTCGCGCCGGCGCTCCGGGTCGCCGAGGCGGATCGCCGCGAGCTGCTCGAAGATCATCGGCACGTCGTTGAGCTCGAGGTCGGGGCGCACCGCGCCCGCGGCGCGGGCGCGCTCGAGCACCTGCGCGTTGAGGTCGTTGGCGCGCGTGGCGAGCGCGAACAGCTCGGGCGTCGTCTCGAACGTGCCCGCGAGCCGGACCGTGAGCGAGTGCACGTCGGCGTCGACGATGCCGGTGATGAACTGGGCCAGGCACTCGCGCGGGTCGACGCGTTCGTCGAGGGCGGCCTCGGCGACCTCGATGAAGCGGTGCAGGCCGTCGGCGCACAGCGTCTGCAGGAGTTGCTCCTTGCTCGCGTAGCGGCGGTAGAGGGCGCTCAGCCCGACGCCCGCGCGGTGGGCGACCGCGGCCACCGGCGCAGTCGGGTCCTCGAGGAAGACCTCGCGCGCGGCGGCGAGGATGCGCGCGTCGTTGCGCGCGGCCTGCGCGCGGCGGCCGCTCATGGGCGCGTCGGGGGTCACGCGCCGCATTCTGGCGAGCCGGGTGTAGAGTGCGTGGAACGGAATGTACCGTTCCACTACGTTGAGAGGGAGGCCGCCCATGGCCGGCGACGCGATCACCCCGTTCCAGCTCGAGGTCCCGCAGCGGGACCTCGACGACCTGCGCGACCGGCTGGCGCGCGTGCGCTGGCCGGACGAGCTGGACGACGCGGGGTGGACGTACGGCGTCCCGCTGCGGCTCGTGCGCGAGCTCACCGACCGCTGGCGCGACGGGTTCGACTGGCGCGCGCAGGAGGCGCGGCTGAACGCGCACCCGCAGTTCACGACCGAGCTCGACGGCCAGCGCGTGCATTTCCTGCAGGTGCGCTCGCCCGAGCCCGGCGCGCTCGGGCTGATCTGCACGCACGGCTGGCCGATGAGCGTGTTCGAGTACCTCGACCTGATCGGGCCGCTGACCGACCCGCGCGCGCACGGCGGTGACCCGGCCGACGCCTTCCACGTCGTCGTGCCGTCGCTGCCGGGCGTCGGCCCGGCGGGCCCGACCACCGAGCCGGGCTGGGACACCCGCCGCGTCGCGCGCGCCTGGGCGCAGCTGATGGCGCGCCTCGGGTACGAGCGCTACGGCGCGCACGGCAACGACGCCGGCTCGCTCGTCTCGCCCGAGCTCGGCCGCGTCGCCGGCGAGCACGTCGCCGGCGTGCACGTCACGCAGCTGTTCTCGTTCCCGTCGGGCGACCCCGCCGAGTTCGCCGGCCTCAGCGAGTCCGACCAGGCCGCGCTCGCGTTCCTGCAGGAGTTCGACGCGCGCGGCGGGCTGGCCTACAACGCCTACCAGTCCGCGCAGCCGCAGACGCTGGCCTACGCCCTGCAGGACTCGCCCGCGGGCTGGCTGGCGTGGGTCACGCAGCTGTTCACGGAGGAGGTCGACCTCGATTACATCCTCACGAACGCGTCGCTGTACTGGCTGACGGGCACGGTCGGCTCCTCGCTGCGCCGCTACCACGCCGACGCGCACCCGACCGAGCCGTCGCCCACGGCGCCGACGACGGTCCCGACCGGCGTGGCCGTGTTCGCCAAGGACTTCCAGACGATCCGCCGCTTCGCCGAGCGCGACCACTCCAACATCGTGCGCTGGACGCGGTTCGACCGCGGCAGCCACTTCTCGCCGCACGACGCGCCCGACCTGCTGCTCGAGGACCTGCGCGCCTTCTACCGCGAGCTGCGTTGACTTTCTGACACCCGTCCGCTGTTAGCTTGCCGCGCGTTCCCTCAACTTCTTACGGGAGGAGAAGACGATGGAAACGAACCGGAGGCGGTTCCTCGGTGCCGCGGTGGGCGCAGGCGCCGCGGCCGCGACCGCGGGGGCGTGGGCGCCGGTGGCGCGCGGGCAGGGCGGCGGCGGCGGGCGCCGCAACGTGCCCAACAACCGCATCGGCATCCAGCTCTACTCGCTGCGGCGCCTGATGCCCGACAACGACCGGCGCGCGGTGCGGAGCATGTTCAACTGGCTCGGCCGCGTGGGCTACACCGAGGTCGAGATGGCCGGCTACTACGGCTTCAAGGCGCAGCAGATCCGCAAGTGGATCGACGACGCCGGGCTGCGGGCGGTGTCGGGCCATGACGCGCTTGACCTCGACGCGCCGAACGGCCAGTGGGAGTCCGACTACGCCAAGACGCTCGAGGGCGCCAAGACGCTCGGCCAGCGCTTCACCGGCCTCGCCTGGCATGCCGGACCGCACACCGTCGAGCGCTACAAGTTCCTCGCCGAGCGGCTCAACCGGGCCGGGGCGATGGCGGCCGCGGCCGGGCTGCAGTTCTTCTACCACAACCACAACTTCGAGTTCGAGAACAAGCAGCCGGACGGGACGCCGCTCTACGACATCCTGCTCGAGGAGACCGACGCCAACCTGGTCAAGTTCGAGCTCGACCTGTACTGGATCGTGGTGGGCGGCGAGAGCCCGGTCGAGTACCTGGCGCGCGACCCCGCGCGCTTCCCGCTCTACCACGTCAAGGACAAGACCTGGAAGGACCGCCCGGACGAGGAGGACTGGGAGGACGTCGGCCCCGGCGCGATCGACTTCCCGGACATCTTCGCCGCGGGCCAGGGGCGGCGGCTCGACAAGCACTTCATCATCGAGCACGACTGGCCGCTGCTGTCGCATCCGGACGATCCGGATGCGGAGTACAAGACCGCGAAGACGGGCCTCGACTACCTGCGCGGCGTGCGCTGGTGAGTCGGAGTAGCCTGCAGTTCGTCCTGCGAGCGTAGACGGGAGGCAGTATGCCGACAGGGCTTTCGAGGCGCACGTTCTTGTCGAGCGCGGCCGCGGCGGGCGGCGGCCTCATGAGCATCGGCGCCGTTGAGCGGCTGGTCGCGCGCGACGCGCTCGGCCGGCACCACCATGGCCGGGTGCAGCCGTACGGGCCGCTCCGGCGCGTGCCCGACCAGCGGGGGATAGAGGTGCTCGCGCTGCCGCCGGGGTTCAGTTACGTGACGTTCAGCCACACGGGCTCGAAGATGTCGGACGGGTATCCGACGCCGCTCGCGCTCGACGGCATGAGCGCGTTCGCCGGCAGCCGCCACCGCCCCGATCTCGTGCGGCTGGTGCGCAACAGCGAGGACCGCAACCCGGCGGGCGTGCCCGGCGGGTTGATCGGCGACCGCCGGCACGCCTATGACCCGGGCGGGTACGGCGGCACGACGACGCTGGTCTACGACGAGCGCCGGCGCCGGCTCGTGCAGGACTTCGTCAGCCTCAACGGCACGATCGTCAACTGCGCGGGCGGCCGCTCCTACCGCTACAAGTACTGGCTC